>Ga0233425_10003234_pt1 | contig 30154 bp, 26 predicted proteins | sample Watercolumn_Towu_2_FD_181712 | JGI IMG/M metagenome (GOLD analysis project Ga0233425, IMG submission 181712) | Freshwater microbial communities from Lake Towuti, South Sulawesi, Indonesia - Watercolumn_Towuti2014_140_MG | ecosystem: Environmental > Aquatic > Freshwater > Lake | place...
GCCCGTGAACGCCCGCTCGGTGCCCTTCTTGCGCGTGATCTCGTACTGGGTCGGCGTGAGCCGTGCCCGCCACTCCGCGTCGGTCGTGGGCATCTGCTCGTCGGGCACGCGGCCCTTGAGGGCCGGGTTGTCGGCGGGCGTGTTCTCGGCAGGGTGATCGGCCGGCATGGGAGGCGCTCCGGGAGACGACGTGGCCGCGATCGTCACCACCACCACGACGGCCAGAACGGACGATGCCACGGTGCGGCCCACGACACGTGGGCGGCGGTGGCGTGAGGACTTCGGCATGCTGACCTCCGCGGGGCCTTCGTCAGCGGCTCTTGGCGTCGGGCTGCGTCTTGGGCACATAGGGGTGGTCCCGCTTCCGCAGCACTTCCGCCTTCACGATTGTATCCGGCCGGATGCCGGGCACAGGCTGACCGACGTCGTCGGTGGTCCGCACGAGCTTCGCCAGCACGTCGAAGCCCTCGATCACGCGGCCGAACACCGTGTGCTTGCCGTCGAGGTGCTCGGTCGGACGGAACGTGAGAAAGAACTGCGAGCCGCCGGTGTCGGTGCCGGCGTGGGCCATGGACAGGCTGCCGCGAAAGTGCTGCCTGGCCCCCGGGGCCCCGACCTCGCAGGCGATCGTATAGCCGGGGCCGCCGTCCCCGCTGCCCTTGGGATCACCCCCTTGGGCCATGAACCCGTTGATCACGCGGTGGAACGGCGTGCCGTTGTAGAACCCCTTCTCCACGAGGCTCACGAAGTTGGCGACGGTATTCGGGGCTTCGTTCTCGAAGAGTTCGACCACGATGTCGCCCGCGCTCGTCGTGATCTTCACCCGCGGCAGGTCGTCGGCCTCGGCCTCCGCCTTGCGTCGCGCCATCTCCGCCTCGACCTTCGGCCGCGCGCGGTCGATGGCGTCCTCGAGTTCGCTGATCCGGTCTTTGCGGGCACCGGCGGCCTTGGCCTTGGCCGCCCAGTCGGCGGCCTCGTCGAGCCGGGAGAGCACGAGCGCGGCGGTCGCCGCCACGCCGAGCGTGTCGGCATCGGCGACGCCGGCGGCGGCGAGCTTGGTGGCCTTCTCGAGCGCGACCTCGGCGTCGTCGCCCCGCAGGGCCCCGGCGACGGCGGCGCCGCTGATCTGGCGCGCCTCGGCGTTGCGCGGATCGGCGAGGGCCAGCGTGATCGCGGCGGCCTCGAGCCGGTCGTTCACGGCCCGGGCCTTGGCGGCGGTCTCGTTGAAGCGTGACTCGACGGCGGCCTTGTCGGCCTTGGGCTGGTGATACTGCGCCTGGAGCACCGTGAGCTCCGCGACGAGGTCCTTCATCTCCTTGGAGGCCGCGTCGAAGGCCGCCTTCGCGGCGGCCACGTCGGCAGGGGATGTGGCCTCGGCGGCAGCCGCCGGCCGGCCCGAGGCGGCCACCGCGATCGCTCCCACCGCCAGCCAGCGTGTCATTCCGTGCATCGTCGCATCCATGCCCGTCGTTCCTCCTCAAGGTACGGCTACGATAACATTCCGATCCGCCGCACCGGAACCGCACGCATGGCCCGTTCGTCCCGCCGCCGCCCCGAACGCCCCCCGCGAAGCACGCGGGCCGCCGCGGGGCCGGAGGCGGATGACGCCGCGTCGCCACCGCGGATCATCGGCGGCGACCTCCGCCGGCGGCGGCTCGCGCACGAGCCCGACGGCCGCACGCGGCCGATGAAGGACCGCGTCCGCGAGGCGCTCTTCGACCTTCTGGGCGTGTCCGTCCGCGGGGGCCTGGCGCTCGACCTCTTCGCTGGCACCGGCGCCCTCGGCTTCGAGGCGATCAGCCGCGGCGCCGCTCGGGCAGTGTTCGTGGAGCGGCATTTCCCCACGGCCGACACGATTCGCAGAAGCGCCCGCGAACTCGATGTGGCCGATCGCTGCGACGTCCGCTCGGGCGACGTGCTCCTCTGGTCGCGTCGGATGCCGGAGCTGCCGGCCGCGCCACACTGGATCGTCTTCATCTCGCCGCCGTGGGCGTTCTTCGGCGCCGACCACGAGCACCACGCCCCCCTCCTCGCCCTCATCGACGCCATCGGCCGTGCCGCCCCGCCCGGCAGCACGCTCGTCGTCGAGGCCGACACGACGTTCGACCCCGCGGCCCTGCCCGACGCTGCGGCCTGGACCACGCGACCGATCCCCCCTGCCGTGTTGCACTTCCGGGAAATCGGCCCTCGCTGACGAGGCCCCAACTGGTGCCGCGCCTGACCGGCCCCGTTCCCCGTCGCGAACCCTGCGGCGTATAGTTGGCAGAAGGAGTTCGCCGACGATGCGTGGAGTCGCGAAGCAACTCGGACGGGTGGTCGTCGTGCTCACGGCGGCGCTGGCCCAGTTCGTGCCCGCGTCCTTGGCGATGTCGTGCGAACGAGGCTGCTGCTCGACGGCCGCCGGCACTTCCTGCTGCTCGCAGATCGTCCCGCAGATCGTCCCGCAGGGCGATCAGGGCGACGGGCAGTGCCCGCTCTGCCATGCGGCCGAGGCGGCGGCCTGCGTGGCGGAGCCGGCGGCTGTCCCCTGCCACTGCCAGCTCGACGCTCGGGACGACGACGCGAAGACCGCCGACAGCCGCACGACGATCGACGTCGGGGCCCCCTTGGCCGTGGCTCCCGTGGCCTCGATCGCCACGCCGCCCGACGCCGCCTCCCTGCTCGCTCTTGGCTCGGCGGACCATGTCCGGCCCGCCCTCTCCCGCCCCGTACGGATTCTCTACGGGGTGTGGCGGAACTGATTCGGACCCGCCCGCGCCCTTCCGTGTGTCGCGGAAGGGCTGGTCCGATCCCGGTTTCCCATTGCAAGGAGAGTTCCCATGTTCGGTTTCAAGAGTCTCGTGGCGTGTGCGGCGCTTGCGCTCGTGGCCGTGGTGCCCTTCGTGGCCGGTGCCGGTGCGTCCGGCTGCCCGAAGTGCGCGTGCTGCGGCTGCTGCGACAAGGGTGTGTGCGTGTGCAAGGACTGCACGTGCGCATGCTGTGTCGACGGCTGCAGCCGTGATGCGGGCAGCGTGAGCCGCTAGCCCATCAGCCAGTGGAAAGCGACGCCGGTGGCGGAGGCGCAAGCCACCACCACCGGCGTCGTCGCCCATCCGCGGAGGAGGGCCACGGCGCTGGCGATCGTGACGAGGATCGGGAGCGCGGCCGGGGTGCCGTCCGTCAGCAGGGCCGCCTTCGCGAGTGCGAGGGCCAGCAGCACGATCGCCGCCACCACGGCCGCGCCGATCGCCGTCATCGCGCGGCCCAGCCGCGACCCCGCGCGAATCCGCGACACGAAGGGCGCGACCGCGAACACCATCGCGAACGACGGGATGAATGCGAACAGCGTGGCCACGCCGGCCCCTTCGAGGCCCATGATCCCCGGGCTCGCCCCCGCGCCACGCCAGCCCGCGAGGAATCCGATGAAGGTGACCACGAGGATGAGCGGCCCCGGCGTGGCCTCGCCCATCGCCAGCGCGTCGAACCGCTCGTCGGGCTCGAGCCAGCCGCGATCGACCGACTCGTCGAGCGCCCACGGCACCACGGCGTACGCGCCGCCGAGCGAGAGGAGCGTGGTCTCCGTGAACAACGTGGCGATGGCGTCACCGCGGCCTCCCGCGGCTCCGCTGGCGTGAACGGCCCCAAACGCCGCAAGCCAGATGGCGAGCGAGACCGCCACCACGGCGAAGGCATGCCGCAGACCGGCCGGGGCCACGCTGGTGGCATTCGGTGCATCCGCCGAACCGACGCTCGCCGGCGCCGAGGCCGTCGCAGGTCCTGCCGGCATCAGCCAGCCGACGACGCCCGCCACCGCCACGACCGCCGGGAAGGGCGCGCCTGCGGCGAGCGCCACGAGGGCCGCGATCGCCACGGCCACCGTCCACACGGCGGTGAGCGACTTCCGGCCGATCCGCCACGCCGCGAGTGCCACGAGCGCCACGACCGCCGGCCTCGTGCCGGCGAACGCCGCGGCCACGAGCGGCAGGTGTTCACCGGCCGCGTGGGCCCATGCCAGCGCCGTCACGAGCACGGCTCCGGGCAGGACGAACAGCGTGCCTGAGAGCAGGCCTCCCGCGATCCCGCCCATCCTCCAGCCGGCGTAGGTCGCGAGCTGCTGCGCCTCGGGGCCGGGCAGGAGCATGCACACCCGCATCGCCGCGAGGAACTCCTCCTCGTCGAGCCATCGCCGGCGCTCCACGACCTCGCGGTGCAGGATCGCCACCTGTCCGGCCGGGCCGCCGAAGCCGGTGGCGCCGATCAGGAGCCAGGTGCGCCATGCTCCGCGGCCATCGCCACCCGCGCTTCCCGTCGCAGAATGCTCCCCGCCCGTCAGCACGTGTCGGTTCCCGGTGCGTCTGGTATCTTTGACGGGAAGGGTAACCGTCCGTTCTCCGGGGATGGAAGCGTCGCTCCACACGCAGGGCCATGGACATCGTCAACCAGCGGGATGCCGCGCCGTTCACCACCGTGGACGGTTCGACCATCCGCGAGCTGCTCGCACACCGCAACTCGTGCATCCGCAACCAGAGCCTTGCCGAGGCGCGGCTCGGGCCCGGCTGCGCGACGACGCCCCATCATCACGCCGTCACCGAGGAGATCTACTACGTCCTCTCGGGCACGGCCGACATGACGCTCGGCCGGGAGACGCGGCCGGTCGGACCGGGCGACGCCATCGCGATCCCGCCGGGGGTGCGGCACACGATCCGGAACACCGGCGTCGAGGAGCTCGTGTTCCTCTGCACGTGCGCCCCGGCCTACGAGCACTCCGACACCTACCTCGAGGCGTCGGCTCCCGCCTGACCCTCGCCTCCTCCGCACGCTGCTCATCCGCCATGCCCGACGCGTTCAACCAGATCCTCGTCTCCGAGGGCATCATCTCGGCCGAACAGCTGGCGGAAGCGATCCGCATCGCTGGCACGTCCGGGAAGAAGGTGCACGACGAGGTCGTCCGCCTCGGCTATGCCCCCGGGAAGAAGGTGATGAAGGCGCTCGCCCGGGCGCACCGGCTCCAGTTCGTCAACCTCGACGAGCTGACGATCCCCGAGTCGATCACGGATCTGCTCCCCGAGAGCGTGGCCCGGGAGAACACGATCTTCCCGATCGGCGAGTCGGGCAACGCCCTCGTCGTCGCCACCTGCGACCCCACCGATATCGACGCCCAGGAGAAGCTCCGGTTCATCCTCAACCGCGACGTGGAGATGAAGCTGGCGGTGCGCGAGCAGATCGTGGAGGCGATCAACCGTAACTACGGTGTCACCGACGGCGAAAGCGCCGACTCGATGCTTCAGGAGTTCACCGACACCGCGATCGACTTCACCGAGACCGCCGTCGAGCTCGATTCGGCCGCCGCGATGGAGGAGGCCTCCGACGCCCCCGTGGTGAAGCTCGTCAACCTGATCATCACCGAGGCGGTGCAGCTCCGGGCCAGCGACATCCACATCGAGCCCTTCGAGAACCGCGTGCGGATCCGCTATCGGATCGACGGCCGGCTCGTGGAGCGCGACAACCCGCCGCGCCGTCTCCTGGGGGCGATCCTCTCGCGTCTCAAGATCCTCTCGAAGCTCGACATCGCCGAGCGGCGGCGGCCGCAGGACGGCCGCATCAAGCTCACCTCCGACGGCAAGGACTACGACCTCCGCGTCAGCGTCCTTCCCACGAATCACGGCCAGTCGGTGGTGATGCGGATTCTCGACAAGGACAACATCAAGGTCGGCATCCGCCAACTCGGCCTCGCCGACGCCGATTTCCGCCAGTTCAAGACCCTGATCCGACGACCCAACGGCATCATCCTCGTGACCGGCCCCACGGGATCGGGCAAGACCACCACGCTCTACGCGTCGCTCAACGAGCTCAACCGCCCCGACACCAAGATCATCACCGCCGAGGATCCGGTCGAGTACTACCTCTCCGGCATCAACCAGGTGGAGATCAAGCACCAGATCGGCCTCGACTTCGCCCGCGTCATCCGCGCCATGCTGCGTCAGGCGCCCAACGTGATCCTCGTCGGCGAGATGCGCGACACCGAGACGGCCCAGATGGGCATCCAGGCCTCGCTCACCGGGCATCTCGTGTTCAGCACGCTCCACACGAACGACGCCCCCGGTGCGGTGACCCGCATGATCGACATGGGCGTGCCGGCCTACCTCGTGGCCTCCAGCGTGGTCGCGGTGCTCGCGCAGCGGCTCGTCCGCGTCAACTGCCCGAAGTGCAAGCAGCCGTACCAGCCGCTCGATACGCAGATCGAGGCGGCCGGGATCTCGGCCGACATGCTCGCGGGCGCCACGTTCATGAGGGGCCGCGGCTGCGTTCACTGCCAGAAGACGGGATACAAGGGGCGTCTCGGCATTTTCGAACTCATGGTGATGAACAACAAGATCCGCGAGCTGGCGTTCCAGGGGGCGGCCACGCAGGAGATTCGCCGGGCGGCGGTCAGCCAGGGCATGAAGGTCATGTTTGAGGATGGTGTGCTCAAGGCGCTGCGGGGCATCACGACGCTCGACGAGGTGTTCCGCGTCGCGAAGAAGACGGAGTGACGGCCTGCCCGGGCCGGTGGTGAGGATTTTTTCTGGGCCGCGCGGGACTTTTGTGCCGATCCTGCGCATAATGTCCATGTCGATGCCGGCGGCTGTCAGGGGCCCGAAGCCGGCATCACGCGAGTTTGCTTCGTGTTAGGGCCCATTTCTTCGGCGCCATCTGGCCTCCGCGGACGTTTTCCCGCGGCTGCGGAACTGTTCCGACCCGTCGGTTCCGGGCACAATAGAATCACTTGGGGAGGGGTCTCCTCAGGCTTCTCGCATGCTCCACGACCGCACTCGCGAAGGGACGTTCCCATGACGGCCACCGCTGGCGCTTCCGCGCACGCTGCCCAGTTGGAGAAGATTCTCAAGGTGGCGATGGACAACCACGCCACGGAAGTCCGGCTGGGCGCCGGCTCGCCGCCACGGGCGCAGATCGGCGGCCAATGGCGGGCCATCGGCAAGGCCCCGGTGGGCGCCGACGAGGTGGAGACGTACGCCGCCGCGATCATGCCCGCGGGCGCCGGTCCGCAGAAGTTCACGTTCGCGACGTCGCTCGGCGACTTCACCGGCGCGCTGCTCGACGTCAACGGCACGAAGGTCCTCGTGGTCAGTCCCAGCGGCCATCCGGCGGCGGACGCACCGATCGAACTCGACATCCAGCACGATCCCAAGCGCGCCGAAGAGGCCACGGCCGCCGAAGCCGCCGACGCGTACGCCATGCCGGCGGCCGCGGTGGGCACGGTCCAGATCGACAAGCTCCTGACCGCGGCGATCAAGAACGGCGTCAGCGACATCCACATCACGGCCGGCCTGCCGCCCGTGTTCCGCGTCGACGGTCACATGAAGCCGCAGGCCACGAAGGTGCTCACGCCCGACGACACCAACGGCCTGATGAAGTCGATCACGCCGGAGCGCTGCCAGGCGGAACTCGCCGAGAAGGGGGGCGCCGACTTCGGCTTCGCCTTCAAGGATCTCGCCCGGTTCCGCGTCAGCGTGTTCAAGCAGCGCGGCAGCGTGGCCATGGTGCTCCGTCAGATCCCCAACAAGATGCTCACGCCCGAGCAGCTCGGGGTCCCCGAGGTCTGCAAGAAGATGGTCACCCGGCCCCGCGGCCTGTTCCTCGTGACCGGCCCGACGGGCTCCGGCAAGAGCACGACGCTGGCCAGCCTCATCGACTTCATCAACGCCAACTACTCCCATCACATCATCACGATCGAGGATCCGATCGAGTTCTATCACTACTCGAAGAAGAGCACCGTGAACCAGCGGGAAATCGGTACCGACGTGCCGACGTTCTCGGAGGCCCTGCGTCGTGCCCTGCGGCAGGACCCCGACGTGATCCTCGTGGGCGAGCTCCGCGACCTGGAGACGATCGAGGCCGCGATCTCGGCGGCCGAGACGGGGCACGTCGTGTTCGGCACGCTCCACACGTCGAGCGCCCAGGGCACGGTGAACCGCATCATCGACGCGTTTCCGACCAACCAGCAGGAACAGGTCCGCACGCAGCTCTCCACGGCGATCATCGGCGTGGTGTCGCAGGCGCTGCTGCCGAAGATCGGCGGCGGCCGCTGTGCCGCCTACGAGGTGCTCGTGGTCACGCCGGGCATCGCCAACCTGATCCGCGAGAACAAGACCTTCCGCATCAACTCCTCGATCCAGACCGGCGCCAAGCTGGGAATGCGGCTGCTCGACGACGACCTCTTCAAGCTGTGGAACGAGAAGAAGGTGACCGAGGAGGACGTGCTGGCCAAGGCCCAGAATCTCGACGACCTCACCAAGCGGATCATGAACGCCAAGCAGGGCATCTTCGACGACGAGGAGACGGTGTCCCGCAGGGCGGCGAAGGACCTCGACAAGTAGCCACAAGCGACGGACGACCATGGCTCTCAATCGCATCGGACAGATTCTCGTGGATCTCGGCCTCGTGGACGAGCAGCAGCTCGACATGATGCTCGAGGAGCAGGCGAATCGCGGCGGCGAACTGCTCGGCCGCGTGGGCGTCTCGCTCGGCTTCTACACCGACGAGCAGTTGGGCGAGGCCCTGGCGGAGCAGTGGGGCACGACGTTCGTCACGCTCTACGACCGGCAGATCCCCCTCGACGTGATCCGCACGATCAGCGAGCCGATGGCCCAGCTCTACCGCGTGGTGCCGCTGGAGCTCGATGGCAGCCGCCTCACCGTCGCGAGCGCCGACCCGCAGAAGATCCAGATCGCCGACGAGCTCCGCACCCTCCTCGGCTACGACATCCACGTCTGCGTCGCGACCGACAGCGAGATCCAGAAGGTCATCGAGAAGTACTACACGGGCGACTCCTAGAGCGTGGAGTCGATCGTCAACGATCTCGAGGCCGACGACGCCCTCGCGGCGGCCGCGGAGGCGGCCGGCAAGGAGGGCGTGACCGACCTGACGAGCGTCGAGGCCCTCGCCGAGAGCGCCCCGGTGCGAAAACTGCTCAACATGGTCCTCCTGATGGCGATCCGCGACGGGGCCAGCGACATCCATTTCGAGCCGTTCGAGACCGAGTTCCGCATCCGTCTCAAGGCCGACGGCGTGCTCCAGGAGATGGTCCCGCCGCCCAAGCACCTCGCCTTCGCGATCACGACCCGCATCAAGGTGATGGCCAACCTCGACATCGCGGAGCGGAGGCTCCCGCAGGACGGTCGCATCGAGCTCACGGTGGGCGGTCACCCGGTGGATCTCCGCGTCAGCGTGCTGCCGACCCTGTTCGGCGAGAGCGTGGTGATGCGGGTGCTCGACCGGGGCGTCGTGTCGCTGAGCCTCGACAAGATCGGCATGGAAAAGACGATGCTGCGGAAGTTCCGCGAGGTCATGAAGCGGCCCAACGGGATCGTGCTCGTCACCGGCCCCACGGGATCGGGGAAGACGACCACGCTCTACTCCGCGCTCTCGGAGCTCAACGAGGTCGAGGACAAGCTGATCACCACCGAGGATCCGGTGGAGTACGACATCGACGGCATCGTCCAGGTGCCGATCGACGCCGAGATCGGCAACACGTTCGCGGCATGCCTGCGAGCGATCCTCCGCCAGGACCCCGACCGGATCCTCGTGGGCGAGATCCGCGACGTCGAGACGGCCGAGATCGCGGTGCAGGCGTCGCTGACGGGGCACATGGTGTTCTCGACGCTCCACACCAACGATGCTCCCTCCACGGTGACGCGTCTGCGCGACATGGGTGTGCCGCCGTTCCTGATCACCGCCACGGTCGAGGCGATCCTCGCGCAACGGCTCGTGCGCCGCGTCTGCACCGCCTGCAGCGAGGAGGTGATCCCGGGGGCCGACGTGCTCGCCGACCTCGAGCTCTCGGGAGACGTGCTCGTGGACAAGAAGTTCTTCCGCGGCAAGGGCTGCGACCGCTGCAACCGCACGGGCTACAAGGGCCGGCTCGGCATCTACGAACTGCTCATCATGAACGACGAGATGCGCGACATGATCATGCGCAACGCGTCCACGGAGGAGCTCCGCGAGGTGGCCAAGCGCCACGGCATGGTGACCCTGCGCGAGTCGGGCATGCAGGGGATATTCGACGGGCTGACGACGGCCGAGGAAGTGATCCGCGAAACCATTCTGGATGCGTGACCATGCCAACGTACCTATTCGAAGCCATCGACGCGGCCACCGGCAAGGAGATCCGCGACACCGTCGACGCCGCGAGCGAGGCCGAAGCCCAGGCCACGATCCGCTCGATGGGCTACATGGTCACCAAGCTCAAGGCCAGCCGGGTGAAGACCGGCAAGGCCTCGACCGGCAAGAAGCCCGGCCGCACGTTCGCGATCGGCGGCGTGAAGGGCAAGGAGCTCACGCTGTTCACCCGGCAGCTCTCGATCCTCCAGGACGCCGGCCTGCCGATCCTGCGCAGCCTCAAGGTGCTCGCGGAGATGCAGAAGCCCGGCCGGCTCAAGAACTCGCTCCTCGACGTCTGCGACGAGATCGAAGGCGGTGCCACGCTGTCCGAGGCGATGTCGAAGAGCCCGAAAGCGTTCGACCGGCTCTATTGCAACATGATCCGCGCCGGCGAGGCGGGGGGTGCGCTCGAGGTGATCCTGCGCCGCCTCTCGGAGTTCATGGAACGCAGCCAGGCGCTCAAGCGGAAGGTGAAGGGCGCGCTCGTCTACCCGATCGTGGTCGTCACGGTCGCGGTCGGCATCCTCACGTTCATCATGATGAAGATCGTTCCGCAGTTCAAAAAGATCTTCGACGACTTCGGCAGCACGCTGCCGCCGATGACGCAGCTGCTGATCGACATCTCGAACCTCGTCGTGAACTACTGGTACCTGCTGCCGGCCGTGCCGTTCGGCATCAACATGATCATCAAGGCGATCAAGCTCGTGCCGTACGGGCGTTTCGGCTGGGACCTGTTCTGCCTCAAGGTGATCGTGTTCGGCCAGCTCATCGAGAAGAACATCCTCTCGCGCTCGGCGCGGACGCTGGGCACGCTGCTCTCCAGCGGCGTGCCGATCCTCGAGGCCATCAACATCACCCGCGAGACCTCGGGCAACATGATGTTCGAGCGGCTGCTCGGAAAGGTGTCGGAGTCGATCCGCGACGGCGAGGCGATCGCCAAGCCGCTCAAGACCTTCGCCGTGCCGCCGTTCAACGTCATGGCCCTGTTCTTCTGGGTGACGTTCGTGCCGGGCGCCGGGGCGCTGCTGTACCTCATGAAGTACAAGCAGCCCGTCGTGGACGACCTCGTGGTGAACATGGTGGACGTGGGCGAGGAGTCGGGCGAGCTCGACACGATGCTCTACAAGGTGGCCGACGTCTACGACGAGGAGGTGGCGGTGCTCACGGAGAGCCTCACGAGCCTCATGGAGCCGCTGCTCATCATCTTCCTCGGCGGTGCGGTGGGCTTCATCGTGATCGCCCTGTTCATGCCGCTCATCAAGCTGATCCAGGATCTGTCGTGAACCGCCAGGGTCTCGCCGCCGAGTGCGTCACGTCTCCGGCCGATCGGGCCGGGGAGCGGGCGTTCGTCGGCGTGCGGGGCGGCTACACGCTGGTCGAGCTGCTCGTGGCGGTCACGATCATCCTTGTTCTCATGGGGATCCTCGCGGGGGCCGCGTCGTCGGCGCGAACGAGCTCGAAGCGGCAGGCGACGCAGCTCCTGATCTCGAAGCTCGACGCGATCATCCAGCAGCAGTACGCGACCTACGCGAACCGCGGTGTCGTGGTTTCGGGACCGGTTCCCTCGGGAATGACCGCCGCCTCGTACCGGGCCTGGTACGTGCGTCGCAACCTGATCTCGGGCGACCTGCCCGACCGCTGGAGCGACGTGGCGGCGATGGCGAGTGGAACGACCGTCGCCGCGACGGTGTCGGGGAGTACCACTTACTTTCCGGTCACGCCGACCCAGCGGGCCTACGCGGGCGTGTACGCGAGCCTCACCGCTTCCGGCACGACCCTCGCCGAACTCCAGAGCCAGTACACCGGCGCCGAGTGCCTCTTCATGATCGTGATGCAGGGCGGCGTCGCCAACTGCATCGACTGTGGCGAACTCCGGACCGCCGACCGCGGCGACAAGGATGGCGACGGGGCGTTCGAGTTCTGGGACGCGTGGGGCAATCCGATCGGCTACATCCTCTGGCCAGCGGGCGTCCGCGTGCCGCCCGGGTCCAGCGCAACGTTCTTCACGACCGGAGGCCGCTCGCTGGAGACGCCGTTTCCGGCGGCCGGCAGTTCGGTGTCGCCCGGCCTCGGGATGCGGCCGCTCATCTATTCGGCAGGGCCGGACGGCGACTATGGATTCGACAGACAGAGTGAGGCGCCAACACTCACAGCAGGCAGTCCCCCGGGCCGCGACTGCGGCAACTGGCTGACCACGCCCACGAGTTCGATGGCCGCTCCGTCTGCCGGCGCCAGCGACAACATCACGAACTTCGATGCGGAGGTCACCCGATGATTTCCGCTCGCTCGCGCCGCCGGGGCTTCACGCTGATCGAACTCCTCGTCGTGACGGCGGTCATGGCGTTGTTGTTCGGACTGGTCCTTTCCGGGGCGAGGCCCGGCACGGCGGGCCAGATCCGTCAGGCGGCCCAGTCGCTGGCGTCCGCCATCACGGCAACGCAGTCGCGGGCGCTCGGCAACCCCGCCGGCGCGGCCCTGATCCTGGAGTCGGGCACCTCGGCGGGGCTCTCGATTCGCAGTTCCATCCGCATGTCCAACGGTGATCTCCCGCCGTTCATCACGGGCACGTCGGGGACGCTCACCACGATCACGGCGACGACGGCGACCGTCTCCCTGGCGCCCACCAACGGCGACGCCGCCGACCTCCAGCACGGCTACAAGATCCGGTTCGGTGGTGCCTTCGCCTCGAGAACCCTCTACCCCTACCAGCCGCCGACGACGTGGTTCGCCCTCGGGGTCGCCGCCACGGGAACCGCGGCCGTGACGCCGCCGGTGACCGGCACCGTGGGCCTGCGGGTATCGGCGGGGCAGAACACCACGAACACGATCTGGCCCGAGCCCACGATCACCGCGACAGGGAGCACGAACCCGCTCGACTTCCAGGTTGCCCGCTATCCCGGAGCGGCCGATCTCGCGGTGGAACTGCCGAAGTCGGTGGCCATCAACCTCCAGTACAGCGGCGTGGGCGACGACCCGACGACCACGTGGGGCGGCCTCGCGAACGATGGCGCGATCGCGGTCGTATTCGACAGTGTGGGGGGCGTCGATGCGGTCATGCAGCAGGCGCTCGGGCCGGCGTCGCTTCGCGGTCCCCAGCCGATCGATCCGGTCGAGCCCTTGTATCTGCTCGTCTCGTCGCGAAACGACGTCGAGCAGGGCATCGCCGCGCCGTTGTCGAACCCGGACGACATGTGGATCGCCATCCACCCGCAGACGGGTCGGGTGACCGTGGCCCCCAACGTGCAGCAGTCCGGGACGACCGCCACCGCCGTGCGGGCCGCCCGCGCCAAGGCCCGTGCCCTCGTCACGGACAGGAAATGACCGGACGATGAACGCCTCGCATGCCACCACCGGCCGGAACAGGAAGGGCATCTCGCTCCTCGAGGTGCTCGTGGCCTGCGGCATCCTCGTCGTCGGCCTCGCGAGCGTCGCGGCGATCCTGCCGGCGGCGAGCTCGCGGCTTTCCCAGGCCACGCTCGAGGATCGAGCGGCTACGGCCGCGGCGAACGCCTACGCGGAGTGCGTGAATCGCGGCCTCGTGAACTCCGCGTTGTTCTCGGGCACGTCAGGATCGCTCCGGGCCTGTGTTCTGGGGGCGATTCCCGCCGGGACAACGGGCACCGTTGCCTTCTCGGGATTCGGTGACGCGAACGCCGCAGCCGTCACGTCCCGCATCGACTCGACCCGCGGCTACTTCCTCGAGGACGACTTGGTCTACACGCCTCCATCGGTCGCCGACACGCCGACCAACTCCTTTCTCAACGGCGTGAACGGGCCTCGGGAGTTTCGCTTCGGCGTGTGTTGGGGCGCGATGCTTTCCACGGGCACGGCGACCGGGGCGGCGGGCGTTCCGGCCACGCTGTCGATCGCCATCTTCAAGAAACCGGGGGGTGCCTACGTGGTCTCGGGGACACAACAGGCGGGCACGATCTACACCCTGCCAACGGTCGTCGAGCAGGATCGCAAGACCTACTTCCCCGGCTGCTCCTTCGTTCTCGCCGTGCCGTCAGCGTCCACCGACTCACCACGCTGGTTCAAGATCAACTCCTCGTGGAGCACCGGAACCAGCACGGTCGCGGTGTTCGCCGACCCGAGTTTTCCCACGTTTTCCGGCTCGAGCGCCCGCATCGTGGGCTTCGAGAACATCGTGCGCGTCGATCAGTACCCGGTCACGCTCGACTGACATGCCGCACCACACCGCACACGCCGCCGCACGCCCGTCCACGGAGGCCTGGAACAGGGGCCGGACCTCCGCAGGAGCCGAATCATGACCACGTCACCGCACCCGCCGCCGTCCGGCCGCCGTGGAGTCCTGCTCCTCCTGGTGCTGTCCGCGCTCACGCTCTTCATCATGCTCGGCGCGCTCATGCTGGTGACGGCCACGCGGGCGCGAACGAGCGCCCGCGCGTTCGCCGACGCGGCCAGCTCGGCGTCTGCCGGCTCGGCTGAGGCCCGCGCCGTCCTCGACGACGCCCTGATGATGCTCCTGCGGGGCTCCAAGGGGCCGATGCCGCCGAACTGGGAGAGCATCCTGGAGGACAAGTATGGCGCGGGTACGCTTTCCGGATCGACGGCTCGTCTGACGGGCAACGTCAACAGCGATCCGGTACTCCTCGTGGACATCGTGGGAGGCCTTTCCTCCGGAACGACAGCCGTCTCGGGCACCAACCCACCGCAGTTCGCGGGGCGCATTCTCACGCTGATCCCGACTACCGGTCAGGGAAGTCCCGCGAGTTTTCGAATCATCGGCTCGAACACGAGTTCGACGCCGACTTTGTACGTCGCGAACGTGCCATTCCGCTCGGGCCTGACGTTCGTCACCGGTTCGATGTATGGCGTGAGGATCAACGGGCGGGAGTTCACGCCGACGTCGGGAACGGCGAATCCGGAATCGTATGACGGCTACGACGACAACAATCGCTGGCTGGCTCAGCCCACGCTGGCAGCCGGCGGGACCGTCTCGTTTCTGCGCACCACGGGCTTCGGCACGACGTCTCCACCACAGGTCGACAACGACAACGACGGCTTCCTCGACGGCGCCTGGATCGACGGCGCCACCGGCTTCCCCGCGAGCCGCCCGTCCCCGCTCGGCGGCACGCTGACCTACCGCGTGTCGTATCTCGTGCTCGACCTCGACGGCAGGCTCAACGTCAACGCCGCCGGAATCGCGGCGCCGCCCCCGAGCGGCACCTACCCCATCGCCTCCGTACCCTTGGGCATGGGATACGGGCCGGCGGACATCGATGGTTCCCTCGTGCTTTCCGGCAGCCTGCCGCCGTCGGGCGGGCCCTCGTCGTTCGGCACTCCCGGCTCCACCGGGACGGCGTCCATCTGGGGAAGGATCCTGCTGGGCGGCGCACCGCTCCCGGCGTCGGGTTCTCCAACGCAGCGCAGGCCCCCGCCCGGCGTCGGCACCGCCGACGGGCGCTATGGCCCGAATCGGGTGGCGGGGTCCGCGGGCGACGACGCCGGGCTCGGCCAGGTGAGCAGCGCCTCGACGGGGTGGTATCAACTCGTCGTCCAGGGCACGACGGGCAACGCCGTCACCGATCTCAAGTCACGACGGGCCGTCTACACGACCGGGACGGCCTCGAATCAAGTGACTCCCACGCTCCGGTTCGACACGCCCGACGCGTCCCAGGACTGGGTGGACGATCCGTATGAGTCCCGTTTCGACCTCTATGCGAAGCGCTCCGGCGCCACCCAGACGACGGCATCCGGATACGACGACAATCCCTTCGGCGTGGCGGATCTCGAGCGGGTGCTGCGGGCGAACGACGCCGACGCCTCGACGCTGCCGCAGCGACTGGCGGCCCTGCTCGAAGACCGGGCGCAGGCGCTGCGGATGTCGATCACCACGGATTCGTGGGACACCCCGGCGCTGACCGGCAGCGCGGCTGCGGCGCTCGACACGCAGCGGCTTGCCTTGCCGCCGCAGTATCCGTGGCAGGCCACGAACTGCTGGTCGCCCGACATCGCCGCCGGCCTGAAGTTCGACCTCAATCGCACCGTGTCGGGCACCGCGCAGGCGGCGGACTACTGCCGCGGCCTGTACACGCTCGCGATCCTCCTGGGGGCGACCAACCAGCGGGAGGCCGCCCAGTGGGCGGTGAACGTCCTCGACTTCCGCGACGAAGACTCGACGATGACCCGATTCGACTACGACCGGGACTTCAACGACGGGTGGAACCCGTCGGGGAACGACTATGTGTACGGATTCGAGCGGCCGGAGCTCCTGCTCGCCGAGACCGCGGCGTGGTGGGACACCACCGGCAGCGGCACGGGCCAGCTCTTCGTCAACCTGTTCTGTCCGGAGTGGAACGCGGTCGATTCCGGCACCGCGACCACGACGCGCATGGAGCGACGCCACACCTCGCTCGGCGACGTGAACTCGCTGAAACTCGCCGACGGCGGGTCCTCGATCTGGCAGGTGCGATTCGAGAACGGCAAGGCGGTACAGTTCCAGCCCATCTCCGCGGCCAGCACGCCGTCGCAGACCGTGCTCACCGGCACGGGCATCGAGACCATCTCGACGAGCGTGCTCGGAGTGTCCGCGGGCGTCGCCACGATCGGATCGGGGAGCAACCTCTGTCTCCAGTCGCCGTCGCCGGACGCATCGAAGTTCACGATCGCCGTCACGAACACGATGTCGATCGATCAGGGGGGCGGCTTCCAACTGTCGTCGAGCGGGACCGTGTACCTCGAGCGGCTCGCCGATCCGTCGTCGCCACATTCCACGATCAATCCGTACGTCCGCGTGGACGAGGCTCCGGTGAACGTGATCTCGGTCAACCCGGGCGCGGTCTACCGAAGCGAGCGACGGGAGGGCCCGGGCGACAACACGAGCCTTGCGAACTTCTGGAAGTCCAAGACGGTCCCCGGTGGCAGCACGGTGAACCGGACGTACCAAGCCCTCGGGCTCGCCTCCGGCACCTGCGTCCCCTGGTTCCACTGGCCGAATCGACCGCTGATCAGTCAGGCGGAGCTGGCGCTCGTGCCGTCCGAGCCGCCCCCCAGGGTGCTCCCCAGGTACGCCTTCCCGACGTCGTCGCTGGTCCTGTCCGGCAGCGTCGGCGAGATGCTGCTCGACAGCACCCACGTGCCGACGCTGTTCGCCGAGAACACTGCGTACACGTCGGGGAGCGTGTCGTACGTCGCCGACTGCGGCCTCAACCAACTCGGCAAGAACACGTTCTCGAAATGGCGTGAACCGGGGCGGATCAACGTCAACACGCTCGTGAGCGCGTCGGCCGCTCCCTCGCCGCCGCCGTTCGACAGCGTCGTCTGGCATACGCTCATCGGCAGCGGCACGGGCGTCACGCTTCAGATGCTCGGGGGTGGGACCGCCACCGTCGGCACCACGAACCCCTTCGTGTCCGGCTCTTCGGGGACGGCCTCGACGCCCGCCCAGTCCATCGCCCACATGCTCACCCTCTCGGGCGTGCAGACGGGCACGAGCACGCTCGCCACGCTCGAGACGTCGGGCACGGGGACCGGTCCCCGCGACCGAAACCCCGCGTTCGCGTATGCCCTGGCGAACCGACTGGCCAACACCGCCACCATCCGTTCGAACGTGTTCGCGGTCTGGATCACGCTGGAGATCAGGGACAACTCCCCATCGGCCGATCCGTCGCCCAAGTACCGCCGGCTGTTCGCGATCATCGACCGGTCGATTCCGGTGGGCTACAGCCGGGGCGAGGATCTCAACGCCCGTCAGACGATCCGTCTCCTGCGGTATCTCGAGTGACGCCCGTGTGCACGACGCTCATGCTTGACCGAGCCGCATCATCCCGCCCCCGCGGGCGTCCGGGGTTCAGCCTCGTGGAACTCCTCGTGGCGAGCGCCATCGCGCTGACCGTGATGGCGGGAATCGCCCAGCTGTTCTCGATCTTCGGCCGCTCGTTCTCGCAGAGCCAGGCGACGGTGGACCTCGGGGGGCGATTGCGTTCCGCGGCCTGGCAGCTGCGGCAGGACCTGGCCGGCGTGACCGCGGACGTGGTGCCGTGGGTCCAACCGGAATCGAACTCGGGATATTTCGAACTCATCGAGGGGCCGGACCGCGACTCCACCTACGCCCTGGTGAGCGGCACGGTGACGTCCGATCCCGACGCGGATACCGACGACATCCTCCTGTTCACGACCCGGTCGGCAGCCGGCCCGTTCGTGGGCCGCTTCGGCGCCGGCACGATCGAGGCGCCGTGTGCGGAGGTGGCCTGGTTCTGTCGCGCGGCGGCCACTCAGCCCGTCCAGGGAACGACGCTCTACAACCTCTACCGGCGGCAGTTGCTCGTGGTCGGGTACGTCACCCAGGCTCCCTTCTCGGCGAACACCGTGGCCTCCGGCAACTCCGCCGGAATCATCCCCCCGGCCGTCCCCAGCGGGACGAGCACGCCGGCGCACGATGTGTCGCTGCGGACCGTGGGCTCGACGCTCGTGCCGAACACCCTCGCCGACCTGACGAAGCGGGAGAACCGCTTCATGCGGAACGGCGTGTATCAGTACGGTTCAGGACCGGTCGTGACGGTGTCGAGCACGGCATTCCCCTACGTCTTCCCGCTCAACGCTTCCACCAACCGCGCCATCCCGAACGCCACGTTCGAGCAGACGACGAGGGACGTGGAAGACGTGATCCTGACCAACGTGGTCGCGTTCGATGTCCGCGTGTTCGACCCGCAGGCCAAGGCTCAGTTGACGTCTTCGCCTTCACTTCTTCCGGGCGATCCGGGCTACAACGCCACGACGGCCGCCTCGGGCACGGGCGCCACCGGCGCCTATGTGGATCTCGGCTGGGGTGGCGGTTCGCCGACGGTCATCGGCGGCACGTTTCCGCCCGCGGGGCAGACGGCGTTGCAATCGCGCGGCATGCGTGTGTCCAGCGGCGCCGGCGGCGCGACGTTTCCGGCCGCCACCTACGACACCTGGAGCCTGCACTACGAGACCAACGGCATCGACGACGACTCGCGGCTCGGCGTCGATCAGGGCACCAACGGCGCGGACGACGATGGCGACAACATCCCGGACGACGCTCCGGAATGGGAAACGTCGCCCCCCTATCCCGTGCCGCTGCGGGGCATCGAGGTGCGGCTCCGCTGCTACGAGCCCACGAGCAGGCAGATCCGCCAGATCACCATCCGTCACACGTTCATCCAGAAATAGGGTAGGTTCAGGGAAGTTCGCTTTCCGGGGAGGTCACCATGTCCGCCATGTTCCGTTCCGCCGTCGCCGCGCGTCGCCGGGCGTTCACGCTCGTCGAGCTGCTCGTGGTCATCTCGATCATCGCCGTGCTCATGGGGCTCCTCCTGCCCGCGGTGCAGAGCGCCCGCGAGGCCGGACGGCGCGCCTCGTGCACGAACAACATGTACCAGATGGCGATCGCCGCGACCCGGTTTCACGACTCCAACGGCTTCGTGCCCGGATGGTGCAACGCTATGCCGTTGACGTCGGGAATCCTCTACCCATCGTGGCCAATCGTCCTTCTGCCATTCGTGGAACGCACCGACGTCTACTCCTTCATTTCGACGTCCGGCTCACTCCCGCCGACATTCATCAGCGGTTTCGTCTGTCCGTCAAGCCCGCCCGATACGCAGAGTCAGGCGACGATGGCGTACGCTGGCAACTGCGGGAGTGCATCAAACCAGCGGCGAGCGGACGGCGTGATGCTCGACACGACAATCACTTCAGGCTCGAACTCGGGGCGACTTTCGCTTGACGACATCAGTTCTGCAGACGGAACAATCAACACCCTGCTTCTCTCGGAGAAGTGCGGGGCAACGACCACTCTTGCTGTGTGGACCGTTGTGCCCAGTGGTTCTTCACAGCCGTTGCAGTTCACATTTGGTGCGCCATCACCTACTCGCCCTCCCGCATTCGGGATGTCGGGCACCCCCGCGTCAGCATCAGTGAAAGTGATCAACTCGGGCACTCCGGGCTTCAACAGCCAACCGAACTCAAACCACCCGGGCGGAGCGGTGATCGCTTTTGTTGACGGGCACACCGGTTTTCTGAAGGACAGTCTCTCGCCGACCGTGTACGCGCAGCTGCTGACGTGGAACAACACACTTGCTTCCGGGACTGCGCGTAGCAATATCCCGACGGGTTGGGGCACGGGCAACTACATCCTGACCGACGGCGACTACCAGTAGCCCCGCCGCCTGACCATCACGGTCACTCGTCGAACGGCCGCCGTGGCTTCGTGTCGCGGCGATACACTGGTGCCATGGAAACGTCGTCGCCGTCCGCGCGGAAGCACGAGTGGCTCGGCACGCTCGGCGACCAAGAACCGTCGCGAGAAGCGGCCATGACGCCGGCTGAACGCATCCAAATGGTCTGGCCGCTCACCCTCTCCGCGTGGGCGTTCCGTGGGAAGCCCGTCGATGAATCGCGACTTCGCCGAGATGTTGAACGCGTTGAGCACCGAACGCGTTGAGAAGATTTCCCCAGCCGGCCGCCTGACGCATAGCGACCGCCTTCAGCAGTTCGCAGCCAATCGACTATCCCTGCCGCTGCACGCCATCGCGAGTCTGCTGCAAGGCTTGACTCGCCGCGCTTGGGTGCCAGACGGGGCGACCCTCTCGAACCTGCCGCTGGCGGGCATCCTCAGAAATCCGATGAATATCGCCACCAAATCGTTTCGCGATCTCGCGTCGGACCTCGTGAAGCTCTTCGATAATCGGATCAAGTCGCTGGGCCATCGCCATACTCCTCAAGCATGTCCTTTGGAGTGCATATCACCGGGAAAGGGAGTGCGAAATCATCGAGGGTGCGAAACACACGCGGCAGGATCATGGGGTTCGCGATATGCGAGCAGTTCCACGTCAATAGGTAGTCTACGCGACTCACTGCGGCCGAGGCAATGTGGAGGGCATCCACGATCGCGTCCTGTGGCAAGATCGCCCTCGCCATTATCTGAGCTGCCAACTCCTCAACCCGATCACTCAGCGGGACGAGCGGAACGCCGGCGAGATGATTGAGCCGCTCCTGAGCGAGATCAGCTTGGCCCACGCTCGCCTCATCGAGGACGTACTGCGACGTGACCAGTTCATAACGGTGGCGGTACATGTTCCACCACCTGCGGGTGAGCGCCTGGCGATCCACCGACTCGCTTGAAGCCGAGGGGTTCTCGCGAAGGAAGCTGACGACGGAGGTCTCGATGTACACGGTTTGCATCGAGGAATGGTATCGGCAAACGATACTGGTGCACACTCCTTGAGCCACACCGCAGGAGGAGACGTGCCGTGATCACCGAACATTTCCGCGCGGCACTCAAGCAGATGCCCTTTCGGCCGTTCGTGCTGCACCTGGCGGACGGCCGCGAGATTCCGATCCGGCACCCCGAGTGGGCCGCGGCCGCGCCGACGAGTCGCACGAGCGTCGTCTGGCAGCCCGACGGCGGAATGAATCTCGTCGACATGCTTCGTCGTGACGGACATCGAGTTCAAGGATCTGAACGACGTGCCTGATGCACGGGCCGGGTGACGGTTCGATCCCTCGACGAACCGCTCGCCGCCGTCACTCGTCGAACGGCCGCCGTGGCTTCGTGTCGCGGCTGGCGTTGCCCGTCGGCGTGCCGTCGCCGCCGACTGCCCCCGCCGCGGCCTCGCCCCCTTCGGGCATCTCCTGCCGCTCCCGCCACGGCTTGGCCGCCTCGTAACTGGCGAGCTCGGCCTCGAGCTGCTTCCGCACCTCCGGCGCCGGCTCGCCCGTGCCCACCGCCTGCCGGCTGTACTTCTTCGCCGTCTCGAAGTCGCCCTTCTCGGCGTAGCCCGCGGCGAGCGTGCTGATGATGTGCCCCTCCTTCCACTCCGTGAGCTCGCAGGCCTTCTTCGCCAGCTCGATCGCGCGGTCGGCGTCGCGGAGGTCGTCGTCGGGGCTCGTCGCCAGGAGCCAGGCGAGGTTGTTGAGCACGCCCGACTCCTCGGGCTTCAGCGCGTGCGCCTTCTCAAGATCGGCGAGCGCCGCCTTGTGGTCGCCGATCGTGATCTCCGCGTCGCTGCGGCCGCGCCGGCTGGGAAAGCTGTCGGCGTCGATCTCGAGCGCCTTGGTGAACCGGCAGATCGCCTCGCGCGGCTGCTTGGCCGCCAGGAACAGCATCCCCAGCTGCCCGAGGAGCACCGGGTCGTCGGGGTTCTTGGCCACCAGCCGGCGGAAGTTGCGGATCGCCTCGGGATAATCCTCGCGCTCGGCGGCGATCAGCCCCTTGAGCTCGAGCGCGGCCGGCACGTCGCCGTCCTGCTCGAGCACGGCCTCGACGTCGGTGAGCGCGAGATCGGTCTCGCCGGCCTGCTGGAGGATGCGGGCCCGCAGGAGCCGCGCGGTCTGGTCGCGGGGCGCCATCTCCACCACGCGATCGACGTCAGCCAGCGCCTTGTCGCGCTGCCCCTCGACCGCGAACACCCGCGACCGCTGCAGCAGCGGGCCGGTGGCGTCGGGATCGAGCTCGATCGCCCGATCGAACGCCGCGCGGGCCTCCTCGAGCTGCCCCCCCATCATGCAGGCCATACCGAGCGCCTCCTGGAGCGAGGCGTCGTCGGGGTTCTCGTCCACCGCCACGAGCAGGTCGTCCCGCGCCTTGTCGAAGGCGTCGTTCATCAACAGGTGCAGCCCGCGGGCGCGGCGGACGCGGACGTCGCGCGGGGCCAGCTCCACCGCCGCGTCGAAGAAGCGGCGCTGCTTGTCGGGATCCTCCTCGAGCGAGGCGAGCACGAGATTGGCCTGCGCCCGCTGGAGCTGGTCGTCGCCGAGGAGATCGAGGGCCTTCGTGGCCTCCGCCGCGGCCCGCTGGCGGTTGCCTCCGGGCAGGGCCTCGAGCCGGGCGATCATGAGGTGCACGCCACCCATCGTGGGGTCGCGGGCCACCACCTCGTTGAGGTCGCGCATCGCGAACGAGCGGATCCGCCGCCACTGCGGGTCGGGCTCGTCGGCATCGAGGATCGCCCCCACGAGCATCGCCGCCCGGTCGATGAGCGTGCCGGTGTAGAGATCCTCGGCGAACTTCTTCGAGTCGGCGTCGAGACCCTTGTCGAGCGCCCGCTTGCAGAGGTCGAGCACGCGGCCGAAGTCGTCGAGCTCGTTGATCTCGAGCTTGGCGGTGATGGCGTCGTTGAGGAACCGCTGGCCGGGGCGTTCGCCGTCGGCCTCGGGCTCGGGCTCGGGCTCGGTCTCGGTCGCGGCTCCCTCGGCGGCCGGCTCGGCGGCGGTCGCCGTGCGATTTTCGGACGCGGCTGCCGCCGGTTCCTCGCCCGACGCGGCTGCTGCCGGCGGCAGCGAGACGAGGGCAGCCAGCAGCACCCATGGCCAGGCAGCGAACCGAACGCTCACGATCGTCATGGGCAACGCCTCGGGGAGATGCAGGGCGGAATCCGCGGGCCGTGACCGGCCCGGCCGCCGGGAAACCAGTATGCGGGATGGCGGCCGGTCCACGCCACACGGGCGGCCCGCGCGCGCGAACGAGACCGGGCTCACAACGGCGCCGGCAGGTCGCGGCGGGCGAAGATCACGGCGCCGACGAGGTAGGCCGCCAGGCCCAGGCCGAGGAGGATGCAGTCGTACCAGACGAGCAGCCGCCAGGCCGCCGCCCCTCCCCCCACGAGCTGCTGCGGCTCGTAGGCGTTGAGCACCGAGAGGTAGCCGACCCAGCCGAGCGTGCCGCTCAACCGGCCCACCAGCTTCGCGAGGATCGCCGTCACGTAGAAGCCGCACATGATCCCGATCGTGCGCCAGCGATGGCTGTCGGCCGCCGAGACGCAGGCCGCGATGCCCGCCATGCAGACCATGAGGCCGAACACGTTGGCGGCGGCCGGCACGAACCGCCACGGCTCCACCTTCCCGGCCCACGGACCGAAGGCCACGGCCGTCCACACCGATGCGAGCAACACGCCCGAGAGCGCGGCCGCGGCCACGATCGTGGCGGCCGCCTGCGTGAGAAACACGGCGGTGCGCCGGATCGGCGCCGAGAGCACCATCTCCATCGTGCCCCGTTCGAGCTGGCCCGAAACGGCGTCGCTGCCGCGCGTGATACCGAACACCGTGGCCGCGAGCACGACCACGGGATCGACGAACGCCAGCGCCACGCGGCCCGCGTACGTGGCCACTTCTGAAAACGGCACGCCCGAGAGCTTCTGCCAGTCTTCCGGGATCACCTGCAGCAGCACGTTCTGAAACGCCGGCATCGCGATCTGCGCGGAGAGCCAGAGGTAGATCCAGGGAAACGCCCCCCACAGGGCCGCCAGCGCCAGCACGAGCACCCGCTGGTCGCCCCAGGTCTTCCGCCACACCGCCGGCGACCATACCGCTCCACCGCGCACGTCCGTCATGCCGACCTCGCCGCGGGAGAATGGAAGCGGTCGTAGACGGCCTGCAGGCCCACGGGCTCGACCCGCACCTCGGCGAGCGGCAGCGTGGCCAGCCAGCCGAACAGCGGCCCGAGCGGCTCCTCGGTCTCGAGCACGATCCGGCCGTCGGCGCCGGCGGTGGCCGTGAGCCTGCCGGCGAGCGCGGCCGGCACGCCGGGAAACGCATCGGCGAGCCTGGCATGAATGCGATGGCCGCGACGCAGATCCTCGATCGACTGCCCGTGCACCACGCGGCCCGCGCGCAGGATCGTGACGCGGTCGCAGGTCTCCTCCACCTCCGAGAGCACGTGCGACGAGAAGATCACGGTGCGGCCCTCCGCCCGCGCCTCGCGGGCCAGGTCGAGCACGGTTGAGCGGGCCGTGGGGTCGAGGTTCGCCGTGGGCTCGTCGAGGATCACAAGCGGCACGTCGGTGGCGAGCACGACGGCCAGCGCCAGCTTCTGCCGCATGCCCGTGCTCATCCGTGCCACCTGCCGGGTGCAGTCGAGCCCGAGCCGGTAGGCGACCTGCACCGCGACGTCGCGGCGGCACTCCCGCCGCAGCCCGGCGAAGAACGCGATCACGGCCCGGCCATCCATCCGCCGAAAGAGCCGGGCCTCGCCGGGGAGATAGGCCGTGCTGCCGCGGACCTCGAGCGACTGTGTGGCGCAGTCGTAGCCCGCGACCGTGGCGCGGCCCGACGTGGGTGTGAGATACCCGAGCAGGAGCCGCAGGAGGGTCGTCTTCCCGGCGCCGTTGGGCCCGAGGAGGCCGAAGATCTCCCCGGCACGCACCTCCAGCGAGCAGCCGTCGAGCGCGGAGAACTCTCCGTAACGCTTGGTGAGGGCCTCGGTGCTGACGATCATGACGGGCCGTCGCGAACGCTCGGGGAACGGGCAGGGCGTCACGACCGCCACTGACGCCAGAAATAATAGGCGGCCAGGCCGAAACCGATGATGGACACGATCCGTCGCATCGCCGCCGGAGGCACGCGGCGGGCCAGAAACGACGCCCAGTGGCTTCCCGCCATGGCCGCCGCCGCCATCACCAGCGCGTGGGGCCAGGAGACCTCGTGGCTGCCGGCCAACGACCCGATCGCGAACACCGCCGTGGCCACGCCGTTGACGAGCATCCCGAGGACGTTCTTCACGGCATTCACGCGGTGGATGTCGCCGAGCGAGAGCATGGCGAGCTCGGCGAGCATGAGGATGCCGATGCCGGCGCCGAAATAGCCGCCGTAGATCCCCACGAGCAGCTGCAGCCCGCAGGCCATCGCGATCCGTCCGGCCGGCATCTCGGCGGCGGGCGTCGCGTCACCGGGCGTTGTCTCACGGCCTGAGCCGGCCCAGGCCGCGATCCTCGGCTGCACGGCGAAGAGCACCGCGGCCAGGAGGATCAGCCAGGGCACGAGGCCGTCGAACCACGACGGCGGCAGCCACAGCAAGAGCCCCGTGCCGATCGCCGCGCCCACGACGCTCGGCAGCGCGAGCCAGCGGGCCCACGACGGCAGCCCGGCGCGATCGTCGCGGTACGACCACGCCGCGACGGCGGCCGCCGGCCAGAGGCCGATCGTGCTCGTGGCGTTGGCCGTGACGAGCCGCGCCGGGTCGGCGGGCAGGATCGCCGCGAGCACCGGAAACGTGAGGATCGTTCCGCCCCCCGCGATCGCGTTGACGGCTCCGGCCAGAAGCGCGGAGATCGCGAGCAGCGCCCAGCCGGCGGGGCTGCCCTCCTGAAAGGAGCTCATGGCGCCGCCTTTGGCGGCTCGCCGATCGGCATCGCGAGCCCTGGCTTGGGCGGCGGGGGCACGGCGGGCTTCGGTAGCGCGGGCGCCTGGCCAGCGGCCGGGGGCGCCGGCTCGGGCGTGTAGCGACCCCCGCCGCAATCGACGAGCAGATAGCCCGCCCAGAGCAGCGGGTGGAGCGGCCGCGCGAGCAGGGCGTCGCCGGACAGCCGCACGCGCGGCTCACGGGCCACGTCGGGCTCCTCGGCGAGCACGAGGTCCACGGCCCGCTGCCAGGCCATCGGCGCCGACGCTCCGTCGGCGGCCGTCACTTCCCGGAGAAACTCCGTCATGAGGTCGATGCAGGTCTTGCCCCCCATCCGCCAGCGGCTCACCACGGCCGTTCGCGAGCCGGCGGCGACGATGTCGGTGACCGCGAGGAACACGTCCTCGCCGGGCCGCTGCGGCACCTTGGCGAGCCCGGCGGCCATCGCGGTCTGCAGTCCCGGCAGGAGCAGGCGACGCGGCCGCTTCTGCGGGGGCGCGAGCCAGTCGCCGAAGGTCACCGCGCTTCCCTTGCCCGTGCCGTATGGAAGGAGCGGCCACGTCGCCACCGGCCCCTCGCCCGAGAGTTCGTCGAACACGGCGAGCGAGTCGCATACCGCCGCCGCCAGCGGGATCGGCGCCGCCAGCGCGCCGTTGAGCGGGGCCACGCGATCGACGGCCGACGCGAGGTGCGCGAGCGTCTCCTCCGCGTCGGCGGGCTTGTCGCCACGCAGCATCCTGCCGGCGTGCACGCCCACCGGCCCCGTGGCCTCGGGCTCGAACCGCATCACGGCCACGCTGCGGGTCGGTGCATAGCGGATGCGGCAGGCGTCACGGAGCCGGCGGCGGCCACCGATCTCGTCGTCGCCGGGGCGGCTCGACGCCACCGGAAGGAGTTCGAAGGGCACGTACCAGAGCCAGCCGTCGGGCACGATCACGAGCTCGTCGATCCCCTCGGAGAGCGTGACCTTCGAGTTCTCGAAGAGCATCCGCTCGACCCGCTCGATCGAGCCCGACCAGTCGCCCTCGGCGAGCCGCGATGTGGGCACGGGCCCGACCGGATCGAAGAGCGAGAGCGAACGGGCGAGCGTCTTGATCTCACCGGGCAACTCGCCCGCCTGCCGCACCTGCCAGACCGCGAACCGCTCGCGCGACTCGAGCAGGCCGAACAGGCCCGACTTCGTCCAGTGGAACGAGAGCAAGAGCTGCCGCGGTTCGAGGCGGCGCCGGATCTCGGGCGCGGACGTGAGCGGCGGGAAGTCGAGCGGCACGGGTTCGCGGCTCGCGGCGATCGCGGCCACCATCTGCCCGCGGCGGCCGGCGAGCGCCCGGTAGGTCTCCCAGTCGGCCTTCGCCGCGGCCGGGCCCGCCGCCCCCTCGGCTCCCGCCGCCTGCCCGGCCAGCAGTGTCGCGGCGAGCGTGCCACGAAGCTGCCCCATGCGATCGACGAGCGCGGCGAGCTCCCGCTGACTGCCCACGATCGCCGCACGCCGCGCCGCATCGGCGGGCGGGAGCACGCGGGGATCGGCGGCGAGCAGCCGCTCGACCGCGATCCGTCGTCCGCCGAGCGGCCGCGCCGCCTGCCAACGGTGCCGCATCGTGGCCTCGGCGGCCTCGATCGCCGGCTCCGTGCCACGGGCGGCGGCCACCTTGACCCAGGTCTCGAACGCATCGACCCGCGGCGTGGCGAGCACGGCGAGCGACCCGAGCGGATCGGCGGCGAAGTCGCGGGGAGAGGGGTCGGCGAGCAGCCGTGCAAAGAGCGCGTCGGCCTGCCGTTCCGAGAAGGCCGATGAGCCACCGAGCAGCGCCTCGACGAGCCGCGCCGTGCGGAACAGCCGCGTCGACCGCGACCGCGCGATCGCGAGCGCCGCATCGAGCGCGGCGTCGCCGTCCGGGACGTCGCCGCCGGCGTACTCGACCCGGCAGAGCGCGTAGTTCGCCTCGGCACCCAGCGCGCCGCGGCCGGCGTCGGACCGCAGCAGGCGGCCGTCGATGTCCTTGACCGCGGCCGTGGCCGACTTCGTGTCGCCGATCGACACGAGGCCGTCGGCCTCCATCGCCAACAGCCGCCCGCGGAGCACGGGAAGCGTGCCCCGTGCCCACTCGCAGCCCAGCTTGATCGACGGAGGCACGCCGCGGGTGCCGGCCATCTGATGCGCCACGAACGCGAGGTGGAACGCCTCCTCGAGGGCCCGGGCGTCCTCGAAGTCGGCGGCGGTATAGGTGGCCTCCTCGAAGAGTTCCGCGGCCCGTTGCGGCTGGTCGCCGTCGAGCGCCATGCGGCCGAGCACGATCAGGCCCCAGGCGGTCAGCGGATGGTCGAACTGGTTGCCCACGAGGAGGCCGCGGGTGAGCAGGGGCGCGGCGAGGTCGTGCTTGCCCTGCGCCCAGTAGGCGGTGCCGAGGGCGACGTCGATCCAGGCCTGCGACCAGTGGTTGGGCGGCGCGGGCCGCTTCATGAGCGCCTTCGTGGCAGCGTCGAGCGCCGCGCTCTCGCGGCCCACCTCGCCGAGGAGCGCGGCGTGGCGATAGAGCGCGATCACGAGCATCCGCACGATCTCGAGCGGCCGCACGGGGCGGTCGTAGTCGGCGGTGAGCACGCCGCCGCGCTGGAGCACCTGCTGCGGATCGGCCCCACGCTGACGGATCGACATCGTGTCGGGGATCGCAGCGGGCACGGCGTTGCGCTTGCTGCGGCCCCACGTCGCGACGCGGCCTCCCGGCAGCGGCCTGAGACCCTGCGGCGGGAACTGCACCGAGAGCAGCCAGTCGGGCTGCGTCGCGAACACGAGCATCGACTCCTCGTAACGGGCCACCGCGTCGCCGAAGCTGCCCATCTCGTAGAGGCACTCGCCGAGGAGGGCCGCCGACGCGATCGAGTCGATCCAGCGTTGGGCGCCGATCCTGATCGCGCCGCGGTAGTCGTCGCCGGCGATCTCGGCGGCGGCCGAGACGTTGCCCGAGGCGAGGGCCTCGAGCGCGAGGTCGTGCGCCTGCGTCGGCACGTTCTCGGCACCGGCCGGCACGCCCATGTTCGGGGCCACGACGACCTGCCCTGTGGCAAAGGCGGCCGGCAGCATGGCGGCGAAGGCGAGGAGGCGGACGCGTCCCATGCGGGACGTTGTACACCGGACGCCCGATTCCCCGCCCCACGGCCACGACGTGGCAGGCTGGGAAGTCCCGGCAGGAAGCCGGGCACCCTGGGCAGCCCCGGGTTCCGGTCCTGACGGTCGTTCAAAGTTTGCGGGTGGTGACGGCCGATAGATCAGACGTTCCCACACAGGCAGCCCCACTCCGCCACGGACGGACGACACGCCATGAACCACTCGCCTCTCACTGCCGCCCGTTCCGGAGCCGCCTCGCGAGTCCTGCTGGCCACGATGGCGATCGGCGGCCTCTCCTTCACGGGCTGCCAGGTGGACGTCGGCGGCCAGACGCTGCCGAGCGCCTACTACCTGCAGGACGACATCCAGTACTTCCCGGCCGGCCCCGAGTTCAAGCTCTCGAAGGAGGCCGCGGCGCAGAAGGCTTACAAGAAGGAAATCGGCGCCGACGGCTGCGGCGGCAACTGTGCCAGCGGCTGTGCGAACTGCGCGCACTAGTTTGAGCGTGGGCAAAGCCATCCATGGCCTTTGCCCACTTGGTCGATCGCAGGGAACGCCAAGGGTTCCCTGGATCGACAGCCGCCGCATCCTGCGGCGGGGGCGCCGTTCCTCACCGCAGCCATCCATGGCCTTTGCCCACTTGGTCGATCGCAGGGAACGCCAAGGGTTCCCTGGATCGACGGCCGCCGCATCCTGCGGCGGGGGCGCCGTTCCTCACCGCAGCCATCCATGGCCTTTGCCCACTTGGTCGATCGCAGGGAACGCCAAGGGTTCCCTGGATCGACGGCCGCCGCATCCTGCGGCGGGGG
>Ga0233425_10003235_pt1 | contig 30127 bp, 25 predicted proteins | sample Watercolumn_Towu_2_FD_181712 | JGI IMG/M metagenome (GOLD analysis project Ga0233425, IMG submission 181712) | Freshwater microbial communities from Lake Towuti, South Sulawesi, Indonesia - Watercolumn_Towuti2014_140_MG | ecosystem: Environmental > Aquatic > Freshwater > Lake | place...
GAGCCACCGCGCAGGCCGCTATTGCCGGCGGCTAGCGCTGTTGCCGACGGGTGGCGGCCGGCTTGCCGACAAGCCCGCCGCCGTGGCGGCCGCGATCCCGCGCACAAGCGAGGAGCCGGCGGAGCTATCCGAAGGCTCCGTCATGCTCGATGCCGCGCTCGCCGCAGACGGCTGGCGGATCGACGCCTTCATCGCGGCCGCGGCGCTGCCCGGCTGGGATCCCGCGGAGGTGCCGCGGCTGGGGTTCTTTGCAGCGCTCGTCGATCGCAGGCTCGGCCGCGTGCCGGCGTTCGCGCCGCCCGAGTTCCCGTGGGACTCCGATCCGACGACCTGGATCGAGCTCGACCTCGTCAACAAGGCCTGACGGTCACACCGTCAGCGACACGAAAAACGACTCGGCCACGTCCTCCTCGAGGCCTGCGATCGTTTGCTCTTGATGGCCTTCGTTATTCATCTGCCCCGCGATCGGGCCTTTGAACATCGAGTCGACTGTCGACGCCATCGGGATCCTGCCGGCAGTCCAGAACTGCGTAGATGTCGATCATGCCGCCGTTCAAGTCGTAGAAGATCGCGAATGGGAAACGGTGTGACATGGCCCGATGGAAGCCCCGGTATTTGGCGTGTACGCCGCCGTGCTTGAGCAGGCCGTCGATGTCTTCAAGGAGCCCGCGGATGAAGGAAGTGCCGGCACCAGGAGATTGCGACTCGTAGAAGCCGGCACCGAGATCGAGGTCACGCTCCGCTTCCGGAAGGATGCGGATCCTCATCCGTGGCGATCCAAAAGTCGCTGGCGGGCTTCCTCCCAGGCGACGAACGTCGTCCGGCCCTGCTGCGCCGCCGCACGGCGCTCGTCGAGGACTGCGCCGTGCCACGCCGGCGACGGAATGTCGTGGGGATGACGCGACAGGTCGACCCACAGCCGTTCCATCAGTTCGAGCTTTTCAGCGGTCGTGAGCTCGCTCAGCGAGATATCGATGCTCATGGCATGGTCTCCTACGGCAACGGGAGTGTACAGATGGATAGGCTATGCGTCAACGGTCGGAGCGGGTGCCGATGTCTGCGCGCGGGGCTAACCACCATCTTCGTCGAACATCGGGCGGCGGGCGGATTTCGGCGGCACCCGAGGCCACTCAGCACGCTCGCCGGCCCCTCGCGAAACTCCTCGAGCATCCGCGACCGCGGCAGGCCGTCGGCCTGGCTGACGAGCCGCTCATCGGCTCGAACATCGGCTCGGAAGTGCCATTGGCCGGGCTATCCCTCGAGGTGCCTGGCGAGCTGCCCGCCGGATCGGTGAGGCTCGATGCCGCGCTCCTGGCCGACGGCTGGCGGATCGACGCCTTCATCGCGGCCGCGGCGCTGCCCCGCTGGGATCCCGCGGAGGTGCCGCGGCTAGCGTGCTTCACGGCGCCCGCCCGTGCTTGGCGCCCTGCACACGGGAGGTGCCCTGCCCCCCATTAGATGCCCCTCTCCTGAATGCCGGCGTGGCTGCGTGCGATCAGTGCAGCGACCGATTCACGGCCATTTCCGCCCTTCCCTTTGCGAGTCCTCACCATGTCGCAGCGCCGTCGTCCGTCGGAGCGCAGTCTGTGGGCCAGTGTTCTGGGCACGTGGGGAGTGGCGGCTCGTGGGAAGGCAACGCGTCGAAGCAGGCGGCGTATGAGTCGGCGGGCTGCTTGCGGGATGCCCGAGCAGCTCGAGAGTCGCCGGCTCCTGGCGGTCTACGACGCCTTTGCGGTCTCGGCCCTGGGCAGCACCGCGACGTCGTCTCGCATTCTCGAGGACGGCGTCTCGTACTCCGTGAACATCAGCGGCTTCGTGCTCGTCCAGAACTCCGAGAATCGTGCAAGCGACGCCGAGTATTTCGAGACCTGGGATGCGGTCAACAAGCGAAAAACCGGCCTGTGGGCCGACGTCAGCTCCATCTCCGGGCTCGACGCCGGAGTGCGGCTGAGCCAGGTCAATGGCGCCGGGAAGTGGGGGCCCCAGAACCCTGCCGGGGTCTATTCGCAAACGGTGGTGGGCACCGGCCGCCCGCTCCAGGCCAGGTTCATCGATTCCCCGTACACCGACAACTCCGGCTCCTTCTCGGTGACCATCAGTCAGAACATCCCTGGCTCGGTGGCAGCCATCGACGCCACGGCGAAGGAGGAGAACCAGGATCCGGGCACGTTCCGCATCAGTCGGGGCGGAAGTACGCGGTATGCGCTCCCCGTGACATTCAGTCTGACCGGGACGTCGTCCGACGGGGCGGCCGACTACACGATCAGCCACACCGGCAGCGTGACCATCCCGGCTGGGCAAGGCTTCATCGACGTCACGCTGACGCCGGTGGACGACAAGAACGTCGAGTTCGGTGAAGCCGTGACGCTCACGCTCCAGGCTGCCAGTCAGTACGACCTGGTCCCCGGGGCCACCGCGGCTGTCGTGAAGATCGAAGACAACGACCTCGTTGTCGATCTCGACACCGACAGCAACAACGACGGCGTGATCGATCCCGACAACTCGCCGGCCGGGACCGATGATCCGATCGAGGATCTCGCGAGCATTCCGGGCCGTACGCTCTATGTGAACAACGACGACGACAATCGCAACGGCACGCAGGACCGCGACGATGCAGCCGTCGTCAATGCAGAAGACGACTTGGCGGAGATTCGAATCGCCGAGTTTGATGGCTCGTCAACAGTTCCCGGAACGCTGACGGTCACGTACGACGACAGCGTCGTGAAACTCTACACGGGCCCAGACCGGAGCGGTCCCACCGCCAGCGGCGCACCGGTGAAGTTCGGAGCCAAGCTGTACGCCGAAGGCATACGGCCTGGATCAGTCGTCGTCTCGGCGAAGTACGTGGACAGCGAGCGGACACTGGTGGACACGATCCGTCTGACCGTCCTTCCCACCATCCTCGATGTCGATGTGAACAGCGACAACATCGGGGGACTGGATCGGTCCATGGCGGAGGACGCCATCGAGGCGGACGCGACGCGGCCGGGGGTGATGATTTCGGTCGGCGGCGACCGGGCGAAGATGGTGGTGGAAGTCCAGAAGGGCCGCAGCGCTACGCTCTCCATCACGAGGGGTGCCGACAAGGTGCGGCTCTACGCCGACGCTGCAGGGGGCAACCCGCTCAACCTCGCCGCGGCGAACGACGGCGATCCGTTGGCGATTGACCTCAACAATATGGCTGGCGGAGAAGAGACGACGAACAGTTCGGTGTGGACTTTTTGGATCGCGGCAGTCGCGCCGAGCGTGAACATGGCGGACATCGCCTTCTCGGTCGTTGTACCTGGAGGCGAGAGCCAATCGCCAGAGAGCGACGAGGCAATGGCCACGGCGATCGCCGTGGATCTTGATGTCGACAGCGACAACAGCGGATTCGTAGAGGGCACAGCGCAAGAAGATGCCATCGAGGACATCGCTGGTGTCGACGCCACACCGGGCAAGGTTCTCTTGGTGAATGACCAAGATTTTGACAACGATGGGATCCAAGACTATTTCGACGGCTTCGATGCGTTTCGGTCACTGGACGAGGACGAACTGCTCGGAGGAACGAACTTTGCGGTGCTAACACTCAGCATCGTCGGATTACCCACGGATGTCCCGCTCACCCTTGACTATTCAGCCTCAGATCCCGCGATCTTCGTGGATGGACTAGACGGGTTAGCGACTGCCCCTGGCCACCTCCGACTTTGGACCGCCGACGCGGAGACGCCTCGCAGCTCGGCGGGCCTTCAAGCCGGCGGACATTTTGTCCCCCCGGGGACGTACCTCCCACGTCAACTCGGGGCCGTGAATGGGGAACTCGTCACATTCTACGTGGAAGCGATCCGCCCTAGTGCACAAACCGGCGACTTGACAGTCACCGTTACCGTGCCGTCACTGCACCTCTCAGATCGAGTCCGATTTACTGCCACACAACTTACCTTCTTCGGTAAGGCGATAGACGAGCCGCTTCGCGAAGCACACTTCCTAGTTCCGTCGACGCTACCGTCACCGGCCGCGACGGGGCAGGTTGGGACGATGGACGGCCAGTACCGGGAGTACCTCATCACAATCCACGACCCAAGGCAGACGACTACCAGCGTTCAGATTGCCGGAACGCGGCTTCCGCTCACCCGAAATGGGCTCTTACTTGAGTCGCCATTCTTCGTGCTGATAGCACCAGGCGCACCTGCGCACCCTAGCCTCACATCCATCGAAGCTGCCGGATCGTCGGTAACGTGGTCCTTCAACCCCGATGGCCCAAAAAGGCTCAACCTAGCAATCACGCTCACTGAATGGGATACGGAGCTAGCGACTGTTATTCGTAATGTGATCAAGAAGATGGACGGCTCCTGGATGCCAGACAACGACGCAGATAAAGGCGCGTTTGGCAAGGCGGTCCATGAGAAGGTGGGTGCGCAGCTTAAGAATAAAGCGGGGTGGGGAGTCGACATTTTTGTCGACAATGGCACTAACCGTATTCGGAGCATTGGCGGGCCTCCGGTTGGCGGAGTCAACGACACGACGCAAATTGACTTGATAAGGTTCAAGTCCGGATACACGCCCGAGATTGGACAAGTCCTTGAACACACGCAAATCGAGGATCTGTACGACATAAAGACCACCGCGTCCGGCGTACCAAATCCGGAACAGGCAACTCGCCTTCGATCCGTGCTAAATGGTTGGGGTGATGGCGACCGAGCCATTAAAGTAGGCCTGGTCGAGCGTCGCTGGGTGGCTACCAAGGGCTGGATTGATAATCCACGCGGAAAGAATGCTATCGGGCTCATGCGCATGCTAGGCTTGGCGGCTGGCATCGCCGACACCGCGTCGGCTGCGCATGCGGTGTGGAGCTTTCGAGACGATGACCCAGAGTTCGAGGACTTGTTGGTGGACGCTCGGAAGGTCCGGGCAGGGCAGTATTCTCAGGGCATCCCTGACTACGAACAGCGAGCACTCTTCGTTAAATTAAGGCTGAACCCATTCTTGCAGCGACGGTTTGGCGAGAATATGCAGATGACGTTCGCAAACCACGTCGCGTTTATCACGTTCCTAAGAGACGATCTGGATTGATGCTGTCACGCAGAGTATTCGGGCTGGCGGGGGCGTTACTCGCGAGCGCTTGTGACGTCAGTATCGCAGTCCGACGTGTTAGATCTGAGGAGCATTCAGTGATCGGAGATCGTGCGCCACGAGAGTCCGCAGCCGAGACGCTTGGGAGGTGTCTATTGCTCCGGTCTGACGGCGTGGCAGAAGGGGCGGTGCTTCGCGGGAGGGACGCTAATGCCCGCATGTTGGCTGCGATTCAGGCCTTCCCAGAGATCACTGGCTTGTCCATTATAGAATCCGACCTAGACGCCGCAGCTCTAAAGTCGACGTTACAGCGATTGTCGAAGCTGGCAAGCCTGAAGTTAATCAGCTGCCCTCGTGTTGGCGACGACATCGTTCCGGAAATCGCAGCGTTACCTGACTTGCGAGACCTGAACTGCGATGGCTCCGGGGTGACGGATCGAGGAGTGCTGGGCCTTGTTTGTAGCCCCTCGTTGTCCTCATTGAAGCTCAGCCGTACTGCGATCACTGACCGGGGTGTCGCAGCGCTGGCGAAACTTCCTGCGCTCGCTGTGCTGGAGGTCTGCAACACCGCCGTCAGTGACGAGGGGCTGCGGTCGCTTCGGTCGCACGATCGCCTGACTGTGGTCTGGGCGAGTGACACAGGAATTTCTGACGCCGGAATGGCGCACTTGGCGACCTGTCCTCGACTTGCGGAGGTGTTGGTCCGAGGGGTACAGTTGTCAGATGTTGGCATGGAGCGATTGTGTGACGCGAAGTCGCTCGAGACTGTCTACGCCAGCGGGGTGTTCTCGCGGCGCACTCTTACGGCGCTCGGGACGCTTCCCGAACTGCGCATTCTATTGCTGGAGGGCGAACTGCGGATAGGGGATGATGATGTCGGGATGATCGGACGCATGCGGAGCCTCACTCGCGTGCAGCTGCTGGGCTCACAGATATCTCCCGCCGGGGTTTCGCGACTAAGCGAATCGCTTCCTCAAGCGTTTGTAGAGATCTCTCCGGTTCGCGGTCGCCCGGCACGCTAGTACTACTACGTTATCTGATCTTGAGCCAGATCAGTTTTGACGTCATGCTTCCGGCCATGAATGCACGGAAGCTTCACAAACTGAAGAACGAGATGCAGGTGTTCGTCACGGACGTCACCGCCGGCATCGGGCGCAGTGAGCGGAAACACTGGTGCGAGACGTACCTCCGAGGCCTTCTGCTCGACGGCGAGCGGAAGAGCATCGAACCGATGGCTCAGCGGTTGAGTGCCATCGATCGGCCGCAAAAGGACTACGTCCAGGCGCTGCAGCAGTTCGTCAACCAGAGCAACTGGGAAGACTCGCTCATCCGGGAGAATATGCGTCAGCGAATCGGCCGGACCTTCGGCCATGAAGGGACGCTGATCATCGACGACACCGGCTTCGTCAAGCAGGGCAAGCACTCGGTGGGGGTGGCTCGGCAGTACAGCGGAACGCTCGGCAAGGTGGGCAACTGCCAGATCGCCGTCACGCTCCAGTACCAGGCCGGCCGCAGCGTCCTTGGACTCGATGCCGAGATCTATCTCCCGGAATCGTGGACCGAAGACTCGGCACGGATGAAGAAGAGCGGGGTTCCGGAGGAAATCGGCTATCGGCCGAAGTGGCAGATCGCTCTGGCGATGATCCGCCGTGCCCGGTCGAGCGGCCTGACTGGCCCGGTGCTCGCTGACAGCGCGTACGGCTCGGTCACGCAATTCCGCCGTGAACTCGACGCGCTCGGGATGCAATGGTGCCTCGGCATCGACAGCACGCTGAAGGTCATCGATGCCAACGAAGATCTTGGAGAGGTCGGCCTGACGGGCCGGATCGGCCGGCCTCCGGTCCGACCGCGCAAGCTCATCGAGCGATCGGTGAAATCGGAGAGCGTGGCCGAATGGGCCGTCGCAAGGCAGGAATCCTTCCGCAAGGTGACGTGGCGGCAGGGGAGCAAGGGACCGATGTCGAGCCGCTTCGCCGTGTGGCGGGTGCGTCACGCGCATCGCACGAGTACCGGGGCCGAGCCGCTGCCTGCCTGCTGGCTGATCGCCGAGTGGCCCATCGGAGCGGCGGCCCCGGCGAAGTTCTTCTTCGCCAATCTCCCCGAGACGACCTCCAAGAAGGATCTCGTGCGGATGGTAAAGAACCGCTGGTGGATCGAGCACTCCTACAAGGAGCTCAAGGACGAACTCGGGCTCGACCACTTCGAGGGACGCTCCTGGCGTGGCTGGCATCACCACGTCACGCTCACGCTCCTGGCCTATGCCTTCCTCGTCGAGCTTCGCCGAAAAAAGGGGATTCCGGCCTGACCTTGCCCAGCCTTCGCCGGGCACTTCAGTCGTGCCTCTCCTGTTGGCTCCACCACTGCCCCACTTGCCACAGACCGCTCTGCACCGCACGATCGAGGAGCGATTCAAGCTGAACTAACGTAGTAGTAGTAGGAGCCCGTCAGCTTGCGCAGCGCGTTGTCGTAGACCTCGAGGAAATCTTCGTAGAAGTAGAGCCACGCGTCGGGCTTGCCCTTGCTGATCGTGTGCCAGTTCACCGCGTCGAGCACGCGGGTGAGCGTGCCGAGCGACGTCTTCAGGGCCTGTTCGTTGGCGGCATCGTCGGTGAGAACCTTGAGCGCGGCGCCGATGAGAGAGTTCGATCTGCTGAGGGCCTTTCCGACCCGGTCGAGATCGGTGCCGAGTTTGATGTCCCGCGCCCGGGCCATCAGCAGGCCGAACGTGACCGCCTGGGCGTAGCCGTCGGCGAACTGCTCGTTGTTGGCCTCGGGGAAGAGGAGCAGCCGCCAGTCTTTCGCGAGGCCCGTGAGCGCCTCGCTGCCGGCCTCCAGTTGCTCCGTCACTTCATCGCGCAGAAGTCGGCAGAGGCGGGCCGTCAACTTTGCGAGCTCCGCGACGGTGCGCGGAGGGATCGGCTCCCAGCGCAGAAACGAGTCGAAGAGAGCGACGAGTTCCTGCGGCGCCGCAAGCGATTTCCCAGAGGTGACGATGTCGCCGTCGAGGCGAACGATCGATCCGTGGAGATCGCCATTTCGCCAAAGGCTGAAGGCGTTCCCGTCGGTGTAGAGGAGGTTGGGTAGCGACTGGAGCCGCTGCCACTGTTCTTTGTCGTGGCCCTTGAAGGTGCGCGGGTCGGCGCCCTTGCCCGGGGCCTTCACCTCGACGAATCCCACCAGGGTCTTGCGAACGGTGATCGCATAGTCGGGGCGGGTCTTGATCGTGGAGAGCGCTGTCTCCCCGACGGGCTCCACGGCATCCCCAGGGAAGCCGCACAGCTCCGCGAGATCCTTGAAGAGATCGTGAAGCGGCGTGCGGAGCTGGTCTTCCGGCTCACCGGAGATCGCCGGGTTCGAGAGCTTGGCCTTGGCGGATTGGCCGAAGGCCGAGATCACCGTTGCGAGCGTGCGAGTTGCCATGGAGGAGTTACTTCTGAACGCGGCAGGTGGTCGAAGGCCGTGAGGGGAGCCCTCCGTTGGCGGGGGGCATGATACGCTGAAGGTGACGCGGCTTGCATCCCACCGGGGTTCGCGAGGCTCCAGGTGCTTTCCGGCGGTGCGGGGCTATCGAAACTCGAGGATCCGTAATGCGCGAGGGCTTTGAAAAGACGGTCCAGTTTGATGACCGGGTCGAGTCGTACGCGACCTTTTTTGATCACGCGTGGGCACGGCGGCTGCTCACTGCCGCCGGTGGCTCTCGGGTTGCGTCGATCGCTTTCAACTTGACGATGAACTGGAAAGCCGCAGCGAACACGCATGTCCTTCCAGGATTGCTGGTCGAGTGCGTCGCAGGGAGCCAGAGGGAGATGCTTCGATCGACGGAGTCGGATGCTGAGAAGGCGATTCGTTTGATTCGGCCGCACATTACCGCCGAACTGAAGAACGACCTCTCGAACGCGAAACGGAGGCGGGTCGATGAGGCGCTCGCGACCGTCGCGGGAAAAGTGCAGTCGCATCGCGAGGAGTATGAACCGACCGTGGATCCACAAGCCATCCTGGCCGAGTTCCTGAACAGTGACGGTGGTCATGAGCTGAAGGTCGCCGTATGGGGATCGCAGCGGATTGTCTTTGGCGCGTTGTTTCACGCATACGAAGACTTCGTGCGCCAATGCGTGGAAGTCGTGAACGAGGACCCGAACTATGTCGCGCCGATCGGTGCGAAACTCGTCAAAGCCGTCGAGAACGCCTTTGATGGCGATGTGTGCAACACGTGTGTTCGGGCGGCGGCGATTGACCGGGCCCGCGTGGTGAGGAATGCCTTAGCACATCACGGCGGGAGGGTGACGACCGAGGTCGCCGAGATCGGCCACGATGTCATGGAGGTCGACGGCGAGTTGCAGATCCTTCCGTTGCACAATCGGGAACTCTTCGACGTCCTGAAACGGGGCGCCGAGACGATGGCAACAGCGGCGATCGGGAAGCTCTCCAGAGGAGCCTGATCGCCAGTTTGGGGTAGGCTCGGGGATCGGCGAACGCTCGAGGAGCGTTGGGCCGCTTCGGCCCGCAGCGACGAGACTTTTGCCGTCCCCGAGCCGGCGCGTCGCGACAGGACTCTGCGAGCCGATCCGCGCACTGTTCGTCGTGGGCCCGGCGCCATTGGCCCGGCCCGGCTGCGCCACGGCATAATCGGGGCATGGCCACCGACTCCACGCTCATGCCCCGTGCGGTGAGCGACCCATCCACCGCACTCATGCTCCGCGTGCGCGACGGCGACGCCGAGGCCTTCGCCGAGCTCGTCCTCCTCTGGCAGGACCGGCTCGTCACGCTCTTCCTCCACCAGACCGGCGACCACGCCACCGCCGAAGACCTCGCCCAGGAGGTGTTCCTGCGGGTCTACCGGGCACGGGCCAGCTACCAGCCCACCGCGAAGTTCACGACCTGGGTCCACACGATCGCCAACAACGTGGCCAGCGACTTGCGGCAGCGGGCCTATCGCCGGCTCGAGCGCGGCGTGCCCGCCACCACGTCGGCCTCGTCCACGAACATCGGCCTCGACCAGCTCGCCGTCGCCGCAAGCGGCCTCATTCCCGCCCGCGTCGCCGACCGCACGGAACTTCAAGCCGTCGTGCAGCGGGCGATCGCGGGGCTCAACGACCGCCAGCGCATGGCCGTGCTGCTCGCCAAGTTCGAGCAGTGCTCCTACGAGGAGATCGCCGACGCGATGCAGCTCTCCGTGCCCGCCGTGAAGTCGCTGCTGTTTCGGGCCCGTGACCAGCTCCGTGAGTCGCTCGCGCCCTATCTCGACGGAGGCGCGCCATGAGTCCGTCTCACGACGACCGCGCGCCGCGACCGGCGGCCGCCGACGCGCCCGCCGACGACCTCGGCGACGTGTGGGGCGTTCTCGACGCGCTTCCACGGGCGGCATCGTCGATCGACATGGCCGCCACCACGATCGACATGGTCGCGGTGGCGGTGGCCGGCGCCGACGACAAGCCATCGTCGCCCGCCGCCCGTGGCTCCGGCGTTGGGCGATGGCTCCTTCCCGCGGCTGCGGTCGCCGCGAGCCTCGTGGCCGGTATCGTCGCGGGGCGGGCGACCACGTCCGATCCCGACGTCCGCATCCTCGAGTATCTGCCGCTGATCCGGCACCTCGACATCCTCGAGGAGGCCGGCAGCGTGGCATTTCTCAAGGCCGTCGCCGAGCGGAAGCTGCCGCCCCCTTTCTGGCTCCCCGGCGGCGACCTGCGCGCCGAGATGCGGGAGTTCGACAACGCGATCGCGGATCTCGAGACGGATCGCGCCCTCGGCACCACGGCCGCGGACCGGCTCGCCACGCGACGTGACGACATTCTCGCCCTCCCCGCTGCGCGACGTGACGTGCTCGAGCGATCCGCGACCGCGTTCCACGGGCTGTCGTCGGTGCAGCGACGCGAGCTCGCCGCCGTGGCCGCCGCGCTCGCCGATCCCAAGCGCCAGGATCTCCGCGATGCTGCCCGCAGCTGGCACCTGTGGGTCGCCGCGAGCGATCCGCCCGACCGGCGCAACCTCATCGAACTCGACGCGGCCGGTCGGCTCGAATGGCTCGATCGACGGCCGCGACTCCGTGAGCGCGACCGAGGTGGCGAGCGGCGCGGGCCCCCCAATGGCTTCGAGGGACCGCTTGGCCGCGGGCCCGAGGGCCGGCCACGACGGCCGGGAATCGGCCCGGGGCTGGGTGAGCCTCCGGGGTTTGGACCCGGCCCTGGTCCGCGGCCCGGCCTGGGACCGCCGCGTCCGCGCGAACCAGACGGGCGCGATGACGATCGCCCACCGCCCCCCGTCAGCCCGCCAGCGCCTCCGCCAGAAACTCGAGCAGGGCCGAGTTGAAGACGTCGGGCGTCTCGAGCGGTGTCATGTGACCGGCGCCCGGCACGATCAAGAGCCGTGACCGCGGGATGATCTGCTCCGCCGTCTCGAGACAGGACGGCGGCGTGATCTGGTCGTCGGCTCCCACGACCAGGAGCGTCGGCACGCGCACGCGCCGCATCGCCTCGGTCATGTCGGGCCGGTCACCGAGCGCGGCGAGCGCGGCCTGGATCGTCGGCACCGGCTGGCTCACGATGATCGATCGCAGCGACTCCTCGATCGCCCGTCGGCCACCGCGGTCGTCGGCCGTGAAGGGGGCGAGCAGCCGCGGGACCATCGCGTCGGCGAGGATCGACTGGCCCACGCGGCCCACCTTGGCGGCGAGGTCGGCCCGGGCGGCGCGGGCCTCGGGCGTGTCGCCCTCGAGCTTCGTGTCGACGAGCACGAGCGCCGCCACGCGGTCGGGATGCCGCGCGGCGATGTGCTGGGCCACGTAGCCCCCCATCGACAGGCCGCAGACCACGACCGGCCGCGACACGTGAAGCGCGTCAAGGAGCGCCACGGCGTCGTCGGCGAGGTCGGCGATGCTCGTGGGCACGCTCCCCGTGCTCGCGCCGAAGCCGCGGAGGTCGGGCGCGATCAGCCGCAGGTGCTCGGCCAGCGGCGCCTGCCGCTCCCACATCGAGTGGTCGAGCGGAAAGGCGTGGAGGAGGAGCAGCGGAAGGCCCGAGCCGCTCGTGTGCACGGCCAGCCGCGTGTCCCGCACCGGCAGGTGATGAACGGGCATCATGGCGCGGACGCCGCCTTGCGGAAACGGTCGAGATTGCGGCGGATCGTCAGGTTGTGGGGCTCCTGGCGGGCTGCGAGCGACTGGGTGCGGACGGCCCCCGTGCGATCGCCGCCGGCGGCGCGGCAGTGGGCGAGCGTGTCGAGGTAGCTCGCGCTGTCGAAGGACTGCTCGAGCGACTTCTTCGAGTAGCGGGTCGCCTTGCGCACGTCCCCCTCGGTGTTGGCCACGAGCCAGGCGTACTCGTTGTAGCCGTTGGGATCGTCGGGCACCGCCTGGATCTCCTCGTCGATCTGCTCGAGCGCCCTGGCCACGCGGGCCTTGGCGTCGGCCTGCCGATCGGGATCGCGGCCCGCCAGGGCGTAGAGCGCGATCAGCGCGTCGACGTCCTTGGCGTACGACCGCAGGGCCTCGTCGAGGAGCCGTCGCTGCGTGGCCTCATCGCCCCGTGCTCCGGCCGCGCACGCGCCGAAATAGAGCATCCGCGACCGCACGCTCCGCGGGTCGCGTTCGAGCCGCATCAGGATCTGGTCCATCGCCTCGCCGTCGCCACGGCCCTCGATCACGCGGCGGAGCATGTCGGCCGCCTCGGCGTCGCGGCCCTGGTCGTGGAGGAACTCGGCACCGAGGATGCCGGCCAACGCGAACTCGCCCACCGGCGTCTGCGGGTTGCCCGTGAGCGCCTCGTACTCCCGCTGGGCCCAGTCGGCCGCACCCCACTTCGTGAGGAGCATCGCTGCCTGGAGTCGCCGGCCGAGATCGACGTCGGCCCCGGCGAGCGCGGCGGCGGCGCGGTCGGCGATCGCCGTCGCGCGAGCGTCATCGCCACGGCGGCGCTCGGCCACGGCCGCGGCATAGGCGACCAGCGGCGCGGGAGTCTTGTCCGGCGCGAGTTCCTCGGTGAGGAGATCGACCGCCTCGGGAAGGCCGTGGTCGGCGAGCCAGGCCACCTCCGAGGCGAGAAGGTCGTCGGCGTTGGCCGCGATGCGGCAGGTGGCGAACAGCCGGGCCGCCTCCGCGAGGGCGTCGTCGCGGCGGCCGGCGCGCGTGAAGAGCTGCGCGAGGCAGCGACGGAAGATGCGGAGCGTCTTGGCGTCGCCCAAGGAGGCGTCCGCGGCGTCCTCGCTGGCGGCGGGACGGGGTTCGCTCTCGGTCGGGCGAGCCAGCGTGGCGATCGCCAGCGTCGCGGTGTCCAGTCCCCGCGCCGGCGGCTCGTCCGAGGTGGTCGTGACGGCCACCAATCCACGCAGGAAGGCTGCCGCAGGACGGCTGCTCGGCCCGAGTCCGGCCATGATCCGCGGTGCGATGCCCGCCCAGGCCGGATCGTCGGGCTGCCACTCGCGGGCGAGCAGGGCCGCCGCGATCCGCGAGCCCGTCGCCGTGCGCTCGAGCCTCACGATCCGCGCGAGCGGCTCGATGCCGGCGTCGTCGTCCAGCCTCAGGAGACGGTGCATGAGCTGCACGCGCGTGTCGTAGTCGCTGCGGGTGAAGCGTTCGAGGAGGGTGGCCACTTCCGGCGGATCGTCGGCCGTCGCCAGCGGCAGCGCCTCCACGAGCCACCGCGCCTTGAGCGCGATCTCGAGGTCGTCGCTCGACTCGGCTGCGGCGAGCAGCGCGTCGGACGCGGCGGCCCCGATGGCCGCGAGTTTCTCGGCGGCGGTCTCTCGCACGGCGAAGTCGTCGTCGCCGAGCCGCGCGATGAGGGCCGCGATCTCGTCGTCGGAGGGGACGCTCGCGGTTGCGACGGCGGCCCAGATCGCGAGCGCAAGAGCGGCTGCCGACCGTGACCCGAACGAGCGCCGCATGGGAGCACCCCGCGAAAGATGGCGGACGGCACGCCGCCGCCACCACCGCGAAGCCTATGCCCGCCACACCGGCCGGGGCAAGCGTCAGGAAGCGTCCGGCTCGATGCCGAGATCGCGGATCGTGACGAGCGAGTCGAGCGGGATGCCACGGGCGGCGAGAGCTTCACGGCCGCCGGCGAGCCGGTCGATCACCGCCACGAGCCGCTCCACGACGAGGCCGAACTCCTGCGCCCGGTCGATCGCCAGGAGCGACGAACCGCCCGTCGTCACCACGTCCTCCACGATCACGACCCGCTGGCCCGCTTCGACGGGGCCCTCGATGTACTTCTGAAGGCCGTGGCCCTTGGGCTCCTTGCGGACCATGAACCCCTTGAGCGGCACGCCCGCGACGCCGGCCATCGTGACGACCGCGCCGGTCACGGGATCGGCGCCGATCGACATCCCGCCCACGGCGTGGGGCAACGGCCCGGCGGCCCGGATCTTCTCCAGGATCGCTCGGCCCACGAGCATCGCCCCGTGCGCGTCGAGGACAACCTGCTTGGCATCGAGGTAGAAACTCGCCTCGCGGCCCGATGCCAGCCGGAACGTGCCCCGCTTGAGGGCCCGGGTGCTGACGAGATCGATGAGTTCTCGGTTCGGCGAGACGTCGGCGGAGGGTGTGGTCATGGGCCGCAGTATAAGGAGGCCGGACCACGATTTTGACACCCGGGTGGGGTGTCCTAAAATTTGGCGGTTCGGTCCGGCCGGAGGTCTCTCATGCGGCATCGTTCCGTCGACCGCGGCAGCGCCGGGCCCGTAGCCGCTTGGCTGGTGGCCGTCGCGGTGGCTGTTTCGGGTGCCGCCGCAGCCGCGGGTACGGTCGTCCTTCCCGTGCGCCTGCCGATCACCGGCACCCGCGACACCCAGGTCGAGGCGGCGATCGTTCGGCATCTTGATCGGCTGCGCGGCACGCCGCAGGAGCGGGGCGTGCTCGTGCTGCGGTTCGATGTCGTGGACGGCGAGACGGCGGGGGGCAGCGACTTCGGCCGGGCGCTCGAACTCGCGCGGTTCCTCACCGATGAGCGGCTTGCCGGCGTGAAGACCGTGGCCTGGCTGCCCGACGGCGTGACCGGCCATGCCGTGCTCGTGGCCCTCGCCTGCGACGAGATCGCGATGCCCCCCGATGCGGTCCTCGGCCCGGCCAACACCGCCGAGCCCGACGTCGATGATGCCACACGGGCCGCCTACGCCCAGGTGGCCTCGCGGCGACGCACCGTGCCGCCGGCCGTGGCGGTGGGGATGGTTGATCCGGCGGCCCGCGTCGTCCGCGCGGCGACCGACGACGGCGAGCAGTTCATCGCGGCAGCGGATCTCGACGCCCTGCGGAAGAAGGCGGCCGTGCTCCATGCCACTCCGCTCGAGCCGGTGCCCTTGGCGATCGACGGGCGACGCGGCCGCGAGTTGGGGTTCGTGCGGCTGCTGCCACGGACGCCCGCCGAGCTCGCGCGGGGCCTGGGCGTCGCCGAAGCGGCCCTCGCGGCCGATCCGTCGCTCGACGGCGGCTGGCGACCGGCGGGGGCGACACTCTCGGGAGCCGTGACGGCCGAGGCTGTGTCGCGTGTGCGGAGCCGCATCGAGCGGGCCATCACCGCCGGCGCCAACTTCATCTGGCTGCGCATCGACAGCGCCGGCGGCTCGCCCGAGCAGAGCCTCGTGCTCGCCAACTGGCTCGCCGGCCTCGACCATGCGAGCGTGCGGACGGTGGCCTACGTGCCGCGCGAAGCGCGGGGCGACGCGGCCCTTATCGCGCTGGCGTGCGATGAACTCGTGATGCACCCGGCCGCCGTGCTCGGCGGCGAGGGCTCGGCGGCGATCGGCGGCCGCCGGGCCGAATCGGTCGTGGCGGCCTGGCGCGGCGGCGTGGCGAAGCTTCGCGATCGGCCGTGGTCGCTGCCGGCGGCGCTGGTGGCGCCGGAACTCACGGTCCACCGCGCGGTCGAGCAGGGATCGGGGCGTGTCGAGTATTTCACCGAGGCGGAACTCGAATCCCGCGCCGACCGCGACGCCTGGCAGCTCGGACCGCCGGTGGGCGTGGGCCCGCTCAAGCTCGACGGCCGTCGCGCCGAGGAACTCGGCCTCGTCGCCCACGTCGTCGACGACGCCGAGGGGCTCAAGCGCGCCTACGGACTCGACGGCCAGGTGGTGCTCGCCGAACCCGGCTGGTCGGACCGGCTGCTGGAGGCGCTGGCCAGCCCGAGCCTCGCCTGGCTGCTTTTGCTCATCGGCGGCGCCGGGCTGTACATCGAACTCAAGACGCCGGGCGTCGGGTTCGGCGGCTTCGTGGCGATGGTGGCGTTCATCGTCTACTTCTGGAGCCAGTACCTCAACGGCACGTCGGGCTGGCTCGAGGTCATGCTGTTCATCGCCGGCGTCGTCTGCGTGGCCGCGGAGATCTTCGTGCTGCCGGGATTCGGCGTGCTCGGCCTCGGCGGCGGCCTGCTCGTGATCGCGTCGATCGTGCTGGCGAGCCAGTCGTTCGTGCTGCCGGTCAACGAGTACCAGATCCAGCAGATGCAGTGGTCGCTGATCGGCATCCTCGGGGCGGCGGCCGGCGTGACCGTCGTGGGGTTCCTGCTCCGCGCGTGGCTGCCATCGACCGCGCTCTTCGGCGAGATGCCGCCCGAGGATCCGGTCGATGAATCGGCCGCCGCGGCCCTGGAGGGGCTCGTGGGAGCCGAGGGCACGACGACCACGCGGCTCGCGCCCGCGGGCAAGGCGCGGATCGGGGACGCCGTGCGCGATGTCGTCAGCGACGGCCTCCTCGTGGAGCCGGGCATCGAGGTGCGGGTGGTCGAGGTTCGTGGTGGCCGCATCTACGTGAGGCCGAGTTGACCGTCCTTGTGTGGATCGCCGCGCTGGTGCTCGTCGGCCTGGCGATGATGGTGCTCGAGGTGTTCGTGCCCTCCGGGGGCGTGCTCGGGTTCTTGAGCCTGGCGGCGATCGTGTCCGCGGTCGTGATGGCGTTCGTCGAGCAGGGGCCGTGGTTCGGCACGGCGGTGCTCGCGGTGACGTGCGTCGCGGTGCCCGTGGCGCTGGGATTCGCGTTTCGGCTGTTTCCCGACACGCCGCTCGGCCGGCGCGTGCTGCCGCCGCCGCCGCGGCCGGAGGAGGTGGTGCCCGATGTCGATCGGCGGCAGAAACTTCGCGGACTCGTGGGCCGTCGCGGCCGGGCCACGAGCGAGCTCCTTCCCTGGGGCACCGTCGAGATCGACGGCGAGGCGCACGATGCGATGAGCGAGGCTGGTCCCGTGGAGGCCGCGGCGGCCGTCGATGTCGTGGGCGTGCAGGCCGCGGGGCTCGTGGTGCGTCCGGCCGCTCCTGCCGTTCCGATGGCGCCGGTTACGACGGTGGAAACGTCGCCCGCGGCCGGGCAAACGCAGGCCGCGCCGTCTGTCGCCGGCCGCCGTCTCGAGGAAGTGCTCGAGGCGTTCGATTTTGGCGCGCTCGATGCCGACGCGACGAAACCCGGCCCGCCCGACGTGCTTGACTCGCGTCGGACCCCGAACGAGTCTTGATCGAGTCTTCTCGCGGCCCGCCCGGCCGCGTCGCCCCCGTCTCGCCGGAGCCGCCCGATGCCGCTGGTCACCCTCATCATCCTCGGGGTGGGCGTGTTCGCCCTCCTCGTCGTGTTCGCCGTGCTCGCGCGGTACCTGCGGCTGTGGGTGGAGTCGATGGCCTCGGGCGCGGGCATCGGCCTCTTCGATCTCGTGGCGATGAGCTTCAAGAAGGTGAACCCCACCGTGATCGTGCGCAGCAAGATCATGGCGGTGCAGGCCGGCCTCGGTGACTCGAGCGGCGTGACACGGCAGGCGCTCGAGGCGCACTACCTCGCCGGCGGCCGCGTGCCGCTCGTGGTGCAGGCGCTCATCGCGGCGAAGAAGGCGCAGATCACGGAGCTCGACTTCAAGCGTGCCGCCGCCATCGATCTGGCCGGCCGCGACGTCCGCGAGGCGGTGCAGACGAGCGTCTACCCGAAGGTGATCGACTGCCCCGGCAAGAACAGCGGCCGCGAGTCGCTCGACGCCGTCGCCAAGAACGGCATCCAGCTCAAGGTGAAGGCCCGCGTGACCGTGCGCACGAACCTCTACCAGCTCATCGGCGGTGCCACCGAGGAGACGATCATCGCCCGCGTCGGCGAGGGCATCGTCTCGGCGATCGGCTCGGCCGAGCGGCACAGCGACGTGCTCGAGAACCCCGACGTGATCTCGAAGACGGTGCTGGCGCGGCGGCTCGACGCCAACACGGCGTTCGAGATCGTGTCGATCGACATCGCCGACATCGACGTGGGCGCGAACATCGGGGCGCGGCTCCAGGCCGATCAGGCCGAGGCCGACACCCGCGTGGCCCGGGCCAACGCCGAGGGCCGTCGGGCGATGGCCGTGGCCCGCGAGCAGGAGATGATCGCGAGCATCGAGGAAAGCCGCGCGGGACTCGTGGCGGCCGAGGCGGAGGTCCCGAAGGCCGTCGCCGAGTCGCTCTCGTCGGGCCAGGTCGGCGTGTTCGACTATTACAAACTGCGGAATCTCCAGGCCGACACCGACATGCGCCGCACGATCGCCGGCGGCGCGGCGCCCACGGCCCTGGCCGCAGCCCAATGAATGTCCGTGGACAAAGCCATCCATGGCCTTTGTCCACTCGATCGCCCGTGGGAAACGCCAAGGGTTTCCCAGGTCGATGTCCGCCGCATCGTGCGGCGGATGAGTTTTGCTACGGCCTTCGAGGAGGATCGCCGACGTGATACCCGCGCCCGTCGCCGCCGGCTTCGACTGGATCGAGGGGCTCCTCCCGCTCCTGTTCCTGGTGTTCTGGATCGTCTCGAACATCGTCAACGTCGTCCGCAAGGTGGCCGCGGGGGCGGGTCCGAAGCCCGGCGAGGCACGGCCGGTGCCACCGCGACGCCCTCCGCCAGCCGTCGATGGGCCGGCACCGCCAGCCGATGCCCGCGAGGTGCTCGAGCGGCAGATCGAGGAGTTCCTGCGAGGCAGCCGTCCACGAGGCGCCGCCGAGCCGGCGCGTCCCGCGGTCGCGCCCGACCGTGCGCAGCAGCGGGAGCGAAAGGCCAAGGATCGCGACCAGCGGCAGGCTGCCCGGGATCTGAAGCCCGCCAAGCAGAAGGCGCCGAAGCCGCAGCCGGTCGCGGAGCGACACCTCTCGGGACTCGGCGATACGGGCGTTGACGTCGCGAAGCATGTGAAGGAAGCGTTCACCGATCACTTCGGACATCTGGCGCCGACGATCGGTGGAGCGCAGGCCGAAGCACGGCAGATCGTCCAGCCGGCGTCATCGGCTCCCACGCTCGACGTTCTGGCCCTGGCGCGAAACCCTGCGACGCTCCGTCAGATGATCATCCTGCGGGAAGTGCTCGACCGGCCCGTGGACCGCTGGTGACCCATGCTGGCAGGCGGGTGCTGGCGCGGCCCGCCGGACGCGACGCAGGTTTCCCCGGCTGCCCCACCGCCCTGGAAACCGCCCGAGGACGGGGATTCACCGAGGGCCCGAGGCCCGATTTTCGGGGTTCCGCGCGGGGGCGAAATCGCGGCTTGAGCGATGCCCGCGGCTGGTCTACAAGGGGGTCGGCAGGGCCGCGATCCGTGGCCCGAACGCAGCGCGTAGACGAGGACGCCCAAGCCTCGTCTACGCGCTTTTTTTGGTGAAGCCTGTGTCCAAGGAGGGATGCGGGAACCATGCGAACGAGCGCCGCCGCGCGGATCGTGTCCGCGATCACCTTCGTCGTGTCGGCCTGCGCGGTCGCGGCCGACGAAACCCAACCGACCCCGCTCCTGCCTGTCGCGGTGAAGGTTGCTGCCGGTCACACGTATCTCCGCAGCGGACCGGGCGACGACTTCTATCCGACCGAGCGGCTCGCCGCCGGTGAGGAGGTCGAGGTCTGGTCGATCGATGCCTCGGGGTACTGCGCGGTGCGTCCCGTCCGCGGCTCGTACAGCTGGGTGCTCGGTCGTGACGTCGAGCGCGAGGCGATCGCGGCTGGTGGCGGCGCCGCCACCGGCGTGGTCGTCACCGACGGCGCGGTCGCGCGGGTCGGTTCGCAGCTCAACGACCTCCGCCACGTCTCGCAGGTGGCGCTCGAAGCGGGCGAGCGGGTTCGGATCATCGACGAAGTCGCGATCCCGACGGGACGCCACGCGGGCGCGTGGCTGAAGATCGAGCCGCCGTCGGGCGAGTTTCGCTGGGCCCGCGGCGAGGATCTCGCGCTGCCGGCCGCGCTCGCGACGGCGGTGCCACCGGCAGAGACGAACGCCGGTGCGGGCCTGGCCGCCGCTGGTGAAGCGATCGAGGCCATCCGCGAGGCGGGGTCCGCGGTTCAGCAGGCCGTCGCGCAGGCCGACGCCGTCGCGCCGCCGGCCGCCGTGCCGGCGCCCGAGGCCTCGAGCGGCATGACCCGGCTGCTCTCCGGCTGGCTGCCGCGCGGCACGAACGTGTTCGACCGTACCGCCGCTGCCACGCCGCCGCCGGCGGTGAGCGCGGGGGCCACCGCGGCGTCGGGCGACGAACTGGCCGACATCGATCTTGCGCTCTCGCTCGCGGTCACCGGCCCGAGCGAGTCGTGGAACCTCGCGCCGGTGCGGGAGCGGCTGCGGCTGGCGGCCACGCGGGCCACTTCGCCGGCCGACCGCACGCGGGCCCAGGCGATCGATGCCCGGCTCGCCCGATTCGAGGGCATCCAGTCGAGGCAGAAGTCGATGCTTGCGGGTCCGGCGGCGGCCGAGCAGGAACCGCTGCGACTCGGCGGGATGTGGTCGAGCCTCTCGGCGCTCGGCTCGCGGCCCGTGCGGCCGGGCGTCCTGCCGGGCGGCCGTCCCGCGGGGGGCCAGCCCACGTGGACGCCGCCCGACCAGATGGAGACGACCGGCCGGCTCGCCACGGTGATCTCGCGCCGGCCCGACGCGCCGCGCTGGGCGGTCGTCGACGAATCGAACAACGTGCTCGCGTTCGTCACGCCGCAGCCGGGCGTCGACCTCGGGCACCTCGTGGGCCAGCAGGTGTCGGTGCGCGGAGCCCGCGGCTACATGCCCGAGTACAAGCGACCCTACGTGGTGGCGTCGGAGGCCCGCACGCGGATCGCCTCGGTCCCCACGCCCACCGCGAAGCCCGACCTCACCCAGTAGCGCGAATCACCGCCGCGCCGCTTCCAACTGCTCGGCCGGCATCCAGCGGGCGGCGAGCTCGGCCTGCACGTCCTCCGCCGACGGCGTGCGCGATGCTGCTGGCGTCGTGCCGGCGTCGCGGCCGCTGGCGAGGACGACGAGCCTGCGGCGATCGGCCGGATCGGTCCGTGTCATCCGTTCCGCGATCCGGGCCACGGCGGCCGGATTGCGGGCGGCGGCGGCGGCGAACTGCGTCATGAACAGGCTGATTTCGTGGAGGTTCGTGGCCGCCGAGCGCACGATCAGCGGCTGGAGCGTGCGGGTCACGATCTCGAGGCCGAGCCCATCGACGTCGAGGAAGGCGTCGATGTGCACGGTCTGCCGCGAGCGGCCGCCGGCAGGGAGCGGGCCGGTGGTGTGCCGCACGACGACGAGGCACGAGCCGGTGAGCTGCCTGGGCGCGAGGGAGCCTTCGTAGGCACCGCGGCCATGAAACACGTAGAGTCCGCCGCGGTCGTGCCGCTCCTGGTGGAGGAGTCGCACGGTGCCGACGGTGCCGTAGCCGTCGGAGAGCCGCCAGCGGGCGGGGCCGGTGGGATCGAGCGCGAGCCGACTGATGCCGAGCACCCGCCAGACGTCGACGAGCGCCTCCGGCTTCTGGAGCACGAAATCGATGAGGGCTGCGTCGCACGCCACGCTCGCGGCGGGCAGACGCCGGTAGAGGGTGGTGCGGGCGATGGCCTGCTCCGCGATCGCCCGCTCCTCGGCGCCCATCCGAGCCAGGGGCACGGCGTCCTCGGCCCGCTTCCGCACGTCGCGGCTCGACGAGCCCGCCTCGGCGATCGCCTCGGCGCCGCCCTTCGCCACTCTGGATTCACCGGCGGCACGCGCCGCCCCGTCGAGCCCGAAGGCGATGAGCCCCAGGGCCATGAGCGCATGAATGCGCAAGGTCATGACGATTCCCCCCTGACACGCCCTCCCCGGCATCGCGTGCGATGCCGCCTGGGAAAGGTTTTCGGTCTGCGGCGAGGCTTCGGGCCAGTGATTTCCGCCGGGTTTTCCGGGGGCTTCCCGGGTTTGCGCAGCCTACCCCCGTCGGTCGAAGCGGACCTTGGCTCGGTGGTGCAGGTTCCCTACGATCCCGCCCCCCGGTGCCCGTTCACCGCCCGGGCCGACCGGATCCGAGCCGATGCCGAACGACGTTCGCCGCACCCCGCACGCCGCCGATGCCCCATCGGCCCACGCCCCCGGACTGCTCGGCCGCGCGCTGGTCGCATGGACCGTCGTCTGCCTGCGGCATCCGCTCGCCGTGCTCCTGGTCGCCGTCCTCACCGCCGTGGCCGCCGGAGCGTGGACGGCCCGCCACCTCGGCTACAAGGTGAGTCGGGTCGATCTCCTCGATCCCGAGAGCGACTACAACAAGCTCTGGATCGACTACATCCGCGAGTTCGGCGAGGACGATGACGCCGTCATCGTGGTCGAGGGGGAATCCCGCGACGAGGTCATCGCGGTGCTTCGCGAGGTCTCGCGCGAGGTGGCCCGCGAGGAGTCGCTGTTCCGCTCCGTGCTCCACGAGGTGGATCTCTCGAAGATCCGCTCGAAGGGCCTGCACTACCTCTCACCGGCCGATCTCGCCGACATCGACCGCTTCATCGAGCGGACGCAACCGATCCTCGACGGCGGATGGGCCCAGCTGAAGGTGGGCACGATGGTGGGCGGTCTCGCGGGGCAGATGGTGGCCGGGGCGCCGCCGCAGGCCCCACGCGACGAGCAGCCGGCCGTGGCCCTCGAACGGTACGTCGAGAGCTTCGTGGCGGGGATCGACGCGCCGGCGACGGCCGATCCGCGCGCGGGGGACTACGTCTCCCCGTGGCCCACGATGCCCGAATCGCTCTCCACGCTTCGAGACCTGTCGAGCGAACACCTCCTCGCCAAGGAGGGACGGCTCGGCTTCGTGCTCCTGCGGCTGGCGAAGGAGAAGGGGGGCTTCGCCGGGGCGTCGGCGGCCACCGACGAACTGCGGCGGATCATCGGCCGCATCGGCGAGCGGCACCCCGGCATCTCGATCGGCCTCACGGGCCTGCCGGTGATGGAAGACGACGAGATGCGGACGAGCCAGCAGTCGATGATCTGGGCCAGCGGTCTGTCGATGGCCGCCGTGATCATCGTGATCATCGCCGGCTTCGGCGGCGTTCGGCACGCCCTCATGGCCAACGGCGTGCTCGTGATCGGCATGGCCTGGGCCTTCGCCTGGGCCACGGCCAGCGTGGGCCATCTCAACATCCTCTCGGTCACGTTCACCGTGACGATGATCGGCGTCGGCATCGACTACGGCACCTACTACGTCGGCCGCTACCTCGAGCAACGCCGCCGCGGCATGGGCTGCACCGAGGCGCTTCTCGAGACGAGCGGCCGCGTGGGGCCCGGCATCCTCACCGGTGCAATCACCACGGCCGTGGCCTTTTTCGCCGCCGCGCTCACGAGCTTCGTGGGGGTGGCGGAGTTGGGGCTCATCGCCGGTGGCGGCATCCTCCTCTGCTGCCTCGCGGAGCTCGGCGTGCTGCCGGCCGTGATCGCGCTGGTCGATCGTAGCCCGCTCGGCCGACGGATCCCGGAGCCCGTGCCGGTGCACGCCTGGCTCGCACCCGTCTTCCGACACCCGCGGATCGTGATCCTCGCGGCGGTGGCTTCGACGGTCGCGCTCGCGGGAGGCCTCCACGAACTCCGCTACGACCACAACCTCCTCAACATGCAGGCCGAGGGTCTCGAAAGCGTCGCGGTCGAGAAGAAGCTCCTCGAAGAGTGCGATCAGAGCGTGTGGTATGCGCTGTCGATCGCCGACTCGCGCGAGCAGCTCCTCGAGCGCAAGGCGAAGCTCGTGGCGCTGCCGTGCGTGGAGCGGGTCGACGAGATCGCGTCGCTTCTGCCCGTGGACGAGGAGCTCAAGCGGCCGCTCATCGAGCGGATCCGCGGGCGGCTCGCGACGTTGCCCGAGCGGCCGCCGCTGATCCCGGTGGACCGGCTCGATGCCCTCGGGGAGACGCTCGCCTGGGCGCAGGGCGAGGCCGCCAAGCGTCCCGGAGGCCTGCGCACGGCCTGGAACCTGGAGCGCGCCCGCGACAATCTCCGTCGCCGACCTCCCGAGGAGTGCTACCGAGCGATCGCGGGCTTCCAACAGCGGGCCGCAGGGGACCTCCTCACGCGGCTGCACGCGCTGGCCGGCGTGGCCGATCCCGAGCCGCCGGCGCTCGGCGACCTGCCGCCGAGCCTCGTCGAGCGGTTCGTCGGGTCGAGCGGTCGCCACCTCCTCAAGATCTACGGCCGCGGCGACATCTGGAACTTCCCCGCGCTCGAGAAGTTCGTCCGCGAGGTGCGGAGCGTCGATCCCCGGGCCACGGGCAATCCGCTCCAGGCCTACGAGGCGTCGCTGGAGATGAAACGCAGCTACGAGCAGGCCGGGCTGTACGCACTCGTCGTGATCCTCGCCGTGCTCTGGCTCGATTTCCGGAGCGTGAAGCACTCGCTCCTGGCCGCGCTGCCGCTGGGGCTCGGCATGCTCCAGACGCTCGGCCTCATGGGACTCGTGGGCATCGATCTCAATCCCGCCAATCTCATCGGCATCCCCCTGATCCTCGGCATCGCCGTCGACTACGGCGTGCACATCGTGCACGACAGCCTCGAGCGACCGGGGCCGTATCGCATCAGTGCCTCGACGGCCAACTCCGTGCTCGTGGACGCCCTGACCACGATCCTCGGCTTCGGCGGCCTGATGGTGGCCAGCCACCGGGGCCTCGAGAGCCTCGGCCGTCTGCTCACGCTCGGGGTCACCACCTGCACGATCACGTCGCTGGTGTTCCTGCCCGCCCTGCTCGCCTTCTTGAGCGGCGGCAAGCCGACCGGAGGCGAGGAGGCCGACGACGAGGCCGACGGCCGTGACGCTCCGTTCGCGGCCGGTGATGATGCCGAGGACGAGGACCCTCGAAGCCGGATTCGGCTCGCAGCCTGAACGCCCCCGGAACCAGCCTTGTCCCCGAGGGCCGTCGCGCGGTACCTCCTCGAGCCCTTCCCTCGCCACGGTTGAACCATGAGCCTCGCCCGGACGATCATCGTGACCGCGTCGATCGCCGTGTCGCTCGCCACGCCGTGCGCGGTGGCGCGTTCGGCGCGCGGCGAGGATCGCGTCGTCAACATCGCGCTCGAGGACCAGTTCCGCAACCGCCACGAGACGCTGCGGTACCGTGGCGACGTGGTCGTTCTCGTCTATGCCGAACGCAAGGGAGCCGAGGCGGCACTCGAACTCGGCCGCAAGCTGCACGTCCGCTTCCATCCCTCGGCCACGCAGGCCGCGGCCGGCGAATGGTCGCGGCAGCCGGTCGTGGGCCTCGCCGGCTGGCCGGCCGGCGTCGCGCCCCCGGACGTGCATGTGGTGCCCGTGGCCTGCCTGCCCGAGGTGCCCAAGGCGCTCGAGGCCGTGGCCCGCTCACGGTTCCGCAAGGACTCGCCGTTCGTGCCGGTGTGGCTCGACTTCAGCGACACGCTGCGGCTGCGGTTCGGCGGCGTGCCTGACGCGCCCAACGTCGTCCTTCTCGACACGCAGGGACGGCCGCAGGGCGTGTGCTCGGGGCACGTCGATGAGGCGCGGTTCGCCGAACTCGTGAGCCTCGTCGATGACCTGCGCCGACGATCGCTCGCGGAGCGTACGGCGGCGGTGCCGGCCGCCACGGTCCGTTGAACGGGTCCACGGAAACCTACTGACGGCTGCGTTGCTTGAGCCGCCGGCTCGCGCGGGTGAGCGTGTCGCGCTCGGCCGCGGTGAGGCTCGCCTCGCCCGTGCGGCTGATCTTTTCGAGGATCCGATCGACCTCCTCCTCGAGCGGCGGGTCGTCGCCGTCTCCGGCGCCGGTCGGGCCGCGGTCGTCGTCCGGGCGGAAGACCCGCATTCGCGGGCGGGCCCGCAGCAGCCGCGGCAGGGCCGCGAGTCCGTCGAGGCTCCAGCCGAGCCAGCAGTAGAGCAGGCCGAAGACGGCGCCGCCGAGGTGGGCCACGTGGGCGACGTGGCTCGTGCGATCGCCGGCGCCGCCGATGTCCGACATGAGGTAGAGCAGCCCCAGCGCCCAGGCCGGCACCGGCAGAATGCCGTAGATGAGCACCGTCTGTCGCGGGTAGTACCAGATGAAGGCGGCGAGGACCGCCATCACGCCCCCCGACGCGCCCACGAGCGGGGCCCCGTTCTGGCCGCCGGTGAGCCCCTCGCCAACCACCCAGGCCAGACCCGCGAACACGATCGACGCGCAGTAGAACCGCAGGAACTCGGCACGGCCCATCACCGCCTCGACCTCACGGCCGAAGAACCAGAGCGTGAGCATGTTGAAGAGCAGGTGAAGCGGCGAGTAGTTGGCGTGGTCGAATAACAGGCTGGGGCCGTCGTGGAGGAAGCCGTAGGTGAGGAGCTGCCAGGCGTTCCACGGATGCGTGGCCAGGTTCGGCCACAGGCAGAACACGTCGTTGAGCGAGAACCGCAGCGAGAAGAACTCGCGGAACAGGTCGCCGGTGAGGATGAAGTTGGCGAGCCAGATCGCGACGTTGATCGCGATGATCGTGTTGACAGCGGTCCATTCCGGCGCGAACGTCGTCTGCCGGTCGCCGTAGTAGCCGCGGTCGTAGAGTCCCATCGCAGCGTGCCGCCGGGGCGGATTCCAGAATCGGGGCGCGGGGGCCCTCCCCGAACCGGCATCCTACGGCCGGCGTTGCGCCACCGGCAACCGGCCCGAGCGCCATCGTCGCCGCTGCCCCGGTCGGCGCGCGTGTGCTACGCTTCGCAGCCTCCTGCGGGGCCGATCATGGGGACGGCGCCACGGCGGGGTACCACACACGCGAGGCAACGGTGACGATGGCGACCAACGGCGCGCTCGGGCGGAAGCTGCGGATGGGGATCGTGGGGGGTGGTCAGGGCTCGTTCATCGGCCGTGTGCACGTGACGGCCGCCGTCCTCGACAACCGCGCGGCCCTCGTCGCCGGCGCGTTCTCGAGCGACGCCGCCCGTTCGAAGGCCAGCGCCGCCGACTACGACGTGCCCGAGTCGCGAGCCTACGGCTCCTACCAGGAGATGCTCGACAAGGAGCGGGCCCTACCCGCCGGCGAACGGATCGACTTCGTGACCGTGGCCACGCCCAATCACATGCACTTCCCGGTCGCGAAGGCGGCCGTCGAGGCGGGCTTCCACGTCGTCTGCGACAAGCCGCTCACGCTCACGCTGGCCCAGGCCGAGGAACTCGCGAAGGTCGTGGCCGGCTCGAACGGCGTGTTCGTGGTCACCCACAACTACACGGGCTACCCGCTCGTACGGCAGGCCCGGGAGATGATCCTCGCGGGCGAACTCGGCGAGATCCAGGCGATCCGTTCGGAGTACATCCAGGGCTGGCTCCGCACGCGGCTCGAGAGCGAGGGGCAGAAGCAGGCCGCCTGGCGGACCGATCCCACGAAGAGCGGTGCCGCCGGCTGCTTCGGCGACATCGGCACCCACGCCTACAACCTCGGCCGCACGATGACGGGCCTGTTGCCTGAGAAGATCAGCGCGAACCTCAAGATCTTCGTGCCTGACCGCCCGCTCGACGACTACGGCCACGCCGTGATCCGCTATGAGAACGGCGCCTTGGGCACCGTGACCGCCTCGCAGATCAGTCACGGCCGCGAGAACGACCTGCGGATCCAGATCGACGGCACCAAGGGCAGCCTCGAGTGGCACCAGGAGGAGCCCAACAAGATGATCGTGCGGCAGAACGGCCGGCCGCACGCCATCTACACCCGCGACCCCAACGCCCCGTACACGAATGCGGCGGGCAAGGCCGCCTGCCGGCTGCCGTCGGGGCACCCCGAGGCCTTCTTCGAGGCCTTCGCCAACGTCTATCGCGCGGGCTTCGACGCCATGGCGGTGGCCGAGACGGGGGGCACGTTCGAGCGGAAGGACACGATCTACCCCAACATCCACGACGGCGTGGAAGGGATGTACTTCATCGAGCAGTCGGTGGCGTCGAGCAAGGCCGACGGCGCCTGGCTGCCGCTCAAGCACCCGCTCGCGCGGCGGTGAGCCGATGCCCGCAGCCGACACCCGCACGTTCGTCTTCGACATCGAGAGCGTTGCCGACGGCGCGCTTGTGTCGCGGATCCGCTATCCGGGCGAGGATCTCGAGCCGGCCGCGGCGATCGCCAAGTACCGCGCGGAGCTGATGGCGGAGAACGGCAAGGACTTCATTCCCTACACGTTCCAGCTCCCGATCTCGCTCGTGATCGCCAAGGTGGCGAAGGATCTCTCGCTCCAGGATCTGATCGCACTCGACGAGGCGCAGTCGCGACCGCACGAGATCACGCGGCTGTTCTGGGACGGCTGGCGGAAGTACTCGCGCCCTCGGCTCGTGTCGTTCAACGGCCGTGGCTTCGACATGCCGCTTCTTGAACTCTGCGCCTTTCGGTACGGCATCTCGATCGACGACTGGTTCGCGGAGGACGCGCGGAACTTCGATCAGCCCCGCTACCGCTACAACACCGCCGCCCACTTCGACCTCCACGAGTGGCTCACCAACAGCGGCGCCTCGCGGTTCGTGGGGGGGCTGTCGCTGGCCGCGAACCTGATCGGCAAACCGGGCAAGACGGAGGTCGCCGGCCACATGGTGCAGGACCTCTGGGACGCGGGGAAGGTGTCCGACATCCACGGCTACTGCCGCGGCGACGTGCTCGACACCTACTTCATCTTCCTGCGGTCGCGGGTGCTCGCGGGTGACATCGATCTCAAGCGCGAGCACGCGCTCATCGACCACGCGCGGAAGTGGATCGAGGCACACGCGAAAGACACGCCCGGCCTCTCCCGCTACCTCGAAGCCTGGGGCGACTGGAAGAGCCCGTTCTGAATACACGCTGCCAAAGCCATCCATGGCCTTTGGCAGCTTGGCCGACCGATGGAGAAGCCAAGGTTCTCCATGGTCGGCTGCCGCCGCATCCTGCGGCGGGGCTGTTTGCCGCATGGCCTTTGGCAGCTTGGTCGATCGCAGGAAACGCCGAGGGTTTCCTGGATCGACAGCCGCCGCATCGTGCGCCGGAGGATTTGGCGCATGGGCACTTCTTCACCCTCGTGCAATACGCCAGTGCCGGGGCTGCCCGTGCCCTGAGAGCCGGCGTGTGTTTCCTCCGCGCAGCCAGGATGGCGAAGCGGAGGAAGCGCCGAGTGAGCGCAGGGCATGATGCCCGCAGCGAACGTCCGGCGACGGGGCACGGGCAGCCCCGGCACGACGCCACCGCGTTCAGGCCGCCGGTTCGGCAGATTTCTCAGGCTCAGCGGCCGGTTCAGCCGGCATCGTGGGTTCGGCCTTCGGTTCGACGGGAGCCGCGGGTTCCTCGGCCGCCGGCGACTTCGCCGGCGCGGCGATACCCGCCGCCACGCCCCGCGCCGCCGACCGGCCGGAGTCGTCGAGTTTGCCCTTCGGAGCACGAGCTTCGACCGTGTACATGCGCCCGCCGAACACGATCGCCACGCAGCTCCGTTCGATCGGCTCCTTCATGCCCGACACCTTCGCCGTACCCGGGGCCGTCCAGGCCGCGCCCAGGTGCGGGCCGAGCGTGACGGCCACCGGCTTCTTGAGGAGCGTACTCTTGCCATCTTTCGAGAACGTCTCCGCGAGTTGCTTGGCCACGGCGGCCACGAAATCCTTGTGGTTCGCCTTCGTCACCTCGTCGAAACCCGCGGGCGGATCACCACCGAGCACCACGACGGACGGATAGCTCTTCTGCTGGCTGGGCGTGTAGCGGACGAGATGGTCGTCGGACCGTGGGCCGCGCTGCCAGCCGGCGGGGGAGCAGACGCTCGCTCGGCCGCCGTCCACGGTGACGGCCGTGTCGGGATCGATCTCCCCGATCCGCACGGCACCACCCGACGACGAGCCCTTCGACCCGACGCCGGAGCAGCCCGTCGTGAACAGGAGCACGAGGCCGAGCGCGACCATGCCGCCCATCAGGCAGCCCCTCGGGACCGCCGTCGCCAGCCGCCACATTGTCCCCCCCCC
>Ga0233425_10003237_pt1 | contig 30107 bp, 29 predicted proteins | sample Watercolumn_Towu_2_FD_181712 | JGI IMG/M metagenome (GOLD analysis project Ga0233425, IMG submission 181712) | Freshwater microbial communities from Lake Towuti, South Sulawesi, Indonesia - Watercolumn_Towuti2014_140_MG | ecosystem: Environmental > Aquatic > Freshwater > Lake | place...
TGACCTTGAGAAAAGAATATTGTTAGGTGTACAAGAAATCAATGAGCAACCCGTGGTACACCGATGGCGCAAATTTGAATCTTTAACAAATTAATTGTCTATATTTTAATGAAACGATATACTAGATATTCGTATACAACACCTTCGGCCTTGATTAATTCATCGGCAGTTGGAAAAAAGTCACCGGGATTAATGCCCTGCTTTTCTTTCATTATATAATCAGTGGGAGCTGGGATTGGCTGCATACCATGTTTTTTAAACATGCCCATTGAGCGCGGCATATGCGCGGCGGAAGTCACCAGAATAAATTTGTTGTTTCCAACGATTGATTTAATGATCCGGGCTTCATCTATGGTGTCTTTTGATTCGGATTCCAAAATCAAATCTTCCTGCTTTACACCAAGGGCTTTTGCAACTTCTGACATGGTTTCCGCCCCTGATACCGAATCAAAAACTTTTCCCTCTGACAAAACAAGTTTGCTTCCCGGCATCTGATTATGCAGTCGAATTCCTTCTGTAAGACGAACCAAAGATGCTCCGGCGAGTTGACTGGTAATAGGAATTTTGGGGTCGGATATGTGCCCTCCTCCCAGAACGACAATCCACCTGACCTGCGGAACAGCTTCATGAGGAACGAAATCGGATGTTACGGTTGAGATAAGCGGTGGATACTGACATTCCAATCGTCTGAGAAATGTATTGGAAAGGGCAGGATAACTCAGGAGCGTAAGGAGAATTACTCCGACAGAAATAATAATCTTTCCTGCCTTTTGTTTCCGCGTAAACAGAAGCAGCAACAATCCCGCTATTAATATTTCCAGACATAGCGGTACAGGGAAAAATAATTGACCAACAATTTTTTTTAGGATAAACATCTTTTGGTTCTGTTAAAATTTGGACGTTAAAACCCCTGTTCAGCTAATTGTTCACGTGTGATACCACTGTCATTCCCTTTTTTAAGAATCTTTTTAACCCACTTGCCCATCATGTCAATCTCGATGTTCACCTGATCCCCAGTTTTCTTGTGTCCCAGAGTAGTCGAAGTCAATGTATACGGAATCAACACCACAGAGAAAACACTGCCAACAATATCGACGATTGTAAGACTGATACCGTCTATAGCGATGGAACCTTTTTCAATCATCATGTCGGTGAACCTCTTTTCGACCGAAAAGGTCATTGTGCACTGGTTTTCATGTTGTTTCTTTTCTTTTATATTGCCTATTCCGTCCACATGTCCTGTAACAAAATGTCCACCCAATCTGTCCCCTACCTTCAACGCCCTTTCGATATTAACTTTCTCAGCATTCCGTAATTTTCCTAACGTAGTTTTTGTAAGAGTTTCACTGGATACATCAAAACCGGCAACAGTACCTTTAGCTTCTTTTACCGTGAGGCATGCCCCATTAACGGCAATACTTTCTCCAAGCTTAAGGTTTTCGGCTAAATCACCAATATCCAAAAGCAGTTCTGCTCCTCCTGCCTTCAGGGATAACTTTTTTATTACTGCCAAATTTTCGATAATGCCAGTAAACATAAATAATTTTCAAGAATTTGACCTCCCCTTTATCCCCTCCTTGCGAAGGAGGAGAGAGGGGGGTGGTTATAAGATTCTACCAAGGATGGTTTTCCCGGCCGTTACCTTTTCACCTACCTTGACCATTACCTCAAATGTAACCGAATTTGGAACAAAGACCTCCACCCGCGAACCAAACTTTATCATGCCGAATCGCTGCCCCTGCTCAAAGACGTCTCCCACCTTACAGGCACAGACGATTCGTTTTGCAATCTTTCCTGCAATTTGTTTTACTGCAATTTTCAGAGAACTCGCGATTAAAGACAAACCCATCACATTGTTTTCGTTACTGCTGAAACACTCATCGTCCCTGGCGTCCAAGAATTTACCTTTTGTATGTTTGATAAACTCCACACGACCATGAACAGGCACGCGGTTCACATGTACATTCAGGACAGACATGAAAATACTTATTTTGGTCGTATCACATTTTAAGTAATTATCTTCAAAGACAGAAACGATATGGGACACCGTTCCGTCTGCAGGAGCGATAATGAGCGATTCTCCCTGTGGAGTTTCCCTGTTTGGATCCCGGAAGAAATTAAACAAAAACGATAAAAAGAAGATTGGGATGGGCACAAGCCAGGGAAACAGCACTATAGAGAATCCCATTCCCACGATACAAGGAATGCTGAAGAGAATCAGTTCTCTTATTCCATATTTTGCCAGTGGTATCCGCATACAAATTTCCAGATTAATAATAAAAATACAGAAATTTTACAGACAATAAATATACCAAATAAATCCCTTTTTCCTATAAAATATTAATATTCTGTTTGACAATTCATAAAATATTTGCTACAAAAACTACTCACATTTCCACTTTTTTTATTTTCCATAACTAACGTTGTTTCAAAGGTATACATATAAAACAGGAGAAGCAATTGACTACCATTAGTTGTGTTAAGGCACGGGAGATTTTGGACTCTCGTGGGAACCCCACGGTAGAAGTGGACGTAATTTTAAAGAACGGAACGATGGGCCGTGCCGCCGTTCCTTCCGGCGCTTCTACGGGAAAACGAGAGGCGCTTGAACTCAGGGATACAGACAAACCGAAGCGCTATCTGGGCAAAGGCGTACAAACGGCTGTTAAAAATGTAAATGAAATCATTGCGTATAAACTGGAAGGTTTAGATGCAACCAGACAGGTTGAGATTGACAGCCTTCTCATAAAGCTAGACGGGACGAAAAACAAGGAAAAACTGGGCGCTAATGCCATGCTGGGCGTCTCTCTTGCCGTTGCCAAAGCAGCCGCCAACGCATTGTGTCTTCCGCTTTATCGATACATCGGCGGTACGAACGCCAGGGTGCTTCCTGTCCCCATGATGAATATCCTAAACGGCGGTAAACATGCAGACAACAACATGGATATCCAGGAATTCATGATCGTGCCTATTGGTGCAGATACTTTTGCCGAGGCATTGCGCATGGGCGCTGAGGTCTTTCACAACCTTCGTTCTGTATTGAAATCAAAAGGATATAATACCAATGTGGGCGATGAAGGAGGTTTTGCCCCCAACCTCAAAACCCATGAAGAAGCGCTCGACCTGATTATGGAGTCGATCAAGAAGGCTGGCTACGAGGCTGGCAGAGATATCTATCTGGCGCTAGACCCTGCAGCCAGTGAATTTTACAGGGAAGGGAAATACGTATTGCGGTCGGAAGGAGGCGCTAAAAAAACACATGACGAAATGATAGAGCTTTATTCGAAGTTTTCGAGCAAGTACCCCATCTGCAGCATTGAAGACGGGCTTTCGGAAGAAGACTGGGACGGCTGGAAAAAGCTCACGAAAAAGATGGGCAACAAAACGCAACTTGTGGGCGATGATATTTTTGTGACGAACACGGAAATCCTCGCAAAAGGGATCGAGCAGGGAGTCGCCAATTCCATCCTGATCAAAGTTAATCAAATCGGCACGCTCACGGAAACACTTAATGCCATAGAAATGGCCAGGATGAACGGTTACACGACTGTTATATCTCACCGTTCCGGGGAAACGGAAGACACAACCATCGCCGATCTTGCCGTTGCTACGAATGCGGGTCAGATAAAAACGGGTTCTCTCTGCAGAACCGATCGGATATGTAAATACAACCAACTCATACGTATCGAGGAAAACCTTTCTGACAATGCAATTTATGGAGGCAAACTATGCAAGATGCAAAAATTGCCGTAAAGAAAAACAAGTATTTCGGGAAATTTGTACTGATGGTATTCATAACGTCATGTGTGGTAATATTATTTTCTTCAATAATCACCAAGGTAAGGCAGGAAAGATTCCGCATGCTGGAGAGCAAGACGACGCTTGAAAAACAAGCCGCACAGCTTGAGGCAGAGAATTCCATACTTGATAGAGAATATTCTGCCTTAAAAAGCGATCCCGTTCGTATTGAACAAGAGGCTAGAAACCAATTCGGCTATATAGCGCCCGATGAGGTTACCTATTCGAAATATAATTTTCACATTAAAAGTACCACAAAGAAAGAACCTGCGAAAGCCGTGTCTCAGAACCGATGGAAGTCATTTCTCTTTGAAGGCCCATTTCCATGGCAGTTTCCGGCATTGATTGTCCTTATTGCGGCAGCCTATTATTTGATTTCATATCACTGTGAATATAGAAAACTACATCAATCAAATTGTTAAAAATGCAAAAGCGGCGTCACGAATAATCGCTTCCGCCGACACTTCAACAAAAAACGCTGCCCTTAATTACATCGCAGAGGGTATCATCTCATCCGCTGCCATGCTCAAGGCAGAAAATGAGAAGGATATCGTTGCCGCACAAAAGGCAGGACTTTCCGAGGCTATCATCGACCGCCTTCTTCTTACTGATAGTCGCATCAAGGGCATGGCTGACGGCGTAAGACAGATTATCGGACTTTCAGACCCAGTCGGGCAATTGATTTCAGGGCAAACCAGACCCAATGGCTTACAAATTCAAAAAGTACGTGTACCAATAGGCGTCATTGTCATCATTTATGAATCAAGACCCAACGTCACTGCCGATGCGGCTGCTTTATGCCTTAAGGCCGGCAATGCGGTCATCCTGCGCGGTGGAAAGGAATCAATCCACTCCAATATTGCCATAAACAAAATCCTCACATCTGCCTTGGAAAAGGCAGGATTAGACAATCGGTGCATCCAACTCATTGAGATTATTGAACGCGAAGCCATTGACTACTTACTCAAAGCGGATCAATATGTAGACGTCGTTATACCAAGAGGCGGCGAGGCGCTTATACGGACTGTAGTGGAGAAATCCACCATCCCTGTCATCAAGCATTACAAAGGCGTTTGTCATACCTACGTAGATGAATTTGCCGATCTCAAAATGGCCGAAGAAATTTGTTTTAATGCCAAGGTACAACGCCCAGCTACCTGTAATGCCATGGAAACCATGCTTGTGCATGAAAAGATTGCGACAGTTTTTTTGCCAGGCATGGCAAAAAAACTGGAAGGCGCAGGAGTAGAAATAAGAGGATGCAAAAATACTTGTAAAATACTAAGTAATATAAAATCCGCCGCCGATGAAGATTTTTATAACGAATACCTCGACCTCATTTTAAATATAAAGGTGGTAAATTCCCTGGAAGATGCCATCGCCCATATGGCCAAATATGGTTCAAACCATTCCGATGCGATTGTCACAGACAATGTTGCCAACGCCTTAAGATTTACCAAAGAGGTTGATTCGGCAGCCGTGTATGTCAACGCCTCCACCCGTTTCACCGACGGTTATGAATTCGGCATGGGTGCCGAGATCGGTATCAGCACAGACAAACTCCACGCCCGCGGCCCCATGGGTCTCGAAGAACTCACCTCATATAAATTTGTGGTGTTTGGGAGTGGACAGTTGAGGAAGTAACTAACCCCAGCCTTAAGGCTGGGGTTAGTACGGCAGCTTAAGCCGCACCATATTCAATGCTGTATTTGCCGAGAATTTTTTGATGTCTATCCGTGAGCCTTTGAAACGGCACTCTTTTACATCTATATCATCATTTACTGCAACGGCTATATAAACCAAACCCACGGGTTTTTCTTTTGTTGCGCCTGTAGGACCGGCGATACCTGTGATTCCAACAGCAATATCTGCTGAAGCCCTCTTTTTTATGCCTTCTGCCATGGCTTTTGCCACCTGTGGACTCACGGCGCCATACTTTATGATAAGTTCATCTGGCACACCCAACACATCAACCTTTGCCTTATTACTATATGCGACAACCCCTTCCAAAAAAAACTCAGATATACCTGGAATGTTTGTAAGTTTATCGGAAACCAGTCCCCCGGTACAGGACTCTGCAACTGCGATCGTTTTATTGCATTTTTTTAGGAGCAAGGCAACGGCATATTCAAGGGTCTCATCACCCACTCCAAATACCGCACTCCCAAGTTCCTTTCTCATATCCTGTTCAATCCTGTCTAATAATTTAATGGTGCTTTCCCTTGTTTTTGCAGTTGCGCGGATATTGATGGTTACGATGCCATCATGTACTAGTGTCATAATCTTAGGTTCTTCTCTCCCAGTATATGCCTTCATCTGTGAATCAACATCAGGCTCTGAAATGCCAAAGGTATGCAAATCCCTTAACAATGTGCATCTTCCCTCTAAAGAGTGTTTTTTAGTATAAATCTCTAAATATTTATTCAACATGGACTGCATTTCCTTGGGAACGCCTGGTAAGCAGACGATCTCAGTATTGCCACGATTAAGAGCAAATCCCGTTGCAGTTCCATTATCATTGTGGAGCGCAAGAGAACCTTCAGGAATCATCGCCTGTTTCAGTAACGATTCACCCCCTCCCCCCGTATCAGGTACGGGGCAGGCTCTAACCCCTCCCACCAGGGGCGGGGAATACTCATTGTCCCCTTGTATTCCTCCCCCTTGATGGGGGAAGTTTAGGTGGGGGTGAACTGTTACCTGTTTCCTATATTCATCCTGCTTGTTTGTATGTTGATTTCCTAAAATTTTCTGGATACGAGCATAAGCTTCTTTGTCAGGCACAAGAGGAATACCAAGGAATTCTGAGACGGCTTCACGTGTTATGTCATTTGCCGTAGGCCCCAGTCCTCCCGTTGTAATAATCAGATTTACTCGATCTGTGGCAATTTTTAATACAGACTTTAACAAATCCTTATCATCGCCGACAGATGTCTGGAACAGAACCTGGATTCCTTTTTCCGACAAATTCCGGGCAATATAAGGAGTGTTTGTATCCACAATCTGCCCTGAGATGATTTCTGTACCTATGGTGATAATTTCTGCTTTTGTCATAATTATTTTCCTGATATTTAACAAACTTAGACAGGATGAACAGGATAAATATTTTTGCTATGTCAGTTAGTTAAGCATAGCGGCCTATCGTATTCATTTTATTGGTTGGGTTCGCTTGCGTCTCACCCAACCTTAAATGAAAAAACATCTAAAAGCCCACCCTCATAAACAAAACGAATATTCATACACTCTTCAGTTAGTAGTCGCCGGGGTTATGAATCATTTTTATGTGCTCTTCTGAGTTCATCAGTTGTTTCGGTGTATACCAGAACAATCGTTCTGGATTTGAGTCGCCATCCAGCGCTATCCCTGTTACTTTAAACACAGAAAACCATATAAGTTTTGAGCAATAAAATTCTCTCTCATCATCCAAATTCCTATTAAAGAGGCTATACGGCCTATCCTTCTGTTCACATGCTTTTTTAACTATCTCTTCATAGTTGTTTTCTGGATTCAGGTTCTTAAAACGCCCATGCCATACGCTGGCGCCTTGATATTGTTTCAGCCAATCAGCGTACGAAACAATTCGAACCCACGGTAGAACTGCATCAACAACCCACGGTACTCCATTTTTTATAAATATCATTCCCACATGTCCAATGTGGATTGGAAGTGGAAAATCAAATCCATATTGCCTCAATTCCGTTGAATCTCCATGATAATTGAAGGCATATGCCCTCCAATCTGCCCCCTCGCCAAAATACAATGCCATAAACTCTTCGAATGAAGTTTTTTCGAGTTGTTCTGCTGCTTTTCGTTCATAATCTGATACATTTGGATTATCTCTTATTGACTGGATAAACTTTTCTTTTTCATCTTCCCACCGTTTTTTACTATCCTCATAAACACCCGTGTCTCCTGCAGTGAAATAAGGTACCATTGTGCCTGGTTTTTTTGGCCAGATAATGTCGCCGTCCTTGAATTCAGCAGGATCCGGAAGAGAAGGAGTTGTAATTGCGCCGCAGCCAGATGAATAGACAATAAGTAAACATCCCAGACTGACTATTGTTATTGAAAGTACAGCATGCAATAACCTGCTTTGTATCCTGTCCTTCTTCTGGTCTATTTGGCCCATAATTCTTACCATAACCAACCTCCTTATTTATGACAACTCTCTTTTTGCTGGTTCACTCGTCCTCGATTGAACCGAACTGTTTCGGTTCAGGCTACAAGCCTGAACTAGCAAGAACCATTCGTTTTCATTCGTGGCTAAATGGTCGTTACCTCTGTCTTGTGAAAATAATTAAATATATCATTTGCCTGCTTTGTCGGTAGTTTACTGATTTCGATTAATTGTTCGATTGTAGCGTTTCGGATGCCTTCAATACTGCCAAAGCACCTCATCAATGCCTTTTTACGCGCCGCCCCAATTCCGGGTATCTCATCCAATGGCGATTTATAATACTCCTTATCCCGAAGCTTTCTGTGGTAAGTAATTGCAAAGCGATGCGCCTCGTCACGTACCTTATCAAGGAATAGGAGTTCAGGCGAAGACGGACTGAGCATGATTGGCTCTGATATATGAGGCAAAAAGACCTGTTCACCAATCTTTTCACCTGTTATAACACTTTCAGTTATGCCTTTTGCCAGGGCAATCAAGTCAACATTACCTATTGCCAGTTCCTCAAATACTTTCAAAGCCACCCCTAACTGTCCCTTACCGCCATCCACCATAATTAAGTTGGGCAAATCGCCTTCCTCCACTGCTCTTTTGCATCTTCTTGTTAACACCTCATACATCATGGCGTAATCATCTATTTGACCAACGGTTTTTATCTTGAATCTTTTATATCTGGATTTGTTTGGCTTCCCCTGTTCAAAGGTAACCATAGACCCCACGGCCTGTTTGCCAAATATATTGGAAATATCGAAGCACTCGATACGTTCCGGTACTTGTTTTAGTTTTAAGGTTTCCTTTAAGCTCTGTAACGTCCTTGCGAAGTCTTCTTCGTGTACATGTGACACCAGATAAGCATTCTCTGCATTCTTTTGAGCCATTTCTACAAGCCGCACCTTATCCCCTCGCTGAGGATATATAACTTCAACCTTCTTGCCTTTTCTTTCACTGAGCCATTCTTGAAGCAGCTTTGCATCTGCAGATTGCACAGGGATAATAACCTCTGATGGTATAAATCTTGTCTGACTGTAAAACTGGTTGAGAAATGACCGAAACACCTCCTCGACGGCAGTGTGATTTGTGGAAAAATGATATGATGCCACATCCTCCATATTCCCCGACCGAACGAACATGACCTCGATATACACCTCATTTTCAGCTATATAATAACCGAAGACATCGCGGTCTACAAAGGTCATGGAGTGTATCCTCTGTTTTTCCACGGTTTCTTCAATAGCACGAATGCGGTCACGTATCTTTGCTGCCTTTTCGTACCGCATTGCCCTGGATTCCTCATACATTTGTTGTTTCAGTATAGCAATTAGGTCTTCCTGCTTGCCTTTTAAAATCAATATCACCTGATCTATCAACACCCGATAAGCAACCTCATCCACCAGGTCACAACACGGCCCCAGGCACTTATAAATCTGGTAGTAGAGGCATGGTTTTACCCTATTTTTAAATACGTTATCAGGACATTTGCGTATGGGAATTGTGTCGTTAATGTACCGCAACGTCTCCCTTACCGCCCTTGAAGAGGCATAAGGGCCGAAATACATCGCGCCATCATCTTCGATCTGCCGCACTACCTTTGGATATGGGAATTTATTGTTGACCTCCAGTTTGATACTTATAAAGGTCTTGTCATCACGGAGGTTGATATTAAATTTGGGTTTAAATTGCTTGATAAGATTATTTTCAAGAATAAGGGCTTCCTTCTCTGTTTCGGTAAGCACAAAGTCAATGTCAGCAACACGCCGTACCAGATACTCCGTATAGAGCCTGTCGTCTGTGCTTTTCTGAAAATAACTTCTCACCCGGTTTTTCAGGTTTTTGGCCTTACCCACATAGATTACCTTGTGTTTGGCATCCTTCATGAGGTAAACGCCGGGTGAGGTAGAAAGATTTTTGAGTTTATTTTCTAATTTCATAAAGTAATTTATAACACGCATACCTTCTTTTGTAAATATTCTTTGACAATCTTTAGCGACATTGTTAATATACGCATCAACATGGAAATAAAAGACCGTTCCAAACTACTCACCGAACAACGCAATCCACGCACCATCAATATTGATTCCAAAACCACCTTAGAAATTATCGACATTATCAACGCAGAGGATGCGAGGGTCTTTTCGGCGGTGCATAAAGAACGACAAAGCATTGCAAAGGCTGTCGACCTGATCGTTGACTCTATTTCCAAAGAAGGCGGGCGTCTCATGTATGTTGGCGCCGGAACCAGCGGAAGATTGGGAATATTGGACGCATCAGAATGCCCACCTACGTTCAGCACCGACCCCAATATGGTCATCGGAATCATCGCTGGCGGCGAGAGGGCTGTATTTCAGTCAATCGAAGGAGCCGAGGACTTCCCTGAAAATGGCGCAAAGGATATTCAACAGAAGGAGGTAACACACAAGGACGTTGTTGTTGGTATCACCACCGGTGGTACAACCCCGTATGTCATGGGCGCTTTATTCGAAGCAAAGAAGCGTAATGCAAAGACCATCTTTCTATGCTGTAACCTGGAAACCACGCCAAATTTTGAAGTAGACGTTATCATCAGACCAATTGTAGGACCTGAAGTCATAACAGGTTCAACCCGCATGAAGGCCGGTACAGCCACCAAGCTCATACTGAATATGCTGTCAACAGCGACTATGATCAAGCTAGGCAAGGTATATGAAAACCTTATGGTCGACCTGAAGGCCATGAATACAAAGCTAACTGACCGTTCCGAACGCATTATTATGGCCGTTACAGGCGTCAATCGTGACGATGCCAAAAAATTACTAGCATCCGCCTATGGGAACGCAAAGGTTGCCATTGTCATGCAGAAACTGGGGCTTGATTATGCTGAGACAAAAAAAAGGCTTGATGCAAACGGCGGCTTCGTCAGAAAAGTTTTGCAACAATAATCAAAGCAAACAAAACAACCTCGCCTACATTTCCAAAATCAAACAATATGGGAACTACTTCAGGCCACAGAATGAGACAATACTATCTTCAGAAACAAATTTTAACATTTTCGGCAAAAATTGTAGCGCCGATCCCTTGTGGTCGGCCTGGAGTGAACTGAAGGACTGAAGCAGGACTGAAGGGGTCAAGGACTGAAGGGGTCAGGACTGAAGGGGTCACACCTTGATTAGTGATTATATTGTTGACAAGAGTAACCCATTTTGCTATCTTGTCTGCCATGACAAGACCATGGCGTATAGAATTTGAGGGGGCTTACTATCACATCTTTGAGGTTTATTCTTCAATCAGGGGCTTTATGGTCTGCGAAATGATGAACCTGTTGTCGGAAACCCACCGATAAACAACATACAGGAACGTCTTGATTATAGGCATCTTGAAAAGGATAGACAACCACCTGTAACCATTCAACCGATCTAGTACCTCTGGTAATGCCTTGTCTCCCGCCAATATCTTATTATTGGGAAGCACTATGTGGAAAGATTTTTGGCAGGCTTTATCTGTTATTTCCGGGAACCGATTTTTGCGTTCTTCTGATTGGCATGGAACGAACTCAAAGGCATCCTCTTGTATGGCATGTAATTCAATCCATTTCATGCACCCGCGGCACAAACTGCATCTGTCATCGTAAATAAGGGTAGCCGTTTTTGTCTTTCTCATTAAAAAGGAAATTCAGACAGGATTACCAATCACGAACCTCAATTTCGCAGAGTTCTATCCCTGATAGATTGGAAATATCTATTACCGGCAGACTGCCGTCGTACGTGCTTTCCAGAACGGGATTCCCGTTATTGTAGATTGTAATCGGTTCGTTATTGATGTTCCTCTGGAGGAAAAATTTATAATGAAACTGTGTACGATGCCCGGAATTCCTGGTGATCACAGACACGACCCTATTTTTACCATGTGCCAGTTTATCCCCTGCATTGCAAAACCTCTTATGTTGCAGCTTTTCAGATTTCTGTGTATCAATAAAAACAAGAGCGACGACATCCCCCTCCGTTAATTCTGAAAGGTTAAAACACAATCCCTCCAATCCACCGGTAACGACAATTTTTGTCGGCTCCTTGTGGATTAATTTCTTTGTTTTGTTCCATGCTTCAGGGCTTTTCAAGAAATAATCCACAATATTCCCCTGGGCAAAGCTTACCGAAACCAGCGTAAATAAAAAAAATATTATGAGTAAACATTGAACCTTAATCCAACGATAATTTAATTTAGACTGCCTTTGGTAGTTACTTTTAAAATTAGATTCTTCACTTCGTTCAGAATGACACTTGTACTTTGTCCTGCCATTCTGATGAGCAGAGCGACGAAGAATCTTATATCGTGAATTTACTAAACAGAAACGTATCATGAACTATTGCCTTTTATCATTTGCGTATAAATTATGGGCTTTGATGTACTCTTCCACGCATTGCGGGACTAAATACCGGATGCTCCGTCCGCTGCGTAATCTCTCACGGATTTCAGTTGATGATATACCGATAGGAGGTATTGTGACTTTTAATCTCCCGATCTCTGCTATTTTTTCATCTGAAAATACCTTAATCCCCCTGAGTCCGCATTCCAGAGACGGTGGTTTGGAAATTCCATTTGCTGGAATCGGGGAACGATTGACTACTATAAAATGACACATCCCGGAAAGGGTGTTAATATCTTTCCAGGTACTTATTTCACTTATCATATCAGTTCCCATAATAAGATACAAATTGTGTTCTTCCCCGTATATCTCCCTTAAAACCCTGATTGTATCTATGGTATATGATTTTCCGGACCGTTTAATTTCTAAATCGGAAACCTCAAAATGCTCGTTGTCGTTTATTGCACTTTTTACCATTTGATACCGGTGAAAAGAATCTATTAAATCACCTGATTCCTTGTGAGGAGATATCCCTGTAGGCATAAATATCACCTTTGACAATCCCCGCTGCTGAAACACTTCTTCAGCAACAATAAGATGACCAATATGAATCGGATTAAATGACCCGCCCAATATGCCAATATTCATTTTATTTTTTAAATATTTTACCACTAAGGCACAAAGACACAAAAATAACAATTATAAAACATTTCTTCGATATTCGACGTTACTTTGTGACTCTGTGGCTTGGTGGCGAAAGCATTAATTATATTAAGAAATTGCATTATATAAACGAACGTGCATAAGTCAATAAAAATGGATTCGTTTTTCATTGACTCATCATAAAACGTGTGCTAGCATCTGTGGTAATTCTTATTTATTTCATGAAATTCAAACTTGCCCACGAAAAGACGCGAAAGTAACTAAATTTGTTTCGTGTATTTTCGAGTGTTTCGTGGGTAATATGTTGCCGCCGAAGTGCTAATTTAAGAGTTTAGGAGTTTTTGTGAAGATTGCATATTTTGATTGTTTTTCTGGTATTAGCGGGGATATGATCCTCGGAGCCTTTGTTGATGCAGGGTTAGACATTAATCTTTTAAAGGAACAACTGGCGCTACTCCACCTCCATGTCTATGAAATATCGGCAGAAAAGGTTAAACGAGCCGGGATATGCGGGACAAAGGTTCATGTAATAATTACCCATAAGGATACACACTCACATGCAACTCATCATCACCACAGTACACATTTAAATCTTTCCGGTATAAAAACAATTATCGAAAATAGTAATCTCCATCAAGACATCAAACGTGACAGTATCAGAATTTTCCAAAGGCTGGCAGAGGTTGAGGCAAAAGTCCACAATACTTCACCGGAAAAAGTCCATTTTCACGAAGTGGGCGCAATGGACTCAATCGTTGACATTGTAGGCTCTGTAATTGCCATTAAGCAGCTTGGGATCGAAAAGTTATATTTTTCCCCCATCCCTACCGGTCATGGCTATACAAAATGTGAACATGGGACGTTCCCGGTTCCTGCCCCGGCAACGGCAGAACTCCTGAAGACACAATTATTGAAATCTGTCGATATAGAGAAGGAATTAACAACACCCACAGGCGCTGCGATTATTACAACGCTGGGAGAAGGCCTTCGTACCACTCCAGAAATGAGAGTCCTCCAGATTGGCTATGGAGCGGGCAGTAATGACAACCCCACCGTGCCTAATTTGTTACGTGTACTGATTGGAGAATCAACACCAAATACTGCATCCGATGAAATGTGGATTGTCGAAACAAACATCGACAATATGTCCGGTGAGGTATTAGGATACGTCATGGAAAAATTGTTTGAGGCGGGCGCTGTGGATGCCTATTTTACACCAATTCAAATGAAAAAGGGACGCCCCGGCATAATCATCAGCGCTATAGTTGTGGAATCAAGTCTCTCTGCCGTTGAGTTAGTTTTACTCAATCAAACAACCACCTTCGGTATCCGAAAATACAAAGTGGTTCGCACAATACTCACTCGGGAATTCAAAGAAGTGAACAGCCAATTTGGCAAGATAAAAGTTAAGATTGGAAAATATAATGGCGATATCAAGAGCTTTTCTCCCGAATATGAAGACTGTAAGAGGATTGCAGAGGAAAGAGGTATTCCTTTGAAACAAGTCTATAGTATCATTTCAAAAGAACTGGAAAATATTATTCTTCTATAAATGATCCTCAGAGAATCAAAAATAACTAAAAAGTTGCACCTCTCCATTCTCATTTTTGTTATTGTATGCCTGTCACAATTCGTTTATCTGAATTCCCTTTCAAATCAATTTGTTTACGATGATGAATTTACAATCGTCACAAACTATTTTGTAAAAACGTGGAACAACTTCCCGCTTCTTTTTAACAGTGATTACTTCAAGCTTTCAGGAGAGCTAAGCTATCGACCGGTAGTAACACTGTCGTACTTTATTGATTATACCCTTTGGAAACTGAATCCGTTCGGTTTCCACCTTACCAACACGCTTTTACATACCCTCAATTCTGTTTTGCTTTTTTTCCTTTTGACACGGATTTTCAACTGTCGAACTACTTCTTTTATTGCCGCTCTGGTATTTTCATGTCATCCTGTCCTCTCAGAAGCGGTCAATGCCATCAGTTACCGGGAAGACCTGCTTGCGACTACCTTTTTCATCTCGTCGTTTATCCTGTACATAAAAGCAAGCGTAACAATTCACCCCCACCTAAACCTCCCCCATCAAGGGGGAGGAATACAAGTGGAAAATGAGTATTCCCCGCCCCCGGTGGGAGGGGTTAGGGGTGGGGGTGAACTATTACAAGTAAGCGGAGAAAAACGATCCTTCTCTCCGGCTTACTTTGCCTCCGTTCTATGTTACCTGTTCGGAGTATTCTCCAAGGAAATGGCAATTACTTTGCCACTGCTTATTTTTTTATATGACATCATTTTCACAAAAGAGCAAAGCCTTAGCTATAAACTCACTCGATATTACACAGGTTATATCCTAACAACCATCTTTTATCTCTTGATGAGATTTGTGGTTTTGCATAACCCGGTAGAATCGCATGTTTCATACCTAGAAGGCAGTATCCTCATCAACTTCCTGACTATGTCCAAGGTATTTGCTTCGTATATGAAACTCTTCTTTGTCCCGGTCACTCTTTGCGCAGATTATGTCATACCCTATTCCACATCACTGATTGATACTTCATTCATAGTGTCTTTACTTCTTCTTGTTGCCGTGATCGTCATTACTTATAGACTGTTTTTCTCCTCTAAAATCCTGTTTTTTTCTATTGTCTGGTTTTTTGTCAGCTTATTACCTGTACTAAATATCGTACCAATTGAGAATATTATGGCAGAGAGGTACCTGTGTTTGCCTATTGTCGGGTTCTGTATGGTAACCGGCAACCTCCTTGTACACTCTCGAAATAAAATTGGCTACTTCAACAAATACTTTACAAGTGTTACTCTATTGGTTCTTATATTGGTGATATTCTCTTTTAAGACAATGAAACAAAACATGGTATGGATGGATCAAACCGTGTTATGGACAAACACTGCAAGAATATTTCCCAATAGTTTTAAGGCACACAATAATCTCGGAAATATTTACAGGAATGACGGAAGATTAGACGAGGCGATTGTTGAGTTACAATATGCAATAGCGCTTTACAATGACTATATTGACGCTCATAATAATCTTGGGGTTACTTACAGAAAAAAGGGAATGCTTAAAGATGCTCTTCTGGAATATCAAAGGGCATTGCAGATAAATCCACATTATCCCTATGCCCACAACAATCTCGGCGTCTTGTACGCCAAATCTAATTATCTGGATATGGCTATAACCGAGTTTAATAATGCCGTTGCAAACAAGCCCGATTATGCCGATGCCTATAATAACCTTGGGGCTACCTATATAAGAAAAGGGCTTTATGAAAAGGCAATACAGGAGTGTTTAAAGGCAGTCAAATACAATAATCGGTATATAGATGCATATTACAATTTAGGCACTGCATACTTTAACAACAAGCAACTGGATCAAGCCCTCGAAATAACAAAATTGGTTTTGTCAATAGATCCGAACCACCGCGATGCGCACGAACTGCTCAATTTAATTTATGAGCAGAAAAGGCTAACAGAAAAAAGATAATGAAATTCCACAGGCAAAGGCAGGTGGAATTTCATTTATAATTTACAAATTGCATGGCGAAATCGCAATCTCGGTCTTTCACTGCCTTCATAATTGTCTGGAGGTCGTCTATCTTTTGTCCAGAAACACGCACTTTATCTTCCTGAATTTGCGCCTGTACCTTGAGTTTTAAACCTTTGATAAATTTGACGATTTCTTTGGCCTTTTCCATTGGGATACCCGATTGAAAAGTAATAACCTGCCGTATGCTGCCGCCCAGCGCACTTTCAGCCTTTCCAAAACTCAACGCCTTTATTGGTATGTTCCTCTTTGCGAGTTTTTCTTTTACTATCTCCGTTAAATTCCCCATTTTGTAATCATCATCGGCAATTAGCGTTATAGAATCGTCAGCATTTAAAGTAATGGAAGACTTGCTTCCTTTGAAGTCATATCGCACGGCAAGTTGTTTTTTCGCCTGATCAACCGCGTTATGAACTTCGTGCATTTCTATTTTACAAACAATATCAAATGAATGAGTTTCTGCCATATACATATCTCCTTAATATATTTTTAATACCCCATTCCCTTTATTTCTTCCTCTGTAAAGCCCACATAATGAGCAACCTCGTGACGCACCACCTTTTTGATTCTGCCTTTAATTTCTTCTTCTGAATGACAGATGGCTTCGATATTTTTTTGATATATCGTAATCCTTTCTGGCAGCGTACCGGAATGCCACACACTCTTTTTATTCAGCGGTACACCTTGAAATACTCCCATTAACAGGGTATTGGGTAACAGTCTCATTTTTCCCAATACAGAACTACTTGGTTTATCCTCCACAACGACAGATACATTTGACAAACGGTCTTTTAAACCCGGTGGTAATTCATTAATCGCATCAATCACTAAACGGTCAAAATTAGTTACACTCTCTTTATTTGGATATTCCGGAACTATTTCAACCGGTAAATACTCACCAATTTCAGTGATTTTGTATTTGCCCATAAATATTTTACCCACGAAATAGATGATTCCACCTATAATCGAAAATGCAACCCAGAAGTTCCATCCATGCACCATCATAATGCCGCCCAAAGCTCCCAGAAGCGCAACAATTGTAAAAAATCCCAACAAGACACAAAACCCTTTCTTGTCCCTTTCTCCTGTTTTCTCGGTAATTAATGGGACTATTTCCATACCACAGCCAGAGCATGTGATACTCTTTTTCCGGCCGTACTCATCCAGACGATATGGCTGTCCACAGTGAAAACATTTTAGCAATTCCGAATCTTTTGGCATAAAAATCAACCTAATTATATCAGCATTTTTCTCTGTGTCTAAATAAATTAAGGTGTTTCATTGACCGCGATATAAAGCACTGACGGTGAAATGAGACACTAAATACAAATACACAATAATACTACAATGGGAATTTTACAAGCGGTAAAGAGAATTTGGGAGTATAAGAATTGATAAAGAGATTTGTTAACTATAACTAAGTGTTTTGCTTATCCAGACCTTTGTTTTGATAGACTACTTTTTTTGAATTCCAATTATTTTGTACAGAAGTGTTGTCCGGTAGCTGACGGCAATATACCACATCGAATAAATAATAATGATGGGTGTTAAAATATCTAAAAAAGGAACCACAATATACGTGTCATATTCCGTAATTAATTCCATCACATTGGTTGAAAAAATATTCCTTATAAAAAAGAACATATAAAGTACAATATTAATAATCTTATTCGTGGACAGATAGCTGCAGTAGACATAGACAAAAACAAGGCTGGAATATAGTTTTATTGCATCGTTTAAAGAGTTTAATATAAAGTCTACAGAATTATTTTTAATATGTAACACCTCCAGTCCTATAGACAATATGTATTTTGAAAATAGGTACAGACAAAACCCAATAATACACAAGAAAAATACACCTTTTGTCCACCGAATATAATTCTTTATACGTCTCATAGTTCCCAGATGCAATTGAGGAAGTATGGATGCGGCTTTTGTCATCTTTATATAATTCTTTAATTGTCTTAATACCTCTAAATGCCGCGTACCTGCATCTTCGTGTGAATTATAATTTACACCATTTATTACTTTTCCAACGCCAGCAGATGTAATAAACATGTATGCAACTGCAAATATTACAACCATCATGACGTCACCACACATGTCAGGCATACAAGGTGCATCAGGGCTGCCAGACTCCATGTTCATAAAAAAGATAATTGCGTTGATGATATTTTCTGTAGCAAACCGCAGATTAATACCAATAAATATCAGTAATGTGCTTATTCTTATTGAATTTAGCATAAATATAGTCCCAGAAGTAGAAACCTTATTTGCTGTTAAAATAACACCTTGCCCAACATGTAAAACAACTCTCTGTCTTTCCTTCCGTCAATACTCGCCCAACAGAATAAACAACATCCGATTATCTAATTATATATCGGAAGATTTAGAAAATACTTTATGCAAATCCACGGAATATACAACGATTCCATTTTCAAATGATATTTAACCTTCTCATGCCTTACAGCATTCAATAAAAGATTGTGTGTAAAAAACACAAACAATTACAAAAAACATAAATATACTGTTGCCTGTGAGAAAACACCGGAAATCTTTGGTTATCAAATTGGAGGCTGCCTAGTATGTGAAAAATGGCTGAAAGACAGGAAGGATAGGAAGCTATCGCTTGACGATATAAAACATTACTGCAACATCGTCACAGCCATTAGAAAGACTCTTGAGATTCAAAAAATAGCAGATAGTATTTATCCAAAATTGGAAGACGATATAATAAACAATATTTAAAAAAGTGACGTGTGGCGGGTGACGAGAGAAACGCCACTTGTCACCCGTCATCTTGGCGCATTTTTTACTGTTTTATGTTGCGACTGTGTTGCGGTAGGTATCGTTACCAATTCCTGGTTTCAAATTCGTGTGAACGATGAGATGTATCTTTTGTCATCCCATGCTCGATCAGCTTCCAGTAATCCTGCTCTTTTTCATAGGTAATCTTGTAAGAATAGTCTATCATCCTCCACCGCCAGAAAAAGAAATGTGATATCCCCGTCACAAATATATCAAGACGCCTGGCCTTCGGGTCTACGTCCTCAAACATAGCCACACAATGCTTGGTCACCTTAGGAGCAAGTTCTCCCTTTGCAATGGCAGCGTACTGATACTTTTTGCCTTCTTTATAATCCACATCCAATTTTGCCACATGCTCCATGATTTCCGGATAATATGCATCGAGATAATTTTCCCCCGTATCGGTCATTAAAAACACTTCAATGGGAACTAATATTGGCTGGTCTACGGTATTCCCAAGATTGTAAAACCATATAATGTATTGGACTTCTCCGCCTGTGCCTTTGTTATGCACATAGGTTTTGGGCGCATTCCACGAAAAATCAAGCTGGGAGGCGCTGGAAACCCGGACTATGCTTATTAAAAGTAATAGCAGTCCGAAAATGAAGATTTTTATTTTCACTGAATCACTCCTTCTTTTTTATCATCTGAATTTGCCCCTTTTTTGCTTTCTTTGGCTCTACGACAATCAACCTTGTTGCTTTGTATATATAATCACCCATCGGTGTGCCGTCATTATTGGCTTCGATACCCATTGCATAAAACCTTACAGGGTTGGCTACAAAAAAACCGGCCGGAGGCGCCTGCCATTTTACATGCCAGAATTTTTGTTGGGTTCCCTTCTTCGTGTGAGTTGCATAACGCCCCCCCGCCTCCACCTGTGTATCTTCATCATCTCCGACATTAATAAAGGTGCCCACTAACCGACTGCCGTAATAACTGTCTTGCGCTGTAATCTGAAAGCCATGGAACTCCGTGTCTGTTTGTTTGAAGGAAACAAGAATATCCACAATCTCCCCAGGCTCGCATTTATCCAGCACAAATAACATAAACTTGCCTTTGCCGGAATTAATGGGATACTGGTAGTGACATCCTAATATGCCACACGTAAACCCGCTGGGGGCAGCATACAGCACATTTATTTTATCAACTCCGGCGCCGAGGCATGCCAGAGGCGCGCCGTCCGAACGAGCAAATATTGAATTGCAAAATATACCAGATACAAGCATGCCTAAAAAAATTATGAAACAAATGCCTTTTAATCCGGCTTTTGCATAACAGTCCATCTCACCCTGAGCGTGTAAAGCCTTAAAACGGTATAGTAAAGCGCCTTTCATTTTTAATCCTTTTTCCTTGATGATGTTGATTTAATCAGACCCAAACCATAACTTACCGGCACGCCAAAATTAGACCCTCGAAATCCAGGAAAGACACCATAATTGATCCCGATTACCTTTCCTTTATTATTAAAGATAGGGCCACCGCTGCCACCTGCGGTGGTTTGGGCATCGTATACAATTCTATTTTGCAAAATATCACTTAAATGCCCTTGTGTTGAAAGCGGCCTGATCAGGCCCCAATTTGACAATTCTTGCACCAAAGGAACGAACGGCATGTTAAAAAGTTGTCTTACAATCTCCGGATCTGTCTTTGCAAAAATAGCGCCCACCCCTGCCGGATATCCTAACAATATTATAGGCTCACCTACCACTGCACCGCGTCCTGTAACGTCTAATTCAAGAACGGGAATTTTTGCGCCACGCATATCTATGCGAAGCAATGCAACATCTACCTCATCGGAAATTTTCTCTGCCTTCAAAGGGAACGGTTCTTTAATACCGGGGAAAAATGCCCTGAATACCTCAAATCTCGGCTTTATCGTTGGTCCCAATTGGATATAAGGAGACGTTTCCATTTCCCACCATGGTTCAGCAATATGACGATTAGTCAGAATTAAACCGTCAGCACTGACCAGAAAGCCGGTACCCGTATATTCATTGATACCCCGTTGCCCCCTGCCCATCATCATGAGAGGCTCACCGGTCTCCTCATCAAGAAAATAAAAGGTACCCTGTATCAGGCATATTCCGTCACTACAGGTCTTAATTATATTTTCAGCGACAGACCTTTCTACCTCAAGGGTTCGTACTATTTCTACCGTCTTTGACAGTCTGGCATATTGGTTATAAAAATATAACACCAAACTGCCAACGATGATAAATAAGACCGTTATAATCCCTATCTTAAAGGAATGAGAGGATTGAGTAAAAGCCTCCCACATAAGTTGCTTAAAAAATGCCGTTGCCGTGTTGAGCCGCCCTCTTCGTGAAGAACGCGCTATACCCAACGAGTCTTCCAGCATCTCAGACAAAGGCTTACATACGTCTGCTTCATCCGTTTTAATTCGGAATCGCACCTTAGGGCCGCCGTCACCAAACTCAATCAAATCACCGTCTTTCAGCACCGTTTCGTTAATTAATCTATTATTTACCAGTGTTCCTTTTATACTTCCCTTATCGCGCAATATATAATCGCATTCATTGAGTTGTATTTCGGCATGATGACCGGAGGTGTTTCCGTCGATATCCGGATCAAAACAAAGTTCATTTGAAGCGTCTGTTCCGATAGTTATCCTTTGAGACGCAAAAACTTCCGTATCGCCTCGATGGCTACCTGTTAAATGGACAAAGACGGCTTTCAAAGGGTGTCTTCCTTATGTTTAGTTCTAAAATTACAAAATACCTTCTCTACGATAACATGCGTCTTTCAGCACTGCTATAAAAGGCAGATTTCTATATTTGTTATTGTAATCCAATCCGTATCCGACAACAAAGTCATCGCCAATGTCAAAACAGGAATATTCGGGTTGGATATTAAAGCGTCTTCTGCCTGATCTGTTCAAAAGAACACAACTCTTGAGTGTCCTGGGTTTGTATTTTTTAATGTCATCCAATACTCTTTTCAAGGTACTGCCCGTGTCGGCAATATCATCGATTACCAACACATGTTTACCTTCTATGTCGATCTTAAATTGGCGATTGATCTTTGTTTCTGTCGTTGGGAAAGTAGACTCACCGTACGTTGCGGCATCGATAGTATCCAGCCTGATAGAAAAAGGAATCAAACGAATCAAATCAGCAAGAAACACAAGACTCCCATTGAGGACTGCAATAATTGTCCACTCTTTGCCCGTGTAATCACGAATCAATGTCTTCGACAGTTCAAGGAGTTTATTACGTATCTGATCTTCGTTGATTACAATTTTCGCAATATCTTTTTCCACTTCTTCAATCCTCCCTTTAATTCATTTCGTTTTATTATTTCGATTTATGGGTACTACGGGTTTTAATTAGCTTCTTTGCACGAAAGGTTAGATACCAACTGATGCCTATCGCTATAGGTACAAAAATAGCTTTTGCGGTTGTCAATGAAACATTAATAACGTGACTGGCCTCCAAACTTTCAAAAACAAAGCCGAACAAATGAATGGTATAGTACGAAAGAACAATCACAGATAAACCTTCTACCGTATGCTGCATCATCATCTGTGTCTTCGTTGTTTCATCCACGCTCCGTTGAAGTTCCAGGCTCTGTTCCTGCAAAATGAGGTCTATTTTTGTGCGTAACATGGTAATCAAATCCGCCATTTCCCTCCGTATACCGTCGATACGAATAAATAATCGCTGGTATTGATCACCAAGAGTATCCGCCTTTTCCATAAAAAATCTGGAGAGCACAGGATAATTAAACCCGCCATCGCCTTCCCCCCAATCCTTAAAAATTCTTCGTATCACATCCCTTTTCAAGAACGTATCATTCATACGATGCCGTGATTCCTCTGCAATGCCGGAAATTTCACCGAAATTATTGCTTAATCCATGCAGCCACCCCTTTAACGCTTCCGGAAGAGACTTTGGCAAATTCATGCTAATGATACGCATCTTGGATACAATGGTTGACTCTAAAATATCCAGTTTGTCCATTGCTAAAATATATCGTTGTCTTTCCACACTCAATAGTTGATAATTCATCTCCAATGCAACAATTTCTTCGACAATCTTATCGAGCATCTGATCGCCCGGCGATATGACAAATGTATCTTTTCCTGCTCCTTCCACCTCAAAACCTGCTGCAACTTTGTACTTGTCATAGACGTGGCTCATGTGTCTTTGTCCGGGCAAAAGGAGTTGCAAGTCTTCTTTGTCTAAGGTCGCACCTGGCACAATCAGGTAACACTCAAAGAGTTTATTTTTATGTTCGGGGACGTCTATTCTCTGAAAAACTTTTTCTCCATTCGTTAATTTCCCGTTAACCGCGGTGCAGGTAATTTGATACGTGTAAACTTCCTGATCCTGTCTCAGTTTTATGGTAACCTTCGTATCGTTAATCACTTTACTTACACAAGCCGTATCTTCATTCCACTGAACTTCCGTTGCCTGCGCATCCAGGCCACTAGTCATTCTCAGGAATCCCTCTCTGGCTTTATTTTTGTCAGCAATATCCTGCGTAAAGCCAATCACTTTTATGCGGGTCTTAAGCGGGATCGCAGGCGCTCCAGCCGCTGCTTCGGAAACTTCTTCTGCTACTGGCGCCGCCCTGCTTCCCCCCGTTTCGCTCCTCTCCCTTAAGTCAGGCACATATTGGGGTAAAGCTGGATCGCTTGCAACAAAACGATCCGATACAAATAATGAGCAATAACACCTTCCATTTTTTTCAACATCCAGAAAACAATAGGAACACGGGCAAATAATATCGCAATCCAACTGATATTTTCCGGTAGCCAACCGGCAGGGACACGCCTTATATCCGTAACGCTTCTCGTTGATAGCAAGTCCTGTAAGAATTTCCTCGACGACCTGTTTGTCAGGATTAATTGTGTAGCCATGGCTCTTTGCTTCTCTCATCAGCCAATCGCGCATTTTTTCGATGGGTTCGTGATACTCTCTCTCCCTTGAAGATAAACCGGGTTTGATTTCACCCTCTTCTAATTTAATCCTCTCTTGTTCCTCTTTCTGCGGAGGAAGTTTCAATAAATGACGCAGCCTCGACTCGTGGAAACCGATTACACAAGTGCCATCAATATAGGTTACGGGAAAGGAACGCTGTTTACTGAGATGATACGACTCGGCAATGGCTTTTTCCTGCTCGTTTCCATCTAACAAATCTATTACCACAGACTTGTAATTTATACCGTGGTTTTTTAAAAATGTCTCAACCTTATCACACCAATGACAGGTTGATATTCTGTATACCCTTACATCCATAGTATTTTATAGCAATCGTATAAGACTTGTCCCTCATTCATAACCTTCTGATGTCGTAATCACCGCCTATTTCGATTAATTCAAATATAACCCCACACATCCGGCATCTGGCATGATCACCAACCTTGGGTTTTTTCCCAAAATTAACTTCCCATCCACACACAGGGCAATAAAATTTTACTTCATGCTCCCCATCTCGAATAAATTGCAGTAATTTTTGGAGACCATTTACGTGTCCTGTTTCTGCTTTAGCAAATTCTATAAACATCTCTCTTAATTGTGTATCGGATACTTTCTCTGCAAATTCATTATATATCCGTACTGCATCCTTCTCAAATTCGAGATCTGTCTCAATCATCTTTATAACCGACAAATATCCTTGATGCATGCTTGTTTTTCCTCTATTTCATTCCCCTATATTAAGCAGTTGATTCGCCGCATAGCAAAGAACAAAGAACGCAGCGGTAAATTATTTCTCTCCTATCTTATCGCTGCCGCTTCCAATCAGTCGTAGAATATGACCCCGAATAATCTTTTCGTGATCAACCTCATTTCTATGAAGACCTTCCAGCAGGGTATGGATTTCCGGGTCTTTCACAATATCATGCTGTTCCTGATATCGTCTGGTTGCCTCAATTTCTAAGGCAAGCGCTTGTTCGAGTATTTTCAAATCGTTTTCTTTGCTCCTATTCGTTGCAATATCTCTCATCGTTCTCTCCGCTCCATTTCAAGCTGTTTCAATATGCGATTTTCCTCAAAAACACCCTCAGTATTTCCCAGTTTATCATAAATTGCAAGCAGAATACTGTGTGCCTTTTCTGATTTCGGATTCAACTGAATAGTCTTTTTAAGCTCTGCAGTGGCCTCATCAAACATATTCTTTTTATAATAACAAACACCAAAGAAATAATGTCCGTCCTCTAACTCAGGATTAATTTCTACTGCCTTTTTACACGCATCAAATGCTTCTTCCTGTTTTTCGATTAAACTGTAGGCGACTGCCAGATAAAGATATCCCTCGGCTTCTTTTTTATCTTTTTTCGCAGCATACAATTCTATCGCTTTTTTATATTCAGATATAGCCTCAGCAACTTTCTCTTTCGTCACATAGGCAAATGCGATATTGTAATATGCCTTCGGTTCATTGGGGTTCACTTCGATTGCCTTTTTCAGTTCTGCTATTGATTCGTCGGGCATGTTCTTTGCATAATAAGCTACGCCTAAATTAAAATGGGCATCGTAATGCCTTTGGTTCAGTTCCAATGCCTTTTTAAATTCCGTAATTGCCTCGTCGAACTTTCTTTTATTATAGAGATAAAGCCCCTCCTTGTTATGATAATCTGCCTTGTTCCCGCAACCTGCTAGTATGCAAAATACCAATAACACTATCCACTTGAAGTCCGCAAAGATTTTATTTTTTATCAACATTGATCGATCCTGTTCCTTCTTCCTTGTAATCAATTATCTTGTTCTTGTCAAAATAACATATCTTATTTTTCCCCGTCTTCTTTGCATGGTACATAGCTTCATCGGCCTTGCCTATTAATTCCTCCTTCAAAAGCGCATCCTTTGGATATGATACGATACCCATACTCATGGTAATTGTTTTACATGGAAGCGCATCGGCATACAACCATTTTTTTGTACGAATTGCCTGCAGTATATAAAGAGCCACACGCAAGCCGCCTTCAATCACCGTATCGGGAAGAATTACCGCAAATTCTTCACCTCCATATCTTGCCACAAAGTCCGTCTTTCTCGTTGTATCTAAAAATATTGGAGCCAACTCCCGAAGCACCTCGTCTCCAGCCAGATGGCCATTCACGTCATTGTATTGTTTGAAATTATCCACATCTGCAAACATCAGGGTAAAGGTGCTGAAATTCCTTCTTGCCCTTTGTAATTCACGGTCTAAAAATTCATGAAAATAGCGATGATTATAAACTTTGGTTAGACCATCCGTAATTGAAAGATGCTTATAATGCTTTACCATGCGTGACTCTTGCAATAGCCGCTGCCGTTCCACGGCTTTTTCTATAATAACCTTCATTTCCTCAAGCTCAAAAGGCTTACAAATGTAATCGTATGCGCCTAGTTTCATTGCGTTAACGGCAGATTCGACCGTACTATACGCAGTAATAATCAATACGCAGATATCCGGATTTATTTTTTGTACGCGCTGTAACAATTCCAGTCCACTCATACCCGGCATTTTGAGGTCGGTAATGACAATTTCAAAGGGTTCGTTTCCAATCTGTGCAATCGCATCTTGCCCGTTTGCAGCAGTCTTTACCTTGTATCCCGTCTTTGAAAGCGTATCGTAAAGTAAATCACGGACTATTTCTTCGTCATCAACCACAAGTATTCGCACCCGCTCTACAACTTCCATTAATGTCTCCATCTTTTTACTGCCCCTTGATTAAACATTTTTTGTCGCTCTTTACGGGTAAAATTATCGTAAATACCGCACCCTTTCCTAACTGGCTGTCCACCTCAATGCTCCCATCATGATTTTTTATAATATCATAACATATAGATAAACCAAGTCCAGTTCCTTTCCAATCCATCTTGGTCGTAAAAAACGGTTCAAATATTCTATCCTTATATTCTTCGGGAATCCCACAGCCCGTATCCTTAAATTCTATAGCCACGTTGCCATTTTCATTTCTGGTCGAGATAAATAACTGCCCTCCTTCAGGCATCGCTTGCTGCGCATTTATAATTATATTGGTAAACACTTGTTGTAACTGTCCACTATTCCCCTCAACCTGTTTTATATCCGGGGATAAATTTTTAATCACTTCAATCTTGTTTACTAAAAGCTGACGTTCTATGAGAGACAAAGTATCCGCTACAACATTATTTACGTTCACAGATACAACTTCATCGGGGGATTTCCTTGCGAATTGAAGCAAATTCTGTATTATCTCTTTACAACGAAGTGACCCATTCTCCATATGCCGTAAATACTTCTTAAATGTGTAAACTTCTTCTATCTTTAAATTTTCTTTCGATATAGTATCGAGCATAAATTGTGTATAGCCCAGGATGCCTGCGATGGGATTATTCAACTCATGCGCAACCCCGGCCCCCAATTGACCGATGGCTGCTAATTTGCCTGCCTGAACCAACTGATGTTGTTTTTCCCTCAATTCCTTAGTTCTTTCCTCCACCCTCTTTTCCAGGGTAACGTTTAACAAACTAATCTTATTAAATGCCTCGTGTAATTCTTCTGTTTTGCCTTGAAGTTCTTGATGTGCTTTATTTAAACGCATTAACATATCATTGAAAGCCGCCCCTAATAAACCTATTTCGTCCCTGCTTTTTACACTCGTTTTGTAACGCAAATCACCATTGGACACCCTTGACATCCCATGTATTAAAGTCTGTATCGGTTTTACTATACTTCTAGACAAGAAAATACTTATTAATACCACCAGGAAAAGACCAATAATTAAAACGTATATAACATTATATTTTAACTTCGACAAATTAGATATGGCATCTCTTTTCCCCTGCACAACAACAATCCGCCATTCAGGCAACTCGCACTCCATCGTACTGGAATATTTTTCAGTGCTGTAAAAAAGCGCCTCTGAATCAGAAGAATCTATAACCCCGGACTTTTTCTCTGGATCAAAAGGCGCCTGCCGGAACAACATTTCCTTATCTGGATGAGCAACATAGTATTGCCGGTCATTCATAATCGTAACAAAACCCGTATTCCCAATCGTAATACTATCTACAATCTCCCACAAACGCTCCATATTAAGTTGTCCGACCAGCGCAGCATATATTTTCCCATTTTCATCTATTAAAGGAACCGCAATGGCAAGAACAACCTTATAAGGGTCGAGAATGACATGGGCATCAGAAACAAACACATTCCCTTTTACTGCTTCAAGAAACCACTTTTTAGTTCTCCATTCGCCCCGATAATTATATGTGGTAGAGGTTATTACACGACCTTTCGTATCGATCATGGTAATGTCTTCAAAACGCTTGTAATAATCCTGAATTTTTCTCATTGCCAATAACTTTTTATCTGCATGTATCCCAGAATCCTTCATGTCTTCACTTTCCGCCAGTATCTTCATATCAGCTACACAGCTACCCATAAAACGACCTACTTCCTCCCTGGTATTTTTAGCTAACAACCCAAGATTGTTACAGGCATCGTCTCGTATAAGGCCTTCGGTATATTTAAACAAAAAGAATATCCCTAGAAATAGGGGTAAAATACCTACCAGCATAAAAGGAAGGGCTATTTTGAATCCCAATTTTTTAAAGAAACTTATATTCCCCAATCTTGTCCTTTAATTTGAAAGTATGGATGAATTGTCCGTGGTATTTTTTGAAGTGTTCGATTGGAGAACCTTTAGTTCCAACCCAAATATATTTTGAACAATGAATCCCAGGGTTACAATAAAGAAAACGCATGCAACTCTTTTTGTCTTCACAATTATTAACGTAAAAAGGGTTTTGGTTTTAATTCGGCAAGTTGACTGAGAAAAGGCAGGTATTTCCACTGATAATTATATTTTTTACTCAACTCCTTAATCATGCAATGATACTTTTCATACAGATCGTACAAAATTTCTTTGTAATGAGGATTACAATAAAAAATACGGCAGCCAAGTGTTCGGAAGTTCCGGATGCTGCATTCATTATCCTTCAGAAAAGGACAAATATTGTCAGAAACATTAAAGTCCGGCACTTCCACGTTCTGCATAATATAGTCGACCTCAATACTACTGGTATAGAGGACATGACCAAACGTACTGAAATTACAACACGTTCCGCACGTGTTACAACCGGGATTTAACTGTGTTAACTCTTTTTCTAAACGCCGATACAATAGTGACAATTCAGAATAGAGATTTTTCTGTACTACTTCCCGTGTTGTCATATTAGCCAAAACGCCCTTCATATGTTTTTAAATTGTCCTGTATATCCTTTAAGGTATGCAATTTTCCTTTATCCACACCCGGACATGTATTTTTCAATTTTTCCCACTCCGACCTGTTCTCCAGATTCGACCCCCAGAATGGAAATGCTCTACACTGACAGGGTCTGACATCGTAAATCTTGCAACCGTTATCGTACATGATACAATCCCCGTTACCGTATTCCACCAGACTAAACCGGCCATTAAAACTCCTCAGATAGTATCTGGCAAATGCGTCCTGCGTAATACCAAGAAACGATGATATTTTTTCTACTTCTTTTTTATTGACCCATATCACACCAGGTTCACCGCGGCAGCACCTGCCGCACCGCTGGCATTCAAATTTTAACCCTTCTTTGAACCAAGATAGTGAACTACCTTGAACACCCTTGTTTTTGTCAGATTTTACGTTATCCATATACAATTCTCTTAGGTATTGTCATTAAATAAGTATTACAACTTTATAGTTTTTTACTAGCCATCAATATTTTTCCATGCTATATTTACCGCATGGAAGAAGAAGCGATAAAAAAGCGTTTCAATCTTTTGAAACC
>Ga0233425_10003238_pt1 | contig 30104 bp, 20 predicted proteins | sample Watercolumn_Towu_2_FD_181712 | JGI IMG/M metagenome (GOLD analysis project Ga0233425, IMG submission 181712) | Freshwater microbial communities from Lake Towuti, South Sulawesi, Indonesia - Watercolumn_Towuti2014_140_MG | ecosystem: Environmental > Aquatic > Freshwater > Lake | place...
GGGGTGGAGCAGCCCGGTAGCTCGTCAGGCTCATAACCTGAAGGCCGCAGGTTCAAATCCTGCCCCCGCAACCATTCCAACAACAACCAAACCGCCTCAGGATCTCCCGAGGCGGCTTTTTTGTGCTCAGCTGACCTCTCCTTCAACCGTACGGATTTGAGCCTAGGTGAGCTGGCTCCCGTTTCGACCGGACGGATTTGAGCCTAAGAAGGAGGCTTGGGGCTATCCCCTGAGCATAGGCTTATGTCCGTGTCCGAGATCATCACCGACGGCGGTCGTCGACGTCACTGGAGCACGCCTGAGAAGCTGAGGATCGTCGAGGAAACGCTCGATGGTCGGGAGAGCATATCGGTGGTGGCGCGCCGCAACGGCGTGGCGCCGAACCTGCTGTATCGCTGGCGGCGACTGATGCTGGAAGGCGGGAGCGTCGCGGTTGCGGCGACGATGGCGTAACCAGCAACCGGCAGGTCCGCGAGATGGAAACCCGCATCCGCGAACTGGAGCGCCAGCTCGGGCGCAAGACGCTGGAGGTCGAGATTCTGAAGGAGGCGCTGGAGCGCTCGCGCCCAAAAAAAGCGAGCTTGCTCATGCACTCGCCGCTGCCGGGGACTATCCGGTGAGCTTGGTCGCCAGCACGCTCGGCGTCGGGCGCTCGACGGTGTACGACCGCCTGACGGGAACCACCAGGACGCGCGGGCCGTACTCCAAGGCCGACGACGCGGACCTGCTGCCCCGCATCCGCCAGATCGCCGCGCAGCGGCCCACCTACGGCTACCGCCGCATCGCGGCGGTCATCAATCGACAGCAACGCGCCGAAGGACTGATGCCGGTCAACCACAAACGCGTCTATCGGATCATGGCGGCGGATCGCCTGCTGCTGGCGCGGCGCTACACCGAGCGCGCCGACTATGGGCATGACGGCGTCGTGGTGACGATCCGCTCGAACCTGCGCTGGTGCTCGGACGGCTTCGAGTTCACCTGCTGGAACGGTGAGGTCGTGCGCGGCGCCTTCATCATCGATGCCCATGACCGCGAGATCATCGCCTGGCGCGCGGTCGCCAATGCGGGCATCAGCGGCTCGGACGTGCGCGACATCATGCTGGAAGCCGTGGAAACCCGCTTCGGCGGTATGCGCGCGCCCGTGCCGGTCGAGATGCTGTCCGATAACGGCTCGGCCTATACCGCCCGCGAAACACGGACCTTTGCCCGGCAGCTCGGCCTCAAGCCCTGCTTCACCCCCCGTCCGCAGCCCACAGTCCAACGGCATCTCGGAGGCCTTCGTGCATACCCTCAAGCGCGATTACGTTCGCGTCTCCCCGCTGCCCGATGCGCTCACCGCGTTGACATCGCTGGCCGGATGGATCGAGGACTACAACGACAACCACCCCCATTTAGGGCTCAAAATGCGTTCACCGCGCGAGCATCGCGCACTGGTTTTTGCAACCGCTTGAATCCGTCCGGTGAAACGGGGGCCAGATCACAAGGAGAAACTGCTCTCCTTCGGCGCCTATCCGGCGGTCTCACTCGCGGAGGCGCGGCTGCGCCGCGCCAAGGTCAAAGTGGTGCTGGGCGAGGGGGGTGATCCGGGCGCGTCGAACAGGCCCAGGGCGCAGATGACCTTCGAGGAGGCGGCGCGCAAATGGCATGGCCACCGCCTCAATGCACTTGATGCTGGCATGCTGCGAGGCTGCTGACCCGGCTTGAGCGTGATGCCTTTCCGACCCTCGGCAAACTCGCGCTCAGTGTCATCACGCCGACCGATGTGTTGGCGATGGTGCGACGGGTTGAGATGCGCGGCGCGCTCGACGTCAGCCGCCTCAAGCAGCATGCCAGCCACATCTATCGCTTTGCCATCGCGCATGGCTGGGCTGAGCGTGATCCGGCTGAACATCTCGGTCAGCTACTCAAGCCCAAGCCGCCTACTCGACATAGTCCGGTCGCTGACGGTGGCGCGAACCGGCTTGCCGCGGATCACGCCGGCCAGGCCCATCGCCCGCATAAGGCGGGCGACGTCGACCCCTTCGCGCCGCAGCTGCCGCCAGACCTTGCGCACGCCGGAGACGCGAAAGTTCTCCTCGAACACACGGCGCATCTCTGGCCCAAGCGCATCGTCACGCCGAGCTCGAGCCGACCTCTTGGTCGGCTCGATATTCCTGGCAGTGTGAGCATGATAGGTAGATGGGGCGATCGGCAGAACCCGGCAGATCGGCTCGATCGATAGGTTTCCCGGTGGTCATCGAGGAAGGCGATCATCGCCGAAACGAGCGGTCGAGTGCCGCCATTGCAAAATACGCGCTTGCCTTGCGCAGGATCTCGTTCGCTTGGCAGTTCGCGGTTCTCCCGCTCCAGCGCCTTCATCCGCCCGGCGACGTCGCTCAGCACCCCGGCGCGCGTGCCGCTATCGACCTGCGTTTTCTTCACCCACTCGTGCAGCGTCTGGTTCGCGCAGCCGATCCTCGTCGCGGTCGACACTAACGCCGCCCAGCGCGACGAGTGATCCTTCCCATGGTCCAGCGCCATCCGCACCGCACGGGCGCGCACCTCAGGTGAAAACTTGTTGGTCGTCCCGCTTGTCATAGCCCCTTCCCCTCGGGAGGTGAGGCCTTCGACAAACCCGGCGCGGTTCGCCGGCACCCCGTCCCATTTTCGAGGACCTTCAGGCCAGATGCCGCAGGATTTCGGAGCTCCTGCTACGCCACGCTGGTATCAGGCCGCGCGGATCGCGGATGGGCGACCGAAGTCGTCCGTCCGATGGCGCCTGGCGGACACGGACGAGCCCGGCGTGGAGATCGTGTCGACGTTGAAGCGCATCACCGATGCCATCAGCGTCCCGCATTCCTGGGCGAGCAGGCTGGCCGCCGCGGTCGATTCCTCGACCATCGCGGCATTTTGCTGGGTGACCGAGTCGATCTCGCCGATCGCGATATTGACCTGGCTCAAACTATGCGCCTGCTGTTCGGAGGAGCGCGCGATCACGTCGACGACGGTGGTGACATCCGAAACCTTGCCGATGATCCGCTGAAGCGCATTGCCGGTTTCGTCGACCAGCACCACCCCCGACCGGACGTGCTCGATCGCCGAGAGGATGCGCGCCTTGACGTCGGATGCCGCGTCGGCGGAACGTTGCGCCAGCGCGCGGACCTCGGAGGCGACGACCGCAAAGCCCTTGCCCGCATCGCCGGCACGGGCCGCCTCGACGCCCGCATTGAGCGCGAGGAGATTGGTCTGGAAGGCAATGCCGTCGATGACGGTAATGATGTCGACGATCTCGCGGCTGGCCTGGTCGATGCCATTCATCGCGGTGATCGACTTGGCAACGATCTGACCACCCTTCTCGGCCTCGTCCCGCGCCTCTGTCACCGCGCGATTGGCTTCGCTGGCGCTGGCGGCGCCGTCGCGGACGCCCTGGGTGATCTCTCCCACCGCCGCCGCAGTTTCGCGCAGACTTGCGGCCTGCTGCTCGCTTCGTGCCGACAAATGATCGGTGGCCTGCCGGATTTCCTCGATATTGGCACGGATGGCGCCAGCGCTGCCGCGCACGTCGCTGGTCAGGCCGGAGAGATTCTGGACGGCGCGGTTGAAGTCGGCCGCCAACTGGTGGAAGGAGGGCGGCAGGTCGGTGAGGCGGACGGTCAGATCGGCCTCCGACAGGCTGTGCAGGCCGGCGCCGATTGCCTGCAACGCCTGTTCGCGCTCGTAGTCGTCGCTGACCTTGGCCTTGGCGGCATCGCGGAAGACGACGACGGCGCGCGCCATGTCCCCCAGTTCGTCGCCCCGCTCGCTGCCCGGCACATCGATGTCGTTGCGGCCACGCGCCAGTTCGCCCATCAGCCGGGTCAGGGTGGTGATCGGCCGGGCGATGCTCCGGCTTAGGATCATCTGCAAAGTCACGACGACGCCGATCAGCATGGCCCCGCCCAGGACCAGAGCGATGATGGCGGTACCGATGGCGTTTTCCTGCGAGGCGGCATTGCTGGCGATGGCCGCGGTTTCCTGGTCGCGAATGGCCCGAAGCGGCAGCACGATGTCGCTGGTCAGCACGGCCTTGCCCGCGTCCCGAACCGCTTGCTGCGCTTCGTCGCGCCGCCCTTCCTTGACCCAGCGGGTGAGCCGGTCGCTCCAGTTCCGCCGCCACTTGGCCGTCTCCGCATGGGATTTGGCGACCAGGGCCAGCTCGGCCGGGTCGGTCAGCATCGCGGTCAGTTCTCGGCTCGTGGCGTCGTAATCCTTACGAGCCTCATCATAGGATTTGAGATAGCTTTTGTCCGCCGTGACAAGAAAACCGCGCAACTGGCTGTTTTCACGCAGGATAGAGGTTTCGAGGGTCAGCGCCTTGGCATAGACCTCCTGCGCATGATTGTTGCGCTTGGTCGCGTCGCGAATTTCCCAGATATTGGCAAAAAACACGATCGTCATGATCGCGGCCGAAAGGCTGACGGTCAGGAACGAGACACCCAGCTTCTTGGGGATGTTCATGTTCGCGAACATTATGCGTTTCTCTCAGCAAGGCGGATCGGGGAAGATGGGCGTCGATCAATGCCGGTCGCGGCCATCAAAGCAATGGATTGTTGACGGTCACTGGACGGGGTGTTTGGTGACGCATTTGCGATCGCGGCGGGGACAGGCAGCGGCCAGTCGAGGGCGGATGCCCCAAAATACAATATTGTAAACATCGTAATCACCGCCGCGCACTGCCTTATCGCCATGATATCACGTCATCCCTCTCTTTCATCGGACAATTGCTAAGCACGCGAAGTTAAATATGGATGAAGCTTATTGATCTTCATCAACCTTAATATGGGTCAGGCTGCCAGCCACTCGATCCAGGCGCCATAGGGGTGGCAATGGGCGAGCACGCGGTCGCGCCCGTCCGGCCAGGAGCGCAGGCGGAGTTCGACGCGCTCGCGGGCATCGTCCCATTCGAAACCGATACAGGCGAAGGGCCTAGCTGCTGTCGCGGCTGCTCCGGCTCGCAGCAATGTGGCCTCGATCGCCATCCGGTCTTCCGGCGGCAGATATTGGAGCACCATGGAATGCAGGACGACGCGGTGCTGGTGATCCGTTCCGGGCTTTGCGACTTGCGCCGCCAGCCAGCGTGCCGCGTCGCCCGTATCCAGACGAGGGGGATGCCGACGGGCGACGTCCAGCGCCTGCTCCAGGCGCGTTGCGCGCTCGGGTTGGTCGGCAAAGACGAAGAAGGCGAGCCGCTCGCATGCTGCCGGATCTTTCGCGTCGAGCGGGTGAAGATCGACGCCTCGTGCGGCACATACGGTCACGACGGCATCCGGCGGAGTCGGTCCACGCCACGCTGGGGCTATCCGCACCGTCGAGTTCGCTTCGCCCGTTTTTAGCCCCCCAAGGTCATAAGCATAACGCGCCAGGTTAAGGTTCAATCCTGCGCTCGCCCCGATCTCGAACAGCTCGAACCCATGGCCATATTCCTCGGCCAGCACCATGAGGGCGGCATGCAAGGCCGCGGCGCGGCCGACCTCGTTGGTCTGTGGAACGCGCAGCAACCAATCGACCAGAAATTCGTCATGACTCGCCAGCGCCAGCGCGACCGCTTCGTCGAAGCGGCTATGCCGCCCGGCATAGAGGGCGGCGAGCTGCGGTTCGACGCCGCGCCGGGCCAGCGCGTGAAGCGCCGCGTTGACCCGCATCGCGATTGCGGAGGATGCGGCAGTGCTGCCCCAGGAACGAATCAACGCGGCGCTGAGCGGGGCATTGTCGAGTTGCCGGTCTACGGCGGCCAACAGATCGGCGACGAAGGGCGTTCCGATCGCTCGCATGACCTGCGACTGTCGGTACAATTCGCTCGGCGGCGCGGTCGGATCTTCCGACTCATGACACATGGCTTTGGAACGCTCCGACTGCATGGGTCGCCTATGACGCCGCAAGGTTAAGAACTGGCAACACGCATCGGGACGGCGAGGCATTCCGTCCCGATGCGCATCGCACATATCGTCAAGGTCAGAAGTTGAAGTTCGCCCCAGCGCTGAAGTTGCGGCCGACCAGGCCCGCATAATGCCAGCTGCTCAGATAGTTCGGATTGCTGGTATAGGCTGCCGCCGCCAGCGGAGCGCGGGCATTGGTCAGGTTCTGGATACTGAAGAAGAACCGGAACTGATCGTTGACCCGCACCGCCATGTTGAGGTCGGTGTAGATGAACGGGCGGACATAGCACTGATTGTTCGCGTCGCTGCCGGGCACGATCGGCACCAGCGTATTCTTGCAGGATAGATCGATGACGCCGTTGACCGGCTCGATCCGATCGGCCGCCACCTGCTTGATCCGACCGACATAATAGGTCGTGGAGGTCAGCGAGAAATTGCCGAATTCGACCGTGTTCTGCCAGTTGCCACGGATGCGCGGCGTGCCACCACCCGACGACAGTTCGTACGGCCCGAGCGTACCCGCATATTTCTGCGTGACGCCAGCCGGGGTTACGAGGTCGAGGCGAAGCACGCGGGTCACGTCGACACGGCTGATGAACTTGACACCGTTGGCGAACTGGAAGTTCGCATTGGCCTGCATGTCGATGCCCGAGCTGACCATGTAGTTGGCGTTGACGTAGGGCACGTCGAACACCAGCAGACGGGGGAGGGCGTTCGGGTTGACGGGATCGGGTGCGTCGATGACGTTGCACTTATAGCCGGGACCCACCTTTGCAAGCGCTGCACAGGCGTCGGTTGCATTGGTTTGGCCATAATAGGCCTTGATCGCCTCGGCGCGCATTGGTCCGCTGACGATCAAGTTCGACTTGCGGATGTTGTAATAGTCGACCGTGAAATTCAGCCAGCGTGCCGGGTTTACGATCGTACCGACCGTGAAGCTGCGCGACACTTCCGGCAGGATGTCGGGGTTGCCCTGGGCACCGCTGCCGATGTTGTACGTGGTCGTGTAGGCCGGATTGCCCGGATGCGCCGCGATAAAATTGCTCGGCGGCGTGAAGGACGAGAAGCCCGAATAGCTGCTGGCGGGGTTGTATTCCGCAAAGGTCGGTGCGCGGAACCCTTGCGAATAGGTGGCGCGCAGCGAGAATTCGCGAACCGGCGTGAACTTCGCACCGACCTTCGGCGAAAAGTGGCTGTAGCCCTGCGAATAATGGTCGTAACGGCCCGAGACGTTCAGGTCGAATGAGCGCGCGAAGGGCGCGTCGATCTCGAAGAAGCCGGCGGTCACAGTCTGACGACCCTGGGCCGACGAGGTATTCAGGGCGTAATAGGACAGGTCCGCATTCTGGTTGCGGTTCATCAACGTCTCGCGACGGATCTGGAAACCGGCGCCGACATTGAGGTCGCCGCCCGGCAGTTCCATCAGCGACTTGAGCAGCGAGCCGCCGATCGTCGCGACCGTCGAATAGGACGGGGTGGTCCGTTCCGGCGAGATCTGGTTGCGCACGGCGGCCGTGTTCTGCTCCGGGTTGACGAAGTTGTACGCGCCGGTGTTGACCGCGTTCAGCAGACCCTGGATGTTGATGAAGCCGCGCTGCGTCACGGCGAAATTGTCGCGCGCATAGACGCCGTTCAGGCGGAACTTGAAGCCGTTGCCTAGATCGCCCGAGATGCCGCCGGTCGCGCGGAACACGTCGACATAACGGTGGCTGCCCGTAGGAATGTCGCCGAACAGGTAATAGATGCGCGCGGCACTCTGCGTCGGGTCGGCGCCCGCCACCGCATAGGGGTTGTTCGGGTTCAGGCGGCGATCGGCGGCGTTGGCGCAGTTCACGCCCGCCGAGCAGACATACATGGGCAGCACGATGCCGGGGCTGCTGGACGCCAGCGCCGCCGATCCACCGAAGGGCTGGGTCTGGCGGATAGCCGACGGGGTGCCGCGAATGTCGACTTCGGAATGCGAATAGCTGCCGCTCGCAAAGGCTTCCCAGCCCTCAGCAAGGCGGACGTTCAGGCGCGCCGTGGTCGAATAGCGCTCCTGGCGCGGCTGGATGATGCCATATTCGTCGGGCAGGTTGTGCTTGCAGCCGGTGCCCTGCGCCGCGCCCGAGGTCACGGTGAAGGTACCGAAGGGGCAGGCATTCGGATTGAGCAGGCGATACTGGTTGGTCGGCGGCGCGCCGACCTGGCCCGCCAGCGGATTGTTGAGGTCGGTCTGCTGGACGCGGGTGACGACCGCCTGCGGGTTGGCGGCGAGCAACGAGTCGTCGTTGCGATTGCGGTCCTGCAGGCCGCTGGGGCTCAGGTCCAGCGTGTTGAACGGGTAGCCGCGTGAGTTGTTGGTGATGTACCCGTCATAGGTATATTCACCGTTGACGTAGAAGTTGAAGCCTTGCTCGCGATAGTCGCCGATACCGGCGGTCAGCGTCGCGCGGTAATGCGATCCGTCGGCCTTTTCGGTGGTGCCGCCCTGGACCGAACCCGAAATGCCCTGGACGTTCTTCTTGCTGATGAGGTTGACCACACCGCCGATGGCGTCGGCGCCATAGGTCGAGGATGCGCCGTCCTTCAGCACTTCGATGCGCTCGATGGTGCTGAACGGGATCGAGTTCAGGTCGACATAGGCGTTATGGCCGTCGTCGTTCAGCGGGAAATTCGCATTGCGCAGGCCGTCGATCAGCACCACGGTCGACGAAACGCCCAGGCCGCGCAGCGACACCGCCGCGCCACCTGCCGAAAAGCCGTTCTTGAAACCGGTCGAGATCGAACCGGCGCTGTCGGCGGAGACCGATCGGATGGCGTCCTGCGCCGTCGTGATGTTCGCGCGCTGCAGCACGTTGGAGTTCACTACGGTCACGGGCGAGATCGAGCTGGCATTCGAATCGCGGAACAGCGTGCCGGTGACAATGACCGTGGCACCTTCCCCCGTCGGGGCAGCAGCGGGAGCGGCCTGCTTGATTTGAACGTCCTGTTCGCCTTGCGTTAGGGCAGAGGTGTCCTGCTCGGCGGAGGCGGCGGTCTGGCCGGGCGCTGCTTCCTGCCCATAGGCCGGGGTGGCAATCGCGGTCAGCAAAGCCGCTGTCGAAATCCCGAGACGCAGTTTTCCCAATGCTGAATTGATCGAATTCACTTAACGCTTCCCCCTGAGACGCGGCAGCAACGCTTGTTGCCGTTACTCATCACGCCGCGGTTGGACGTGATCGGCGGGCGCCTATCATTCGCAAAGTTACTGAGCCGTTAAAGATGAAGGACTGCGCGGCGGAGGAAGAGTACATGACGGGATGGACTTGGGCGGAGAAATTATTCACCCCGTAAGGCGCCGCATTCAGAACTATTTAACTAAAAAGTCTTCGGCAGCTATTCATGACGGGAGCTGTCCCTGGTGCTGCCCGGTAAGGGACCGCAGCGGATCCCTGCCAGCCCGACATTCCTGTTTCACCGGATTCCGGCCGGCATGGGCTGGCGGCGCTCTACAATGCCCGGAGCGCCGCTGACGGTCTGGATCTCAGCACCGGCAGGCTCCCGGCGACGCCGATCAGGACGGTCGCTAGCGCCCCCGTCACGAGCGTCGTCAAAATGACTGCCCATCCGGGCAGCCATTCGAACTGGAAAACGCGTGTGACGACGAACCACCCGCCGCCTGCGCCGAGCACCAGCGCCACCAGGCCGACGATCGCCGAAAGCAGCGCATATTCCATCGCCTGTATTGCCAGCACCTGTCGTCGCGTGGCGCCCAGCACCTTCAGCATGACCGCGTCATAAGTTCGCGCGGCCCGCGCCGCCGCGATCGCGCCGAGCAGCACGGCAATCCCCGCCAGTACCGCGATCCCGGCCGCGACAGTAATCGCCGTCGCCATCTGGCCGACAACGTCCTGGATCTGCTTCAACACGCCGCCGACCTCAACGACCGAGGTCGAGGGGAAACGCGGCAGCAGAGCCCGCGTGACGGCCGCGTCCCGGGAGGCCGGCATGTCGATCGTCGCCGCCAGATTGTGCGGCACGTCTTGAAGCGCGCCCGGCGAGAATACCATCACGAAATTGAACCCCAGCGTGTCCCACGCAATCCGCCGGAACGAGGCGATCCGTGCGGTGCGTTCGACGCCCAGCACCGAGACGGTCAAAGGATCGCCGATCCGCAGGTCGAGCGCGCTCGCCAACCGCTCGTCGATCGACACCAGGCTCTGGCGCGCCTCCGCCGAACTCCACCACCGCCCGGCAGTCAGCGAACTTCCGGGGGGCAACGCTGCGGCAAAGGTCAACCCACGTTCGCCTCGAAGCGCCCAGGCGCCATCGGGGATGGTCTTTAGATCGGCAACTCGGGTTGACCCATAGGCGGTGATGGTGCCGCGCATCAGCGGAACGGTGGCGATCCGGGCGGTGGGCGCGACCGCCCGGATGGTGTCGCGGAATGCGGTCTCGCGCTCGGGGGGCACGTCGAGCGCGAACAGCGCGGGCGCGCGGGCGGGAACCGAGCGGCGGATATTGCCGTCAATGCTCGTCCGAATGCTGGCGAGCAGAACGAACAGGGTCAGGCCGAGGCCCAGCGCGACGACCAGCGATACGGTCCGCGATCCCGGACGATAAAGCGCGGTCAGCGCCATGCGGGGCAGCGGGCGGCGGGGATGGGGAAGCCGCTTGGCTATGGCGCGGACCGCCATTCCGATCCCGACAAGCACCGCCAGTGTCGCAGCCGTCGCGCCCAGAAACGCCGCGGCAAAGGCGGGACGCCCGGTGGTGGTTAGCGCGAGCGCCACGATAGGGACACCTGCCGACAAGCCCCAGAGGCTGCCTCGCCACCCTCCGCCCGCGCGGGCATCCAGCAAGCCGCGCAACAAGGCGGCGGCCGGAACCCGTCCCGCCGCGGCGAGGGGCGGCGCACAAAAGGCCAGCGCAATCAGCAGACCATAAGCCGCCGACAGGGCGAGCGGCAGGGGCGCGATCGTCAGTCCCGGCGCGATCGGCAATACCGCCCCTACCGCGAGCCCGACGACCGGAACCGCCACGATCCCAGCCGCCAGGCCGAGCACAATGCCGACCCCGGCCACCGCGAGCAGTTGCAAAAGATAGATTTGCGCGACCAGCCTTGACGTCGCGCCAAGGACCTTGAGCATCGCGATGGTCCCACGCCGGGCCTCCAGATAGGAGCTGACGCCGTTGCCCACCCCTATCCCGGCAATCACCAGTGCGGCGAGCCCGACCAGGGTCAGGAACTCCGCCATGCGTGCGACGAAGCGGCTGGCGCCGGGTGATGCGCGGTCGCGGGTCCGCGTCTCCCAACCGGCTGTGGCGAAGCGGCGTTCGAACGTCTTGCCGATCCGCGTCGGCTCGTCGGGCGTGGCGATCCGGTATTTGGTCTCGTACAGGCTGCCGGGCTGGATCAGCCCGGTGCGGTCGAGTCCGGCGCGCGAGACGATCGCCACCGGCCCAAGGGTGAAGCCCTCACCCAGCCGATCGGGCTCGTCTGCGATGATCCCGCCGACGCGGAACGGCGCTCTGCCGAATAGCAGCAGATCGCCCTGGCCGACCGCCAGGCGCTCGGCGAGTCCCCGACCGATCCAGACGCTCGTGTCGTTCGGAGCCCGGACTATCCGGCCATCTGCCAGGGTCAACTGCCCATATAGCGGATAGGCGGCGTCGACAGCCTTCAGCTGGACCGGCGCGGTCGTGCCCCGCGCGGTAACGGCCATCGACTGCATTCGCAGGGTTTCCGACACCCGTCCAAGAGCGCGCATCGCCGCGAGTTCGGCTGGATCGGCCTGACGCTGCGACACGGCAAGTTCCAGGTCGCCGCCCAGCAATATCCGGCCGCGTGCCGTCAGTTCGCCGCCGATCGCCTCACCCAGGCTGCCGATCGCGGCCAGCGCTCCGACACCGAGGAACAGGCACAGCAGCAAAAGCCGCAGCCCCCGGAACCGGACCGAAAGCTCACGCCGGGCGAGCCGCCAAGCGAGCGACCATCCGCTCATGCGAGGATCCGGCCATCGGAGAGTTCGACGACACGGTCGCACCGTCGGGCCAGCGCCGGATCATGGGTGATGACGACCAAGGTGGCGCCAGTCGCGGCGCGGCGGTCGAACAACAGGTCCATCACGCGGCCCCCGGTCGCCCCATCGAGATTGCCGGTCGGCTCGTCGGCGAAGACGATCCGGGGGCGGGGGCCGAGCGCGCGGGCAATGGCGACCCGCTGCTGTTCGCCGCCCGACAGTTGCGCGGGATAATGATCCAGCCGGTGGGACAATCCGACCGCCGCCAGTTCGGCCTCTGCGCGGGCAAAGGCGTCGAGATGGCCGGCCAATTCCATCGGCACTGCGACATTCTCGCGCGCGGTCATGGTGGGCAAAAGGTGAAAGGCCTGGAGTACGATCCCGATCCGGCCGCGACGCGCGATCGCCAGGCCGTCTTCGTCCAGCGTGCCAAAGTCGGTTCCCGCAACCTCCACCATGCCCGATGTCGCGCGCTCCAACCCGGCCAGAACGGCCATCAGCGAGGACTTGCCCGAGCCCGACGCCCCCAGCAATGCCAGGCTCTCCCCGTCCGCCACCTCCAGGTCGATGCCCTTCAGAATCTCGACCGGTGCGGCTCCGCCGAGCGTCAGCCTTACATCCGCAGCCCGGATGACCATATTGCCAGCGACCATACTTACGGGGATTCCACGACAGAGATGACGAAGATGCCATATGTGGCCAGTGCCGCGCTTCTCCAAGTCGCTGGGATGCTATCGGCCTGCGATACCAAGCGCGACGCACCGCTGCCCGCGACGAACGTCTCCGCGCCAACGCCAACGTCAATGCCTGCCACGGCGGCGGCCTCGTCCGTGCCGGTGTCCGGACCCAAGCGGGTCGTCCTCGCCTTTGGCGACAGCCTTTACGCGGGCTATGGCCTGGAGCGCGGTCAGAGCCTTCCCGATGCGATTCAGGCTCGGCTGCGCGGGCAGGGCATCGATGCGACGCTGGTGAATGCCGGTGTCTCCGGCGATACCAGCGCCGACGGGCGACGGCGCCTGGCCTTTACGCTCGACCGGATGAAGGCGAAGCCGGACCTCGTTTTGCTGGGCCTTGGCGGTAATGACGTGCTGCGCCAGCTCGATCCGACGGAGACGCGTGCCAATATGGCGGCGATGCTGGACGAACTGGACCGTCGCGGCATCCCGGTGATCCTGACCGGCATGATGGCGCCGCCGAATCTCGGGCCGGATTTCGGCAATCGGTTCAATGCGATCTGGCCCGATCTTGCGCGCCAGCATCATGCGGATCTCGATCCGTTCATTCTTCAGGGCGTCCTTGGCCAGCGACCGTTGATGCTGGCGGACGGTGTCCATCCCAATGCGACCGGCGTCGCCCGCATCGCCGACCGCGTTACGCCTCTGGTGGCGAAACGGCTGGCGGACTAAGTCCCGGCCCCGCCGGAGGCGAGCGCGTCCATCAGGATACGGCTATAGATGCGGTGCGTCGGGTTTTCCTCATGCACTCCCGCGGCCGAGGGGGCGATGCCGAGCGACGCGGCAGGCGTGAAGGTCAGCTCGCCGAAATAGATGGCATCGCGGCCGTCATACAGGTCGACACGGACGAAGGCGAAGGGGGCGGACAGAGCTCGGGCGGCGGCAACCATCCGGTCACGCCGATCCCGCGCGGCAGGAGCGAATCCAGCCGGAGGACGCAGTCCGTCCGTCACGTCCATGGGCGTGAAGTCGGGAACGCGGAACAGGCGGCTCCACGATTCGCCGAACCTTGCATGGTCTATCTGGCAGATCAGCGGCTCGCCATGGATGCAGTGGAATTTGTAATCGTCTGGTACCGACCCATGGGTCGGGATCATCGCCTCGACGATGATCTTTCGCTCCAAACCCGCATATTGCATCTCGCGCAATAGCGTCGCGTAGTCGCGGGAGGCCAGATCGTAGAGTGCGCGCAACTCGGATGGCTCGGTAAGATCGCGCAGGAAGGTCACGCCGCCGCTGGCATGGGTGGGCTTGGCGACCGCGTCGGTCCCGATGAAGGGCTGGAGCAGTCGGAACAAGTGGTCGACCGACTCTACCGTCTCGAACGGGATGACCATCAGCGTTTCCGGGACACCCAGTTCGGGGTACCGCTGCTTAGCCTCGATCTTCGCTGTTTCCTTGTCGATGAATGTCCGGTGCAGTTCGGACCAACGGGTGTCGATCATCCGATCGAAAATGACGTCGTTGATGAGAGCGCCAGGCGCCTCGGCCGGGAGGGGCCAGCGGCCGAAACGGCGGGCGAAATGTGTCCCCGCGATCAAATGGTTGAACGCACGGGTCATCGGCAGGGCCGCTTCGCGCCTCATGGCATCCGGTTCAGATGGGTCCTTCACGGCGGCGATCCCTGGGTTCAGGAGACGGTAAGTCATTCTAGGGGATTGTTAACGATGTCATTCAATAACAGACTGTTGTGATCCAGTCATGACACGTGATCGGAACGTCTCCGCATGAACCGTGATCGCCTCGCACAGGCGATGCGTTGCCAGGATATCGCCCGAATCGGTTGGGCGGCGCTCTTCCACGCCTGTCAGGAAGTCGAGGCACATCGCCTCGAACCCACGCTGCCTTCCGACCGTCGCCCAATCGCCCCGACGCTGCCGGCATTCGCGTCCGTCCATGCAGATTTCGTCGGCCATGTTGAGAACCGAATGGCGCCGGCCGTTTCCGATCACGTCGAGACGTTCCTCGTTCAGGCCGCTATTGCGGTGCATCGTGCCGATGGCGGTGAACCCTTCGCCGGCCAGCACCAACGTCACCGAGATCAGCATGTCGCGCTCGACGCGCGTCTCGATACTCTGTCGCTGCACGGGACCGGGAGCGAGGAACAATAGGGTATCGATGACGTGGATGAAATCATCGTAGATCACACGCCGCGGAACGTCCGGCTGCCGATGCCGATGTTTCTCCATCACGATCAGGTCTGCCTGCAGTCCGGTCAGCGCGACATGGCTGGGCGCAAAGCGACGGTTGAACCCTATCGTCAGCAGCGTCTCCTGCCGATCGGCCAAGGTGACCAGTCGTTCGACTTCGTCCAGGTCGGCGGCGAGCGGCTTGTCCACGAAGCTCGGGATGCGCCGTTCAAGCAGGGTCCGCACCAGCGCGGGATGCGCATCGGTGGCGGCGTGGACAAAGGCGGCGTCGAAATGGCCGGTGGCAAGGGCCGCCGCCAAGCTGGCATGAAGCCCCGCCACGCGAAAGCGACGCCCCGCCTCTTCGAGCACCGGCTGGTTCCGGGTCGCAAGGTGCAGTTCGATCTGGGGAAGTGCGGAAAGCACCGGGAGATAGGCCTTGTGCGCGATATCTCCCAAGCCCGTCATCAATACCCGCATGGCCGTCTCCAAACCCTCGAAAAGCGCCTATAACATTCGAAGCGTTGCCGGGAACGGCGGTCACGCGCCGATGGCAGGTCCATATTCGAGGCCGCAGCCAGAGGCGCCCCGCCCTATTGCGCGACGGGCCACCCATCGGTCGTCCAGCCCAGCCGCTGAATCTGAAGCGTCGGGATGCCGTTCCGCTGCGTGTCATAGGCGTGATAGACGATAAAGTCGCCATCGGCCTGTTGAAGCACCGCGACACCGCCGCGTCCGATAAAGCGGCTGCCGTCGCCTCGTCCATTGGTCAGCACGACTGTCCCGCCGCCCTGGAGCATCGCCTTGCCGGCGCGGTCGACATAGGGGCCGTCCGGCGCGGACGAGCGGCCGACGACGGTATAGTAGCGACTCTTGACCCCTTGGCAGCAGGCGTCGAACGACACGAAGAGATAGTAATGGCTGCCGTGCCGGATGATGTACGGCCCCTCCACCGCATCCGGCGCAGGACGTTGGGCCAGAGCGCGCGGGGCGGGGTCACCGGCGAGCCGCAAACCGGTTATCGGGTCGAGGCGGATCAGCTTGATCCCCGACCAATAGCTTCCGAAGACCATCCAGTCATTCCCGCTGGCGTCGGTGAAGGTCATCGGGTCGATTGCGTTGAAGTTGTCGCTCGTCTGCGACCGGATCACCGGTCCCTGATCGACCCAATTGGCCGCAGGAGCGTTCGGGTCGATCTTGGTCGCGGTGGCCAGGCCGATCGCGGACCGGTTCGTTCCGAAGGTCGAGATGGAATAATAGAGGCGATACTGGCCATTCACCTTAGAAATATCGGGCGCCCACATGCCTGTCGCGCCCGGCACGGCGGATTTCGACCATGCGGGCAGTGACAAATAGCTGGGACCGCGCAGGGTCCAGTCCCGAAGATCGGTGGACGTGCGCAACGCCAGCAGGCCTCCTTCGTTGCCTGCATTGCCGGTGGTGAACAGATAATAGGTAGCGCCGTCCTTCAGGATCGCCGGATCATGGACCGCACCGATATCGCCGATCAGCGCAAGCGTTCCGGCGGCGGGCGTGGCGGAACTCGGCGCAGGCAGGGGACTCGAGGTCGGCGCATTGGCGGCGGGGGCGATGGCCAGTCCGCCGTTGCCCGAACCGCAGGCAGAGGCAAGGACAAGCAGTGCGAGCAAGGTAATACGCTTCACAGTCGGAATCCTTCCCCGATAGGAGCGGGCGGACTTCTTGGCCCGCCCGTCATGATGTCGTTTGAAGCCGTAGCGCCTCCCGATTGCGAAGGCCCCGTCGTCGACATCGCCAAAGCGGCAATATTCCGACTGCTTCATCCGCATAAGGTTGAACCTGGTGACCCCGCGCAAACGCGAGGCAGCTGGTCGGCATTTCTCGGACTATTGTCGAAATCTCAAACCCGGCGAAGCGGCCCGTTGGCGACTGGCTCGCCGAAATCAGGGGAGCCGTCGGCGCGGTAGCGGAAATACTGCATCCGCGTATCACGATTGGGATCGAACAGGGGGTCACCCTTGATCGCGGCATAATCGCGCGCATGATAGACCAGTACGTCGCGTCCATGTTCGTCGACGGTGAAGCTGTTGTGCCCGGGTCCAAACACCCGGTGCTCGACCGAGGTCTGGAATACGGGCACTGGCGACTTCGCCCAATTGGCCGCGTTCATCACGTCCGCATTGGCGTTGCAGGACAGCATCCCCATGCAATAACGGGCATCGGTGGCGCTGGCTGAATAAGTCATGAAAAGCTTACCGTTACGGGCAAGCAGGGCAGGCGCCTCATTAACCTTGAAGCCCTGAATTTCCCATTCCAGCGTGGGTACCGACAGGCGCACCGGCTTGGCGGCAAGTGTCAGCGCCGATTTCAGCGGGGCAAGGTACAGGTTGGAATTGGTCTCGATCCCCGGCTCGCGCTGCGCCCAGGCGAGATAGCGCTGGTCCTTATGAACGAAGCTGGTGGAGTCGAGATTGAATGTATCCCACTCCGTCTGAAGCTGGCCCAGCACCGACCAGTTGCCGGTCATCGGGTCCGGCCCATCGCAGACGACCGCGAAGGTGCGGATGCGGAATACGTCCTCGCCGCCGCCGCTTGGCCCCGCTGCGAAGTACATGGTCCACCGGCCATCGATCAGGTGCATTTCAGGTGCCCAGATGAAGCCCGACATCGGACCGCTGGGCAGATGCCGCCACAAAACCCGCTCGGCCGCCTTATGCAGTCCCTCCAGCGTTTTCGAGCGGCGCAGGACCAGCCGGTCATATTCCGGAACCGATCCGGTCATGTAATACCAGCCATCGGTATGGCGAAACACCTGGGCATCCGCGCGCTGCCGCACCACCGGATTGACGATCCCGGGCGCCGCTGCCTTGGCGATCGTCGGCAGAGCCATGGCGGCGGTCGTACCGGCCATGAATGCACGTCGGGTTAGCATCTTCCATCCTCCGCCTATCAGCCGCACCGTCCCCGCCGGAGATCGGTCGACCATATTGTTCGAATCGTCGCTGTCGCGTGCCGACATCCTTGCCTAGCCCAAAACTCGGACAAGACAAATCCATGGTCTAATGTGAATGGTGGCGGAGCCGGCGCCTGACGGAATGGGCCGTAACAGGAATGCGGGGGAAGAGCAGGAGGGCGGCTCGAAGGGTGGAGGCAAGATACAGATCGGGTGAATAATCGGTCATCCGCGACCGGGCATCTTGATTTGCCATACAGTTCGACAACCTTCGGGGCGCATGACTGGAGTGCACTCATGAACGCCGAAGAACGCACGCTTCTGACTCGCTTCCTCAATGAGCTATCCGCCGCTCGCCCCGGCGCGAAGGATCCGGAGGCTGATGGGATGATCGCTCGGACGCTTTCGTCCAATCCCGACGCGGCCTATCTGCTGGTCCAACATGCGATCGTCGCCGATCAGTCGCTTCACGCGGCGCAGCAGCGGATCGCCGAACTGGAACGCCAGCAAGAGGCCACACCCGCGTCCGCCGGCAGCTCTTTCCTGCCGCAAGGGGCTGGTGGTCCTGGGGGCTCGCGGGCGCCGGAAAGCTACGCTCCGCCCCCGCCCGAAGCACGGCCGGGCGTGTTCTCCAATGGCGGTGGTCTGGGCAGTTTCCTGCGCAGCGCCGGCACCACGGCGGCGGGCGTGGTCGGCGGCGAAATGCTGTTCTCGGGGCTGTCCGACATCTTCGGCCATCGCGGAGGCGGTGGCCTGTTCGGCGGCGGTCAGAGCTTCACGGATCGCCCGGAGAACATCACCATCAACAATTTCGACGATGACGGCAGCCGTTTCGATGACGGCAATTCGGACTATGATCGCTCCGACGACTATTGAAGCGGGATCAGCCGACCTCGGTCGCGTCGGGGCTCCGGTCCGCCAGCCTCATCCCGGAAATGTCGGGAAGAACCGGCGCCCGCGCCCCGATCGCGGCAAGGCTGGCGGACAGTTCCTCGCTGCGGAACGGCTTGGTCAACCGAGCCACTTCGACATCCAGCCCTTCGACCTCGGCATAGCCTGACACGATGAGCGAGCGCAGTTCGGGCAGCTTGCCCTGGAGTTCGCGGGCCAGTTGTGCGCCGCTCATCCCCGCCATGAGGTGATCGGTCACGAGCAGATGGGGACGCAAACCCGCCTGCACCAATTCCAGCGCCTGCGCACCGGACGACGCCTCGACCACGCCATATCCCAGATCGGTCAGCATATCGGCAGTGCTCATGCGGACGAGATCCTCGTCATCCACCAGGAGGACCGTGCCGACGCCCTGGGCTTTCGCCGTGTTGGGCGCCAAGAATATCTTGGCCGTCGCCGCGACATCGCTAAGCGGCAACCAGAGCGTGATCTCCGTGCCTTGTCCCAGCGTGCTGTCGATTGTCAGACCACCGCCAAGCTGCGCGGCCAAGCCATGCACCATGGAGAGGCCGAGGCCCGTCCCCTTGCCGACGCCTTTGGTCGAAAAGAAGGGCTCGATGGCGCGTTGTCTGGTCGCTTCGTCCATGCCCATGCCGGTGTCACGGACGCAGAGGCAGACATAGTCGCCCGCCGGCACCCCCGGCATCTGCTGGCTTGTTACACTGCGCGGCTTGACCGCGATGGACAGCGTGCCGCCCGTCGGCATAGCGTCGCGCGCATTCACCGACAGGTTGAGCAGTGCCATTTCGAGTTGATTTGCATCCGCCTTGGCGGGCGGCAGCCCAGTGGCTATGTCCACCTCCAAGGCAATGGTCGGACCGACCGTCGACCCGACCAGATCCGTCATGCCGTCGACGAGTTGGCCAAGATCGACCGCCGTCGCCTGGAGCGGCTGGCGACGGGCGAAGGCGAGCAGGCGTTGAACCAGCGTCTTGGCCCGCTCGGCGGATTGCAGCGCCCCGTCGATCAGCCGCTTTTCCCGCGCTGTGCCCGAGCCCTTGCGCATCAGCATGTCGAGCGAGCCGATGATCGGGGTGAGCAGATTATTGAAATCATGCGCAACCCCGCCGGTCAGGTTGCCCATCGCCTCGACCTTCTGGCTTTGGCGCAATGCTTCCTGTGCCGTCTCCAGGTCGGCCGCCGCCGACAGGCGTTCGGAAATGTCGGTGGCGTGGTGGAAGGCGGCGATCACTCGGCCCGTGGCATCGCAAAGCGGGGTGTAGCTGATCTCCCATGTCGAAACGCCCAGATCCGGGCTGCCAAGGGCTTCGGTGACGGTGAAATGCTCGCCGGTCAGCGCGCGGGTCATCAGTGCCCGCATGGCGACGCGCTGATCGGGTAGGAACAGGTCGCAAAAAACGTCGCCGATCCGGGTCTCGAAACCGTAAATGCGCCGGAAGTCTTCATTATGCGCCTTGTTGAAGGCGATGATCCGATAGTCCGTATCGAAGGCACAGATAGGCGAGGTGATCGCCTCGACGATCTCGTGATAGCGGCGAAGCTCGGCGGTCCGCTCGACCACCTGTTGCTCCAATGTGTCCTTCATCTCGCGCAGGGCCAACTCGGCACGGGATCGCTCGACCGCGGCCCTGGCCCGCTCGCCGACATTTTGGATCAGCGCCTCTTCTTCCGGACTCCAGATTCGCGGGGCCGCGCTCTGCACCGCCAGCAGGCCGACCCATTGCTCCTCCTGGAACAGGACGACGTCGACGAACGCGCCGACCTGGCGCGCCTGAAGTCCCGAGCGCGCACCTTCGCTCAGCCGCTCGTCCGCGCCGACATTGGTGACAACAACCGGCGCGCCATCGCGATAGGCCGCCAGCAGGTCCGGACCAAAACTCTCCAATGAGTGACGGCCGACGATTGACGATACCCCACGGGTATAATCCCGTTCGACGGTCATCCAGCCGCGCGTCGTGATTTCGGCATAGAAGACGCGGCTGGCCGACAGCTCCTCTCCAAGCCGCTGCGCCGCCAAAGCCATGATCTCGGCCGGAGTCTCCAGCGCGCGGAGCTTGTCAGCCAGGTTCAACAGGAACGCCGCCCGGCGCTCGGCAAGCATCCGCTCGGTTGTCTCGGCCAGGATGCACAGCACACCGGCCGGTTGCCCGTGCTCATCGGTCACCGGTGAGCTGTCGAGGTTGACCCAGGCTCGCGTCTCTTGCCCTTCGCGCTGGATCGTCAGCGGCAGATCGGAAAAATGCGACGTCCGCCCGCCGAGCCCGAGGGCCATGAGCTTGTCATTTAAGTCGCGGTGCTCGGGCCAGCCGTCGCTGACCTTGGTACCGAGCAGGGCAGGGTGGCCATCCCCGACCAACGCCGCATAGGCGTCGTTATAGATCATGACTCCGTCCTCGCCCCATAGCAGCAAGAGGGGAACGGGCGAGCGCAGCAGCATGGCGAGCGACATCGTCAGGGAGACGGGCCAACTCTGGACGGGACCGAGCGGGCTGGCCGACCAGTCCATCCGGGCGATCAGATCGGCGCAGTCACCGCCGCCGTTCAAAAAGGGTGGCACGTTCAGCGATGTCTGGTCGTCGGTCACCATGACCGGATACCCGATAACGCCGATCGGCACCATGCACCCAAAAAAAAGGCCCCGGCGTTCACCGGGGCCTTCGTCCTATGACGATATGGAACGTTTAGAAGGTACCGCGCAGGCCGATCAGGAACTGCCGACCCGGCTTATATTGGGTAAAAGTCGCATTCTCGAACTGGAAGTAGGAACGCAGCGTCGCGTTGGTGAAGTTGGCGACATTGATGGTCAGCTGCGGTGCGCCCGGGATACCGAAAATCTTGTCCAGGTCGAAGGCGGACGAGAAATCATAGGTGGTATAGTCGGTACCGAACAGGGCCGCGTTCGGGATGCCGTTCTGCGCCGCACCGCTGTTCTGCGCGCCCTGGCGCGAGGTGGTGGCGACCCGCAGCATCACACCGTTCTTCTCGTAATAACCGGTGATGTTGTAGGTGAAGGGCGCCACGCCGAAGGCGATCGCCGGGCCGTCGCTGCGCTGGTCGACGATCGTGGCGTTGGCGTTGAAGCCGAAGCCGGTGATGCCGATCGCGCGGGTCAGGAAGTCGAGCGGCTGAACCCACTGGAATTCCAGGCCGTTGATGGTCAGCTTGTTGGGCACGTTGACCTGCGACGTGACCTGTACCTGGGCCTGACCGGGGCCGCCACGCGCGTTGATCGCGATCTGCTGTGTCGGGTTCAACGTGTCATAGGTGATGCCGTACTGCGCCAGGTTCGAGAAGGGCACCGTGCTGATCGCGGTGGTGGTGAACCCTTCCAGCGACTTGCGGAACGCGTTGAAGCTGATGACGCCTTCGCGTCCGGTATAATATTCGAAGCCCAGATCGAGGTTGGTCGACAGATAGGGCGCGAGTGCGGGATTGCCGATCGACGCCTGATCGGCCGAGGGCGCACCGAAGTTGATACCGGGCAGCTGCGCCGACGGGTCGGGCCGCGTCATCGTCCGTGAACCCGCGACGCGCACCACCGCATGTTCGCCGATGTCATAGGCGAAGGTCGCGGCGGGCAGCCATTCCGAATAGACGTTGCGCGTTTCGGCGATGTTGATGATGCTCGGGTAACGGCTGCCATCGGGCAGCGACGCGCCGGTGGCGGTCGTATTGCGCGGATCGGGCAGCGACACGCGGCCCGAGATCGTCTGGATCGTGTTGACGTAGCGTAGGCCGACATTGAAGCGCAGCGTGTTGCCACCCAGTTCCTGCGCGCCGTTGACGGTGGCGAAGGCGGACTTCACGACCTCGCGGATGAAGCCCGCGCTGGCGCCGGTGTTCGCGCCACCATTCTCGGGCGCGTTGTCGTGGAAGAACTGGTAGTTGCTGGCCTTGGCGAAAGCGGGCCAGTTGACCGTCACGAAACCGGCAGGCCCCGGCGACAGAAAGCTGGGCGCGGCGCTGTTGGGGATCAGCGATCCGCCATAGCTGACCGGGCCGCTCATACCCGAGCTGAACCCGGTGCCATAGCCCGGATAGGTCGGATAGCCCGCAGGCGCAGCACCTGGCGCGTTGAGGCCTTCGCACGGCGGCTGCAGATTGGGCGAGGGGACGGCGACGTTGGGATTGTTGCCGCAGACGGCGTTCTGCCAGAACTGGCTGTTGTCGAAACCGCGGATCCGGCGCGAGGTGTCGTCATAGGCGCCGCCGACCTTCAGGTTCAGTGCGGTATCGCCCCAGGTCAGGTCGCCACGAAGTCCCTTGTTGATATTCAGGCGACGTTCGTCCTGAAGGTTCACGCGGCTGCCCGCATACCAGCCGAAATTCTTCGGATCGTTCAGGTCCAGCGCACTGGTGATCGTCGGGATGCCCCCGGTGTTCGAGAAGGTGACGGTATTGCCGACGCCCAGCGGCGTCGTCATGCCGACGGTCGGGCTTTCGCGGTGGAAGGTCGACCGGGCGTAGTTGCCTTGAAAGTTCAGCTTCAGCTTGTCGTCGATCTGCCACTCGGCGCCGGGGTTGACGCTCCAGAGGTGCGTCGTTTCGGTATAGGGGCGGAATTCGTTGAAGAACTGCGCGTTGGCGAAGGTGCCGCCGGTGACGGTGCAACCCGCGCTGCAGTCCGACTTGTCGAAGGTCAGGTTCGTCGGGATGATCGCGCCGTTGCGGACGATCCAGGCCATGTTTTCGCGGGTCAGTTCGTTCTTCTTGAAGCCGTACAGGCCATCGACATAGAAATGCAGCTCGTCGGTCGGGCGATATTCGGCGCTGACGATCGCGTTGATGCGGTCACGCGGGCCACGAATGCTGGTGACGCGGCCCAGGCGCGGGAGCAGCCCGTTGTCGATCTGTTGAATGGTGGCGCCCGGATTGTTGGCGAGCAGGAAGTTGCGGTCGATCACCGTGCCGGGGACCAGCCCACCGCCAGCGCCCACCGGCGCCGTCGCCGGGATCGTCCAGTTGCCGCCGCCGGTGCCATTGCAGCCGCTCGTCGCGCCACACTGCGCGGCGGTCAGCTGCGGGTTGGTATAACCGATCGTCTCGAACCCGCGCGTGTCCGTGAACAGCCGCTGCGCCGAAACCCCCGCCAGCACGCCGAACGTGTCGTTGCGCCAGCTGCCGATCAGCGAGCCGCGCGCGCCGATTCGGTCTTCGGGCGTCTGCTTCGAGCCCTGGATATTATAGGCTAGGAACGGCCCGCTGCGGTCGAAGGGGCGTGCCGAGCGCAGGTCGATATTGCCTGCCGCGCCGCCTTCCAGAAGGTCGGCGGTGTAGCTCTTGTTCACGGTCAGCTTGGTGAACAGATCGGTCGGGAAGAAGCTGAGGTCGACCGAGCGGTCGGTGCCCTGCGCGTCGGTCGAGCCCGACGAGGCGACCGCGATCGGTGCGCCGTTCAGCGTGACGTTGGTGAAGTTCGATCCCAAACCGCGAATGGCGACGTTGGTGCCTTCGCCGGTCACGTCGCGTGTGATGGTGATGCCCGGAATACGGTTGAAGGATTCCGCGATGTTCGTGTCGGGGAACTTGCCGATATCCTCGGCAAAGATCGAGTCGGTGAAGCCGGTCGAGGCCCGCTTGGCATTGGTCGACTTAGCCAGGCTCGAGCGATAGCCGGTGACGACGATGTCCTCGGCGGCGGTGCCCTGGCTGTCGACGGTCTGGGGCGCGGGCGGCACAGAGGGGCCGTTGTCCTGCCCGTCGGCCGGCGTCTGTTCCTGGGGCGGGGGGACCGCCTGCGCCCAGGCGGTCGACGCGCACATCGCGCCAGCGGCCGTGGCGCATAGCAGGGCTATGCGGCTGAGGCGGATGGTGGGCACGGATTTCATGTCAGGTCCTCTCTTGCGACCCGCTGTCGTTCGTTGCGACATGCGGATTAGTTTCGTTGGATCGGTAGGTAGGGGGGGCAGATCACGATGCCGATGGGGCAGGGCGATGGTCGGATGCGCGCGCCTCGCGGGCTGCCGATATGTCGGGCATGATCGTGCCGCTAACCATCTTATCCCCTCCGACCGTCTGTTGCGGCGTATGCTGATAGCGCTATCGTTCTGCGCTATTGGTCCACAAGTCAATGTAAATTGGTTAGGCCGCAGCGGGTTCGTGACGAACTATGGCTGTTCTGCAACAGCCTCACCGTTTCAAGATGAGACGATGAGGCTTGTTCTGAAGATCACGGTAAGCACGCGAGGGTTTCTACAATCGATTTATTGATCAGGAGGCATTGCACTATCGGACGGACCAAAGAGCGCACCTCTGGTTTTGCCGATGCGGTCGGGCGGTAGGTTGCGGTTATGACGAACCGCAACCGTCAACCATCTTACTGGGTATGGCCAGGGGCGTAGGGAAAGCGCTGCAGCTTGTACCATGCCAGATCATGTTCCGGCGCCCGGACCCCGGCAGGTAGCGGGCGATGGTTGACCGACATCCAATAGGCCAGACTTGCATCGCGCCACCAACGGGCCTCGCGTTCCTGAACGGCAAGATAGGTCGCGGTCTTCTGCCACCGCTCAGCATCGATCTTCGAGCGCAGGCCTTCCCACCGGCGCTGCATCTGCGCGACATAGGCGACGCCGCGATCATAATGGGCGACCAGATCCTCCCAAAGGTTGCGGCCGCTCGCCATGCGGCGGTCCCATGGCAGGTGATGGAACCAGAGCAGCATGGACTCGGGCGTCGTCTCCGGCTTGGCGAAGCTCTTGGCGACCGAACCGGCATATTGGCCGACCGCATTGCTGCCGGATGCGGTGCGGTCAAAGCCGATCCCGTTTGCGTCGGCACGGTGATAATAGGTCGGGTTCCATTCGGGCCGCGCCAGATCGGACACCCATGGTCCCGGCCCATAATGATGCCCCGTCGCCATGAGATGCGCGAGGCCCAGCGCGCCCGTATAATCGACCACCGCTTCCCGGCTCCCCATCATCATCGCGGTCACGGTATCGATGACTTGGCGATCGGTGCCGAAGGTCTGCGCAGCCCAGGCGCGAGCGATCTCCTCCGCCGAAAGGTCGGGGTCCCAGGCAAGGCGGCCAAAGGCATACCAGTTCGCTTGGTTGAAGGTCGATCCGCTCCAGTCGCGGTCACGCCCGATATTGGCGACGCCCGCCATGCCGGAGAGTTTGTGATGTTCGGCCTGCCCGTCGACGACATCGGCCACCGTTTCGCCGGGCCGCTGTCCGGTCTTCGCGTCGAGGACCTCGGTGAACAGAGGGCCGAGATAGGCGAGGTGGGTGGCAAACCCCAGATATTCCTTGGTAATCTGGAACTCGATCATGAGCGGGGTGCGCGGCATCGCGCCGAAAAGCGGGTGGAACGGCTCGCGCGGCTGGAAATCGATGGCGCCGTTCTTGACCTGTACAAGGACATTGTCCGCGAACGTCCCGTCGAGCGGCTTGAACTCGCTATAGGCCTGTTTTGCACGGTCCTCGGGATCGGTTTCGGCATAGACGAAGGCGCGCCACATCACGATGCCGCCATGATCGCGGACCGCCGCCGCCAGCATATTGGCACCGTCGGCATGGCTGGCGCCGTAATCGCGCGGGCCGGGCTGCCCCTCGCTATTGGCCTTGACGAGAAAGCCGCCAAAATCGGGGATGGCGCGATAGATCTCGTCGGCCTTCGCTTTCCACCACGCCGCGACGGCAGGATCGCGCGGGTCTGCGGTCTTCAGCCCGCCCAGTTCGATTGGGGCGGAAAAGCGCGCCGACAAATAGACGCGAATGCCCCAGGGGCGGAACACGTCGGCCAGCGCCGCAGCCTTGGCGATATAGGGTGCGGTCAGGCTGTCGGCCTTGGCGTTCACGTTGTTGAGGACCGTGCCATTAATGCCGATCGAAGCATTGGCACGGGCATAGTCGGTATAGCGGGGGTCGCGGAAATCGGGCAGCCTCCACCAGTCCCAGATCGATTGGCCCGCATACCCCCGCTCCACCGACTCGTCGAGATTGTCCCAATGGTTGAGGACGCGCAGCTTGACCTTCGGTGCCGAGCGCAGGTTCACCGCCGCCGCCTGGCCCCCCGTTGCCAGATGGCGGATCAGCGCGAAGGCGCCGTACAGCACTCCCCGGTCGCTATTACCCGCGACCAGTATGACCCGCTTCCCGTTCAGCGTGACGTTGCGGACCAGATAGCCCTCGTCGCCGAGGGTGCTGAACGGCAGCGTAAGGGCGCGCACCGAGGGGGCGGATGCGGTGGCCACAACGATCGGGGGCGTTTCCATGGGGAGGGCGCGGCGCAATTCCGATGCGGCCAATGTCAATGTCGCGCTATCGCCCAGCGCCGTCACCACTGCCTGCCGGTCCACCTTTGCGATCGACCGCAGCCAAAGCGCGTAGCCGTCCTCGGCCCAAGCTGGCTGCGCTGCCATGACCAATGAGACGGACAGCGCTCCGATCAGCGTGCGGAACCTGGGCATGTCATTCTCTCCTGATGCGTCGCCGATTGACAAGGCAATGCTTGACGATCACGTTACCGCTATCAGACCAATTGGCAAGTCGGGTTCACACGGCTGTCTAACAGGAGGGGCCGTCATGACCCGCAGGCCGCAGCTATTTCATCATGCCGCTTCGCGCCGCCTTCCGTCTGTCGTGCCCCTGTTCGCCTGAAGGACGATTTCATGCCCAAAATCATTGCCGCCCGCCTGATCGTTACGTCTCCGGGTCGCAATTTCGTCACGCTGAAAATCGAATGCGACGACGGCACCAGCGGGGTCGGTGACGCAACGCTGAACGGCCGCGAACTGGCGGTCGCCGGCTATCTGCAGGAACACGTCATCCCGTGCCTGATCGGGCGCGAGGCGCACCGGATCGAGGATATCTGGCAATATCTGTATAAGGGCGCCTATTGGCGGCGCGGGCCGGTGACCATGACCGCGATCGCCGCGGTCGACATGGCGTTGTGGGACATCAAGGGGAAGATCGCGAGGCTGCCCGTCTATCAGCTGTTGGGTGGCGCAGCGCGCGAAGGCTGCATGGTCTATTGCCATGCCAATGGCGCGACGATCGAGGACACCATCGCTACAGCAATTCGTCACCGCGACGAGGGCTATCGGGCGATCCGCCTGCAATGCGGCGTGCCGGGGCTCGCCTCTACTTATGGCGTCGCCAAGGCGGGGCAGCGTTACGAACCCGCCGATGCCGATCTGCCCAGCGAAAGCGTCTGGTCGACCGAGAAATACTTGCGCATCGTCCCCCAACTGTTCGCCGCCGCGCGCGAGGCATTGGGCTGGGACGTGCATTTGCTCCACGACGTCCATCATCGCCTGACCCCGATCGAGGCGGCGCGGCTGGGCAAGGATCTGGAACCCTATCGTCCCTTCTGGATCGAGGATGCGACGCCGGCGGAGGATCAGGAGGCGTTTCGCCTGATCCGCCAGCATACGACCACGCCGCTCGCCGTCGGCGAAGTCTTCAACTCGGTCTGGGATGCCAAGCACCTGATCGAGAACCGGCTAATCGACTATATCCGTGCCACGGTCGTCCATGCGGGTGGTCTGACGCATCTGCGGCAGATTGCCTCGCTGGCGGATCTGTATCAGGTGCGCACCGGCTGCCATGGCGCCACAGACCTGTCGCCCGTCACCATGGCGGCGGCGCTGCACTTCGGCCTGTCGATCCCCAATTTCGGCATCCAGGAACATATGCCGCACACCGAGGAGACCGATGCGGTCTTCCCGCATCATTACTGGTTCGAAGATGGCATGATGCACCCCGGCGACGCGCCCGGCCTGGGCGTCGACATCGACGAGGGGCTGGCCGAAAGCTATCCCTATAGGCGGGCTTACCTGCCGGTGAACCGACTGGAAGACGGGACGCTGTGGAGTTGGTGAGATGAGCGATTTGACCCGGATCGCCGCGACCGCGCCCGAGACGGCCGCTCATGCCGTGCCCCCGCCGCGCGGGCGGGTGCGCTGGGTCATCTGCGGCCTGCTCTTCGCGGCGGTCGTGCTCAGCTATATCGACCGGCTGGTGCTGGGCGTGCTCAAGCCCCAGCTGACCGCGCTCTATGGCTGGACCAATAGCGGCTATGGCGACATCACCGGTTATTTCCAGGTCGCTTATGGCATCGGGTTCCTGTTGTTCGGATGGCTGATCGACCGGATCGGGCCACGCGCAGGCTATCTTCTGGCAATGGGAAGCTGGACCGTCGGGCATTTCGCCCAAACGCTCGTCACTTCGACCACTGGCTTTGTCGTAGCGCGCATCCCGTTGGCATTGGGCGAGGCTGGGACCTATCCGTCCGCCCTGGCGGCGGCGTCGCAATGGTTTCCCAAAAAGGAGCGCGCGCTGGCGATCGGCATCTTCAATGCCGGAGCCAATGTCGGGGCGGTGGTGACGCCGCTGCTCATCGGCTTCCTGATCGCCGATCTGGTGCTCGACTGGCGCTGGGCGTTCATCATTACCGGACTGTTCAATCTGGTCTGGCTGATGGCGTGGTGGCGGCTCTATCATCCGCCGCACGCGCATCCGCGCATTACCCCGGAGGAGCGCGCCTGGATCGAGGCCGAGCCCGTCGAAACCCGCGGCCGTGCCGGCTTCCTGACCGTGCTACGCCACCGCGAGTCCTGGTCCTATATGACCAGTCGTTTTCTGATCGATCCGGTCTGGTGGACCTTCCTGTTCTGGCTGCCGGACTTTTTTCACAGCCGCTATGGCTATGACCTGAAGAATTTCGGTCCGCCGCTGGTCGCCATCTATGTTTTGGCCGATGTCGGCGCGATCGTCGGCGGCTGGTATTCGTCGCGGTTACTGAAGCGCGGCGTCGACACGGGCCGCGCGCGCAAGCGGGCTATGTTCGCCTGTGCTCTGTTTGCTCTTCCGGTCATGTTCGCCGCCCAGGCGGATAGCATCTGGATCGCAGTGGCGATGATCGGCTTGGCCTGCGCCGCGCATCAGGGCTTCTCCACCAACCTCTTTGCGCTGCCGGGCGACCAATTTCCCCGCTACGCACAAGGGACGCTGATTGGCCTGGGCGGGTTCGCCGGGGCGGCGGGTGGCTTCATCGCGTCCAAGGCGCTGGGCGCATTGCTCGATCGGGTGGGAAGCTACCAGCCCTTCTTCATCGCTTGCGGCCTCGCCTATCTTGTCGCCTTGCTCGTCTTCCATATCCTCAATCCCCGTTACCAAAATGTGCGGATCGCATCCGGGCCGGGCAATCGGGGATAGCCCCCTGTAGCATTTCACGTCCCGACATTCTCCGGCTCAGCCCCGACGGCCGTGCGCCGTTCGTCTCGGTCGGCTCCGCATCGAACGTCGTGAGCCGTAGGGCGGCTTCGCCCTCTCACTGACAGCGGCCCGGTAAGGCATTTGCGGTCACGCGGGGAGCCGACCTCCGCGCGGTGCGTTTGCCGTATCGAATGAGGGAGTTATGAGCGGTATGCGGACGGGGACGGTGTTGGCGCTGGGATTGTTGCTCTCGGCATGTGGTGGTCAGGTCGCGACCGATCAGAATGCGGCTTCCTCAGCGGATGAGCAGGCCGGTCCCGCCAAATGGAACGACCGGACGCGCGGACAGCTTCGTCAGGC
>Ga0233425_10003239_pt1 | contig 30102 bp, 21 predicted proteins | sample Watercolumn_Towu_2_FD_181712 | JGI IMG/M metagenome (GOLD analysis project Ga0233425, IMG submission 181712) | Freshwater microbial communities from Lake Towuti, South Sulawesi, Indonesia - Watercolumn_Towuti2014_140_MG | ecosystem: Environmental > Aquatic > Freshwater > Lake | place...
CAGTCGTCTTTTTCGTTTTGAACTTGTCCGCGATTTTTTGCACCGTGTCGCCGGTTTGCACTGTGTACAAAACGCCGGTAACCGGCGGAATGTTCAACGCCTGCCCGACCGAAAGCATATCAGGATTATCTTCGAGTTTGGGATTCGCCCACAAGATCGAATCCGCGGTCACTTCAAACTCGTCCGCAATTTCACTGATCGAGTCACCCGGTTTCACCGCATACTTGATCACATCGCGCCGCACGCGCTTGGGCACGTTCGTCAACGGAATCGGCGAACGAAATAGCCCTTCATCTTCGTCCGGCATTGGATCGAGAATCGGCGCGAGATCGTTGCCGTTCGCGGAGCCGTTCACTTCACTGTGCGCGCCGACCGGGTTGATCTGCACGCCGCTCGCGACAATCGTGAACACGACGACGATCAACAAGCCGACGTGCGACGCGATGCGCGTGAGCAGAGGCATATCGTCGGCAATGTCGCGCGCGAAATCACTGATCTGCAAAAGGATCGGCGCGAGCCAAATTCGCAAACGCGCGCGCGCGTCATATTGAAACGAATCGTCCGGCATTAAAACGTATCCTTGTTGAGCGTCGCGAGAAATTCCTTGTTCGTTTGCGTCTTTCTCATTCGCGCGATCACCGGCTCGATCGCTTCGGGACCGCCGCCCATCATATCCACCATACGGCGCAAAGTCCACACACGCGCGAGCGTTTCCTCGTCCAATAACAATTCTTCGCGGCGCGTGCTCGAACGTTCGACATCCAACGCCGGGAACACGCGGCGTTCGGAGAGTTTGCGATTCAAGTGCATTTCACTGTTGCCGGTGCCTTTGAACTCTTCGTAAATCAAATCGTCCATCCGACTCCCGGTGTCGATCAAACAGGTCGCGATGATCGTGAGCGAGCCGCCTTCTTCGAGATTGCGCGCCGCGCCGAAAAAGCGTTTCGGCGGATAGAGCGCGGCGGGATCGAAACCGCCGGTGAGCGTGCGTCCGCTCGGCGGCACGGTGAGATTGTACGCGCGCGCGAGTCGCGTGATCGAATCGAGCATCACGACGACATCTTTGCCGCCTTCGACCAAACGTTTCGCGCGTTCGAGCGCCATCTCCGCGACGCGCGTTTGATTTTCCACGACATCATCGAACGTCGAAGAAAACACTTCGGCTTCAACGGAGCGATCCATATCGGTGACTTCTTCCGGGCGTTCGCCGATCAGCACAACCATTAAATGCGCCTGGGGATAATTTTCGCTGATGCCGTTCGCGATCTGTTTGAGAATCGTCGTCTTGCCGGCTTTGGGCGGCGAAACGATCAAGCCGCGTTGCCCGCGTCCGATCGGCGCGAGCATATCAATCAAACGCGTCGCGTGAATAAACGGTTTCGTTTCGAGTTTGTATTGCTGGTTTGGAAAAATCGGGGTGAGTTTATCAAAATCGGGACGCGCTTTGGCGGCTTCGGGATCGAGACCGTTGACCGCTTCGACGCGCAGTAACGAAAAATATTTTTCGGTTTCTTTCGGCGGACGCACTTGACCGATCACCATATCGCCGGTACGTAATCCAAACCGGCGAATCTGCGATTGCGAAACGTAGACATCTTCGGGACCGGGCAATAAATGATCGGAACGCAAAAAGCCGATCCCATCTTCGACGATCTGCAAAACGCCGCCGCCGAAAATCAAGCCATCGCGTTCGGCTTTGGCGCGCAAGAGTCGAAAAATCAAATCGGTTTTTTTGTAACGCGAGTACCCGCTGATGCTTTGTTCTTTTGCAATCTCGCGCAATTCGGCGAGCGTTTTCGGTTCGAGTGCCGCGTAATCGAGGGGATCTGCCACGAGGAAACTCCGTGAGGAAAAAATTAACCGGCAAATTTCGCCACGATCCTAAAATCCCGGCAAAATTTGCGGACAGGGTGATTGATCAATAAACGCCCAAGTAAAGGGCAATGTGCTTGCATCGTGAAAAAAGGGAACAGTCGAAACCACAAAGACGAGGTGAAACGTCGGGAGGTGGCGCGAATGGAGACGTCTGATAACTGTCGGGATTATAGCATTATTACAGTGCCGCGTCAAATGCGATTTTCGATTTTCGATTTATGATTTTCGATTTGTCATTCCGAGCGCAGTGAGGAATGACATTCGTTATTCATCGAGTTGCAACAACGCGAGCGCGATGGCGAGTGCCCACGACGCGATTTTAAATTCGCCGTCGCGCAACGCGCGCGCGACCTGGTCGCGCGTGAGCAAGAGCAATTCTTGTTCTTCGAGATCGTCCGCGCGGCGCGCTTGCACGCGATGCGCGCCGCGCGCCAGAAACAGATTCGCGATGCCGCAACCGCGATTGCCGTCGTTGCGAAACACGCCGAATGATATCCACTCGCGCGCGAGATAGCCGGTCTCTTCGAGCAATTCGCGTTGCGCGGTTGCGCGCGGGTCTTCGCCCGGCTCGATGTATCCGCCAATCGGCGCGAGCGATACGCCGGCAATGCCATACTTGGTTTGGCGAAAACAAACGAACCGCGCGTCGTCCGTGATCGCGACGACGTTCACGTAATCCGGCATAATGAGCCAGGGCCAATTTTCGATGACGCGACCATCCGGCAATTCGACGGTGTGATCTTCGACCGTGAGAAATTTACTATGATTGAGAATTGTTTTGCGCGCGCGCGTTTTCCAGGTTTGCATCAACTCGCGCTACACCTTGGAATTGTCTTCGATGATCCCGTTCGTCACCCAGCCGACCACCGCCTCGCCGGTCGTGCCATTCGCCGTGATGAATACATCCTGGCAAAACTTGGTCTTGTCCATTTCTTCTTTGGCGCGCGCGAGCGTGTCGCTTTCTTTTAACGTCACCAAACTCGCGTCCAACAAGATGCCGATCTTGTCGTCCAAGAGATCGCGCAGAGTCAACGCCTTGAGTTCATCCGTCGTCAGCGCGTCCATCTTTTTGGCGATAAACTCGTCGATCGCGCTTTGATGCACGACCAAGCGTGGATGATTCTGATCGTCCACAATCGGGAGTCGTCTGCCTTTGCCGGATTTGATCAGGTCGGCGCGCAAGATCATCAATCTGAACGGATCGTCAGATTCCTTGCCGACAGGAACCTGCACCTTGTACATCTCCGCGAATTTGATCATCACCTTGCCAATCGGGATCGATTCCAATTTTTGTTGCGAGGTCATTTGCTTGACCAATTCGCGGACACTTTGATTCGCGGATTCGAAATTTTCCTTGCCGAAATAAAACGCCAGCACCGTGCCGATCCAAGTGCCCAACAGCGGCAGGATCATATTCAAAATCGTTTGCGTGATCGCCGCCTTGTCAGTCGTCGCCGAAATGATCGCGAGCGACAAACAAGTGATGCTCGCCAGCACAAAGGCAACGATCACTAGTGCGAGCAAATTTTTGGGATCGTACCATTTACCCGATGATTGATTTCCATCAGCCATTGTTTCCTCCTGGGTTTGGAACAGATTTTTTGGGATCGTTTATTTGAGAATATAATACGTTCCTTTTTTGTCGCCCATCTTCAAGAGGATGCCTTCTTCAACCAGGTCGGCGAGATCGCGGCGGATCGTTTCTTCGCTCACGTCGGAGAACAGATCGCGATAATCGCGATTCGTGATGCGTTGATTCTTGACGAGAAAGTCCAACGCGGCGCGCTGGCGTTCGTTGAGATCGAGATTGCGCCATTTGCTCGTGTCCGCTTGATCGCCCACCAACTTGTCGCCGGGCCCGCGCAGAGTGACCAAAAATCCGTTCGCGGTTTCGGTGAATTTGGGCGCGGGCAAACCCCACTCGCGCATCAAACGGATCATTCGATCAATGCCGTAGCCCAGGCGTTCGATGAAACCCATATCGGCAAGCACTTGGGCGATCACTTCGTTGCGCGAGAAACGTTCTTCGATCAAATTGTCAAGCGTAACGTGTCCGGGCAAACGCCCAGGGCTGTAGACTTCGATGCGGTCACTGTACATCATCACGCGAATTTCATCGCCGCGAATCGCGTAATCGCGATGCGCGACCGCGTTGACAATCGCTTCGCGCACGGCAGGTGCGGGATACTCGGCGCGCTCGGCGCGTTGCAACGCGTCAATGCGCGCGCCTTTTCGCATATTCGCGGTGATCCAGGATTCGACGCGGCGAATTTGTTCCGGCAACGCGCCGCGCACAACCTCGCGCAAAAATTCGTCGGTCATTTGTTTGCCGGCGTAACGCGCGAGCAAAATTTCCGCGCTCGGAAACGCGCGTTGCGGCTCGCGTCCAAAGAGCAAATACCCGGAAGTCGTCGGTCGCCACGCGTTATCTTCTCTCACGAGACAACCGCGCCGATTCAAAAATTCGTACAGGGGTTCTTTTTTCGCGGGGAGTGGATCGCCGAGAAACATCGCGGCGTATTTTTGGATCGCGCCGGGATCAAGATCGTCGAGCGACGCGCCGGGCGCGGGAAGTTGTTCGAATTTCGCTTCGCCGCGTTCGCGCAAGAGTTGACGCAATTGACGCGGACCGAGCGCGATATTTTTTCTGCCGCTCCGCGCGAGATATTTGCCGCGCAGACCGAACGCGTGCGGCAAACCGGCGGGCACCTCGATCAACAAAATCTCTTTGCCATCAAGCATCGCGATGTCCGGGCGCGGCAAAATGAGCGGCGGTTCACAGCGCAAACCGGCGGAGAGCGTTTTGTCAATCGCGGCATCACTCGCGCGCAAGCCGCGCACTGCATTCGTCGCCGGGTCAATTCCCAACAAGACCCAGCCGCCGTCGCCGTTCGCGAACGCGGCGAGCGTTTCCGCGAGCCGATTGAGCGCGACCGCTTCAAGCTCGAACGCGACCGATTCGGTTTGACCTTGTTTGTAGAGCGCGGTGATTTCTTCGGGGGTCACCAATGCACCAGGAATGTTCCATCGCGACCATCCAATTGAAATTTACCGTAGAGACGCAGAGGGCGCAGAGAATTTTATTATGGAAAACTCCGCGCTCTCTGCGGTAAATTTATTCAGTCGCGATGTTGCATTGTCGCGCGTTACGCGCGTTTCGATTTCCAGACCGAATAAATATAGTAGAGGACGAGCGGGAGCGTGGTGAACGGAACCGGTGTGCGTGTTCCACGCGCGGGCGTGGGCGATGCGCTTCCGCCCAACACTTCGACGCCGATGAACCAACCCGAGCCGAGTCCGCATGCAAACACACAACACGCCGCGAGCAAAACGACCGCGCCGATAATCACAAAGCGCATCGCGGGTGAACGCGTGCCGTTCAAACCGGCGGATTGGCGCGTGTCGAATCCGCCGTACTGGTTTTGTTGATACGCGTACGGCGAGGGTTGTTCACTCACCGCCATCGCGCGCGATTGCGCCGCGGGCGCGGATTGAATATCGAATCCGCAACTACCGCAGAAACGTTGACCCTCGCGCGATCCTTGACCGCAATTAGGACAAGTAATCAATGGAAACTCCTTGGGGAATTTATGATTTCAGATTTCAGATCAGGACTTTCGCTCCGATGTCATTTCGAGCGGTTTTTGCGAGAAATCTCGCGGCGAAAATCGAGATTCCTCACTTCGTTCGGAATGACAAGCGAAAGTCCTGCAGATTCATGATTTTGTGGTTGCGCGAAAAAATTCGGCGGTGAGTCGTAACCCTTCACGCAAATCCACTTGCGGTCGCCACTCGAGTTCGCGCGCGGCTTTGGCGCAATCAAAGTACGTGAGATAAATATCACCGGGACGTTTCGGCGCGCGCACAATTTCACATTCCTTGCCGATCAGATCCGCGAGTCCGCGATACAACGCGTTGACCGATGTGCCCGCGCCGGTCGCGATGCAGTACGCCTGCCCCGAACCGCGCGTGAGCGCGAGCAAATTCGCGCGCGCGACATCGCGCGCGTACACGTAATCTTTTTGTTGTTCGCCGTCCCAGTCAATTCGCACCGGCAAACCCAGGATCACCTGGCGCGCGAAAATCGCGATCACCCCGGCTTCGCCGGTTGGATCCTGGCGGGGACCGTACACGTTGCCGTAGCGCAACGCGGTGAAATCGAGACCGTACATCGCTTTCCAAAACGCGAGATAATGTTCGCTCGCGAGTTTGGTGATGCCGTACGGCGATTCGGGTTTCTGCAGCGTATGTTCATCCACCGGCATTTTGTCCGCCGTGCCGTAAGTCGCGCCGGAAGACGAGAACACGATTTTGCGCGATCCGAATTTCGTCGCGCATTGCATCAGGTTGATCAAACCCAGGATGTTCACTTGCGCGTCGTACACGGGATCATCCGTCGAAATTTTTACGCTGTGTTGCGCGGCGAGATGACAGATCGCTTCAGGGCGTTCGGTTTCAAACACTTGGACGAGCGCAGAATCGCACACATCCATTTTGTAAAACGTCGCGCGCGGGTTGAGATTTTCGATTCGCCCGCCGCCGTGCTCCCAGAGATTGTCCACAATCGCGACCTGATGTCCGGCTTCGAGCAACACATCCACGACGTGCGAGCCGATAAAGCCCGCGCCGCCGGTTACGAGAACCTTCACGTTATTGTCTCCTTCGTCGAGTGCGTTCGCCAAATGTCGCCGCGAGCCCTTTCGCGAGCGCGTTCTTGTCCGCCGGGCTCAACATCGCTTCGGGATGAAGCGGCAAGTAATTGCTCGGCGGCATACTGCCCTCGCGCATTTTTTCCGCCGATTCACCGGCTTCGTCGTATGCGCCGACGCGCCATTGCGACACGTTCAATTTTTCGCGTCCTTCGTCAACGTGGCGTTGAATCAACCACGACACCGGCGCGATGTTGCTGTACCAGGGCCATTGCGTTTCATTGCTGTGGCAATCGCCGCACGCGCGCATAAACAAGACGCGCGTTTGCGGCGCATCCCATTGCGGCTCGGCGATCACGTGCGGGTTCGTATGATTACGTCCATACGGCACCAGTTGAAGCGCGAGCGCAAAGCACACACCAAGCACGATCACAATCAGAAAAAAGTAAAGTAGTTTACGCATAAGTTAGATCAACTCTCCCACAATCTCCGCCGCATCGCGCACCAGGCGTGGACAGATCGTCGTAAAAAGTTTGGTGTCGCGCGCGCGTTGCAATTCGCCGGGAACGCTGAGGTCACAGTCGAGCAAATCGCGACAGGCGACCGATCCATTTCGCTCGACGAAGCGCGCGAGAAATTTTTCGGCTTGTTGGTACGTAAAATCTTTCGCGGCTTGATCTTGTCCGATCGTATTGCCGGATTTCAGTCCGAGCGCCATCAACGCACCAGTTACCGCGCCGCACATTTCGCCGCGCCGCGCGATGCCGCCCCCGAATGGCGCGGCAAGTTTGAGCGCGAGATCAATCGGTAAACCGAGTTCCGCCGCGAACGCGGACAACACCGCTTGTGAGCAAGCGAATCCGTTTTGAAATGTTTCAGTCGCGCGATCAGTTGGGGTGGTCATTACTTGGCTCCGCGTCCAATACCCGGTGCAATGCCCATCCTGCGCGCCCCGCGTGTGCGCGACAGCGCGACCGGCAGAACCTGATCCATCCGCTCGACGTACACAAAATTCATTTCGCGCTGAACTTTTTGCGGCACGTCCACCATATCTTTTTTATTTTTCTTCGGAATGAGCATCGTCTTCAAACCGGCGCGATGCGCGGCGAGCACTTTATCGCGCAAGCCGCCAATCGGAAGCACACGCCCGCGCAAAGTGATTTCGCCGGTCATCGCAACGTCTTTATGCACCGCGCGCCGCGAGAGCGCGCTGATGAGCGCGGTCGCGATCGTGATGCCAGCCGACGGACCATCTTTTGGAATCGCGCCTTCGGGAACGTGAATGTGAATGTCGAGCTTGTCGAAATTTACTTTCAGCCCAAGTTTTTGCGCGTTCGTGCGCGCGTACGATAGCGCGGCGTGCGCGGACTCTTGCATCACATCGCCAAGTTGCCCGGTCAACATCATCCCACCCTTGCCGCGCATCAACGTAACCTCGACCGCCATTGTGTCGCCGCCCGCGTCCGACACCGCGACGCCGGTCGCGACTCCGATCTCATCGCGTTCTTCCGCGATGCCGTACGTAAATTTTGTCGGACCGAGATATTTGAACAACGCTTCGCCGGAAATATTCATCGGCGAGCGTTTATCCTCGGCAACCGTGCGCGCGATTTTCCGACAAATGTTCGCGATCTCGCGTTCGAGATTGCGAACCCCAGCTTCGTACGTGTACTCGCGAATCAAACCGCGAATCGCATCGTCCGAAAATTTTGGCGCGTCGCCCAAACCGTGTTCTTCTTTTTGACGCGGAATCAAAAATTGTTTTGCAATCGCGATTTTTTCTTCTTCGATATAGCCGTTGAACTCGATCACTTCCATACGGTCGCGCAACGCGGGCGGAATCGGATCGAGAATGTTTGCGGTCGTGATGAACATCACCTTCGATAGATCGTACGCGACATCGAGATAGTGATCGCTGAACGCGTGATTTTGTTCCGGGTCAAGCACTTCCAAAAGTGCCGCGCTGGGGTCGCCGCGAAAATCCGCGCCGATCTTGTCCACTTCATCGAGCATAAAGACGGGGTTGAGCGTGCCCGCGCGTTTCATCGTTTGAATAATCCGCCCCGGCAACGCACCGATGTACGTGCGGCGATGGCCGCGAATTTCGGCTTCATCGTGGACGCCGCCGAGCGAGACGCGCACGAAAGTGCGCCCCAACGCTTGTGCGATCGAACGTCCCATCGAAGTTTTGCCAGTGCCTGGCGGACCGACGAAACACAAAATCGGCGAACGCATTTTCTCCGCGGCGAGTTTGCGTACCGCCATATATTCGAGGATGCGCTCTTTCGCTTTTTTCAAACCGAAATGTTGTTCATCCAACAATTGCGCGGCGGCGGCGATGTCGAGATTATCCGTCGTCATTTTCGACCAGGGCAACGCGATCAGCCAATCCACGTACGTGCGAATGATCCCGGTTTCCGGCGCGGCGTGCGGCATTTGCGCGAGTCGTCCGATTTCGTGTTCGGCTTTTTCTTGCACGGCGGGCGGCATCCCGGCTTGCGCGACCTTGGCGCGCAGTTCCGCGATCTCGCGTGCTTGCGGATCCATTTCGCCGAGTTCGGTTTGAATCACGCGCATTTGCTCGCGCAAATAAAATTCGCGTTGTGTCTTGTCCACTTCTTCCTGGACGCGCGAGCGAATTTTCGTTTGCAATTCCAGCACATCGAGTTCTTTCGCGAGCAAGACGGAAATTTTTTGCAAGCGCGTGATCGGGTCGAGCGTTTCGAGCAACTCTTGGCGTTTGAGCAGATCAATGTTCAACGTCGAGCCGACCAAATCGGCGAGCCGGCCCGGTGTGTCCGCATTCATCGCCGCGATGTACGCGTCTTCCGGCAAGCCCTGGGTTTGCTGAACGACTTTTTCGTACAGCGCGAGCACTGCGCGCATCAACGCTTCGGTCGTTAAATCTTTTTCCGCGATTTCCGGGATCGGCATCACGAGTCCGCGCAAAAACGGCTCGGTCTGGATGATCTCGATCAATTTGACGCGCGCGTTGCCCTGCGCGATCACGCTCGTCGTGCCGTCGGGCATTCGCAATGTGCGCCCGACGACGGCTTCGGTGCCAATCGCGCACAGATCATCGAAACCAGGGTCGGCGAGTTCTGGATCGCGCTGCAAAAAAATCGCGACCGGCACATTCTCCGCGACCGCGGCTTCGAGCGCGCGAATCGAACGATCGCGCCCAATCGAAAGCGGATTGACCATATGCGGATAAATGACCGTGTCGCGCAAAGGCACGAGCGCGAGTTCGCGGAATGATTGTAAATCGAAATGATTATTTTTCTTCGCGTTTAGCTTGCGGGACATTCAAAAACCTCAAATGAACTGGCGGCGGAATAATACCACAGCGAGAGATGCGTGTCAAAGAATTGGAGACCCAAAGAATTATCTATGCAGAAATCCTTCGGGTCATTCAAAATTATTTTGCAAGGGGGCGGATGACAATCGTAAGATAATCAGTCGCCGACCACGCGCGCAAAAATGCATCGAGTGAAATCAATGTGGGTGCGGGCGGGGAAGCCGGATCATTCACACTGACAAATTGCTCGTTCAGGTCTGTGACTATAAAAGCATGAATCGCTTCAAAATTCCAATTGGCGAGCGCCGCTGTTAAAACGTGGACAATGACCGGCGTACCTGCCGCGAGATATGCGCGCAGAATCGGTTGAGACCCCGATTGCACAAACGCGTCAAAACCCCAATCGGGCAAACGCAACATTACTTGCGCGGGGCTGGTGCCGCCGGGGCGCGTCTTCAACAATACGCGAATTTCTTGCTCGGTGCGTGGGTCATTGAAATATGCCAAGACCATTCGCACGCATGCGGCAAGACAACTATAATCGCGTTCCTGTTCAAAGTGTGGCACGCGCATTTAACACCTCAGCGCGCGCGAGAAAATCTTCCGCGGTTTGATTGTCCGCGATGATAACTTCGCCGCTTTCCGCATCAACGAGCAAATGTCCCACAATCCCAAGCGCGCCGCGCCGCGATGGCGCGTATGCAATCGGCACGCGCCACACAATTTTTTCGCCCACCGACAATTCTGGTTCGCTCGCGCACAATTGATCGCCGGCTTGCATAATCAAAAAACGATTTGCTTTTTGGCGCGCGATAAATGCGGATACATTCAAATCCGCAGTTACTTTGATTTCCAACACAACTTTGGATGTCGGTAACGCGATTCCCTTGACACTAATTTGGGCAGACATATCTCACCTCACGCACAATTGCATCGCCAATATAACACCGTGCCAAACCCGGAACAAGCCGCGCGTTAATCAGTCTCCACCGGCGCGCCCTGCCGCGCGAACCACGCCTCGCGCACTTCGCCGACGATGTAAAGCGACCCGGTCGCGCAAATAACCTCGCCGGGTTTGGCGTGCGTCAAGGCAAGCTCGAGCGCGTGCGTCGGATCGCGCGCGATTGAAATTTCGACCGGAAAAGCGCGCGCGCGCTCGGTCATTTGCGAAACGTCCGCCGAACGCGGGCTGTGCGAACGCGTGAGAATGAGCGATGCCGCGCTCGGCAACAACTCCGCGAACATCGCGGCAATGTCCTTGTCGTTCGACGCGCCGAAAATGAACCACAACCGTTCGCGCGGAAAAAACGCGCGCAGGGTCGCGACGAGTTGATGAATCGAATCGCCGTTGTGCGCGCCGTCAATAATCACGAACGGCGCGCGATGCAAAATTTCAAAGCGACCGTTCCAAATGACATTCGCCAAACCAACGCGCACCGCGTCTTCGGAAATCGCCAAGCCCTGTTCGCGCAACGCGGCAATCGTCGCGAGCACCGTCGTCGCGTTCGCGAGTTGATGGCGTCCGAGCAATTTCACATCCAACTCGACCGGATCATCCGCACATTCCCAGATGAACGATTGCCCGTTCAAACTTGTCGCGCGCGGCGTAACGTGATGCGCGGATTGTTCGATTACGAACGAAAAATCTTGGGTAACTAAAACGAGCGGCGAATGATGTGCGCGCGCGACTTCTTCGATCACTGCGCGCGCTTCGTCCGTTTGCGGCGCGGCGACGACCGGCACACCCGCTTTGATGATCCCGGCTTTTTCGCGCGCGATCTGCGCGAGCGTGTTGCCCAGGATCGCCATGTGATCGTACGAAATCGAAGTGATGATCGAAACGCGCGGCGTAACGATGTTCGTCGCATCGAGTCGCCCGCCGAGTCCGACTTCGAGGATCGCGATCTCGACATTTTGCGCGGCGAAATAATCGAACGCGAGTGCGGTGATAATTTCGAACGTGGTGATGCCGGGAAATTGCGCGACGATGGGTTCGAGTTTCGCGACCCCGGCGGCGACCGCGTCGCGCGCGATCATTTCGCCCGCGACGCGAATGCGTTCGCGAAAGGTGTGCAAGTGCGGCGAGGTGTACAAGCCGGTGCGAATGCCGGCGGCGCGCAAAATACTTTCGGTCATTGCCGCGGTCGAGCCCTTGCCTTTCGTCCCGGCAATGTGGACGGATTGAAATTTTTGATGCGGGTTGCCGAGCGCATCAAGCAAGCGCGGCATCCGTTCGAGTTTCAAATTTTTCGGTGCGTCGGCGGTCGCGGGAATTATTTCGTAGGTCGCGAACGAGTACAAAAATTTGAGGGCATCTGGGTACGTCATCGCATCTCGTGGTGGGTGAATTTGCCCGATTCTATCCGATTTGCACGCAAAACGCAAAACCGGTGGCGCGGGCGGCTCGCCCGCAACACGATTGCGGGCGAGCCGCCCGCGCCACAACGTGCCACATCATTGACGCCGCGCCAAGTTGGGGCTATAATCTTTTCGAGAAAGGCAAACCACCTATGATGCGATTCGAACGATTCACCGAACGCGCGCAAGACGCGTTCGCGCGGGCGCACGAAATCATTCAACGCTATCGCCACTCGCAACTCGACGCCGAACATCTTTTGCTTTCGCTCGTCGAACAAACCGGCGGACCGGTGCAAGCGTTACTCGAACGCTTGAATGTGGACGCGGATCATTTGCGTCAACGCATTGACGGCGTTTTGCAAGCCAGCCCAAAAATGTATTATCCGTACAGCACGGGCGGCGGTCAGGCGCAAGTCTACGTTACGCCGCGCGTCAAACGCGCGGTGGACACCGCGAACGATGAAGCCGCGCGCCTCAAAGACGCATACGTTTCGACCGAACATCTTTTGCTCGCGCTCACGGTTGATCGCGATGGTCCCGCCGGACGTTTGCTCAGCGATTTCGGAATCACGCGCGAGCGTATTTTGCAAACGCTCCCGGAAATTCGCGGCGGCGCGCGCGTAACTGATCCCGGCGCGGAAGGCAAATACCGGATGTTGGAACGCTACTCGCGCGATCTCACGAACCTCGCGCGCGAGGGCAAGCTCGATCCAGTGATCGGGCGCGATGAAGAAATTTTGCGCGTGATCCAGGTTTTATCGCGGCGCACGAAAAATAATCCGGTGTTGATCGGCGAACCGGGCGTCGGCAAAACCGCGATTGTCGAAGGGCTCGCGCAAAAGATCGTCACGGGCGATGTACCGGAACCGTTGATGAACAAACGCGTCGTCGCGCTCGATCTCGGCGCGATGGTCGCCGGCTCGCGTTTTCGCGGCGAGTTTGAAGAACGGCTCAAAGCCGCGCTCGACGAAATTCAAAACGCGAAAGGCGAGATCATTTTATTCATTGACGAATTGCACACGGTCGTCGGCGCGGGCGCGGCGATGGGCGCGATCGACGCGTCGAATATGATGAAGCCCGCGCTCGCGCGCGGCGAATTGCAATGCGTCGGCGCGACGACGCTCAACGAGTACCGCAATCGCATCGAAAAAGACGCCGCGCTCGAACGCCGCTTTTCGCCGATCTTTGTCGAAGAGCCGGACGTGGACGCGACGATTCAAATGCTTCACGGTTTGCGCGAACGCTACGAAGCGCATCACCAGGTTAAGATTGACGATCACGCGATTCAAGCCGCCGCGAAATTATCGCACCGCTACGTCGCGGATCGCTTTTTGCCGGACAAGGCGATTGATCTGATTGACGAAGCCGCCGCGAAATTGCGCGTCGCGATTTATTCGATGCCGTCCGAATTGAAAGAAATGAAAACGCAATTGCGCGCACTCCAAAAAGAAGAAGAGACCGCGTGGACGGGGCGCGATTACGAAACCGCCGCCAAAGCGCGCGCCGAACGGCTCGCGCTCGAAACCGCGTTCGACGAAAAACGGCTCGCGTGGCAAAAAGAAAATCAGCTCGACGAAACCGTTGACCAGGAAGACATCGCCGCCGTGATCGCGAAATGGACCGGCATCCCGGTCAGCAAAATGTTGCAGACCGAAGCCGACAAACTTTTGCAAATGGAAACGCGTTTGCATGACCGCATCGTCGGGCAGGACGAAGCGATTCGCGCGATCAGCGACGCGATTCGCCGCGCGCGTTCCGGGCTTGCGGATCCGAAACGCCCGATCGGTTCGTTCATATTTTTGGGACCGACCGGCGTCGGCAAGACCGCGCTCGCGCACGCGCTCGCGGAATTTTTGTTTGACGATGCGGACGCGCTCTTTCGCGTGGATATGAGCGAGTATCGCGAACGCCACGCGGTTTCGCGTTTGATCGGCGCGCCACCGGGTTACGTCGGTTACGAAGAAGGCGGTCAACTCACCGAGTCGGTACGGCGTCGCCCATACCAGGTTATTTTGTTTGACGAGATCGAAAAAGCGCATCCCGAAATTTGGAACACGCTACTCCAAGTTCTCGAAGATGGTCGCCTCACCGATGGACAAGGCCACACGGTTGATTTTCGCAACACCGTGATCATTATGACTTCGAACATCGGCACACAGTTCGCGCAAAAAGGCGGCACGCTCGGCTTTCAAACGCGCGGCGCGTCGGACGAAAAAGAAAACCAAGTCGCGAAAGATTACGACGTGATTGAAGAATCGCTCAAGCGCACATTCCGCCCGGAATTTTTGAATCGCATTGACGAGGTGATTATCTTTCACGTTTTGAATCGCGAGCAAATCAAAGCGATTGTGGATTTGCAAATGAAAGAGATCGCCGGGCGCTTGCAAGAACACCACATCGCGATTGAGTTGAGCGAAGCCGCGCGCGAGTGGCTCGCGCGCGAAGGGTACGATCCGCAATTCGGCGCGCGCCCACTGCGCCGAATGTTGCAACGCAAAGTCGAATCGCCGCTGTCGCGCAAATTGCTCGCGCACGAATTTCAAGCCGGCGATGTCGTGATCGTGGATGCGGATGAAACCGAGGGGATCGTGTTTCGCAAAAAAGAAAACGCGCCAATGGAACAAGCGATTATGATTGAGATGCCGCAAGCATCCGTGGGGCAAGAATAAGAGGATTTTAGATTGCAGATTTCGGATTGCAGATTGAACACCCGCGATTTTTTCGCGGGCGTTTTTTATGCGACCGGTTCGTCTAATCGCGCGAGCGCGCGCGCGATGTCGGATGCAACCGCGACATTATTTTTCAACAGCGCGATGTTCGTGTCCACGCTTTCGCCGTGCGTCAGTTCCGCGAGTCGTTTGAGCAGGAACGGCGTTACCGCGTTGCCAAAAATTTTCTGCGTCTCTGCTTCCTGTAACGCGCGCGCGATGAATGGTTCGATTTGTTCGCGCGGTATCTCGTACTCGCGCGGAATCGGCGCGGCGATCAAAACACCGCTCCGAAATTCCAAATCCCAATGTGTCTTGATGATGCGCGCGGCATCGTCCGCCGAGTCCACGCGCGTTTGTGCGCGAATGCCGGACGAGCGCGAATAAAACGCTGGAAAATCGTCGGACTGCCAACTCAATACCGGGACGTTGTGCGTTTCCAGGTATTCGAGCGTCGCGGGCAAATCCAAAATCGCTTTTGCGCCGGCGCACACGACCGCGACCGGCGTTTGCGCGAGTTCCATCAAATCGGCGGAGACATCCCAGGTTTGCGCCGCGCCCAGCGCGCGATGCACGCCGCCGATGCCGCCGGTCGCGAACACGCGAATCCCGGCGCGCTGCGCGAGCCACATCGTCGCGCTGACGGTTGTCGCGCCGGTTTGTTTGCGCGCGATGCACGCGGCAATATCGCGACGCGAAAGTTTTAGCACGTCGCGCGCTTGCGCGAAATGTTGCAGTTCATCATCACTCAACCCGATTTTGATTGCACCGTCGAGAATCGCGATCGTGCGCGGCTCGACGTTATGCTCGCGCGCGACGCGTTCGAGCGCGCGCGCGGTTTCGAGGTTGCGCGGGTACGGCAAGCCGTGGGAGATGAGGGTGGATTCGAGGGCGAGGGAGAATACTTCAATGTGAGATTCAGTTTCATTCATTTGGGGGGTTTCTGAATTTGGTCTAACAAAGACCCCGCCGTCTTCCGAGAGCCATCAGGCTTCGCAACACCATCTAAAGGATCAGGATATGCATTTGGGCTCTTTCTTGCCTTTGCAATTCTATCTGCTAAAACTTCAGCCAAGTCATTGGCTTTCATTGGAATATACCGAGCCCCTTTCGATCGCCAAAAAGTTGTCCGGTCTTCAGATGGATATGGCTCAACCACGAATAGTGGAGACATTCCTCCGCCACTATTCTTGGTATCTATGTAAACCGCGTTGTATCTGTCTTGAAAATCTCTATCGTCAAGACTGTACCCAACCACAATTAGAGTTTTGGTTAGAAGAATCTGCTCAAGTATTCTCACAAGATTTGGGTTATTTCTGCTATATGTATCATAATCACTTTTTGCGACGACCATCCCAAAAGGATCATCAAGGTCGCCGTGAATCTTGTATATGTTCAGTTTACTTGGATCCGCAAGTGCCGCAGTTCGATCATTATATATCACATGGCAACTCCGGACACGGCGGCATGCATTTTCTAGAAGATCATCCCAGTTGGTTGTAATGATTGTATTCACTTCCTTGAGAGATACTAATACAGAACACATCTTTGGAAGTACAGATACGGAGTCTACAATTGGCTTGAGCAGTTCTTGAATATGCGAAACCAAAACTTTCCTGCCCAAATTTATCTGCACATGTTCTGCAATTGTGGGAAGATCTCGCCCGCGCAGAAACTCATATTTGAAGGTTCGCGAGAGATCAAGAGCGAGATCGGTTCCGGAGGGAAACCCTATTTCACTTGGTACGCCAGCACCCAGAAAAAACGCACATTTGTTTTTGAGGATTTCGTTTACAATTGTTTCTATAAACGTCTCCACTTCATCGGAGAGGGCTGGTTTCAATGAATCAGTTTTCCTTGTGAAATTCCCAGCACGCGCCTCCTCCGACAATCGATCTCGCGTAAACATGTACTGGGAGAGCCATTCCCGAAACCACTGGCTGGGGCAATAAAATTTTTCGGTTGATCTTGCCGTGTATCCGAATATAGGAGTAGGTACTTGATCCATATTTATCGGGGCAACTACACCGGCATTCATCAACACATCCAAAGAATGATTTACTTCCTGAGGAGAGATCGGTCCAGAGGTTTGGTCGATCGAATTTGTTGTAGGTGCGAAAGACTTTAGGTGCTGAACCAGCTCACCCAAAGTACAACCAACCAATTGCTTTGAAGCAATGAATGTGACAACTTCTTGATCCAAGTTGTTCATGTCACGGAACCACGCGTGAAAATCTTGGCGTTCTTCCATAAACTTTTCATACAATTGAGAAAGAGATTGAGTGCGTGGATTCTTGAAATTAGATCTAACATATTGGATCAAGAAAGGATGTCCCCCGGTGCATCGGTAAATTTCTTCCGCCTGTGTCCGCGAGAAGGTTAAATCACCTTCGAGTGGTTTGGTAATTAATTCGAGAGCATCTGTACGATTCAATACACGGAGCCGGATGACGTTAAGTTGATGTTCAATTAGAGGAATATGGGAATGGATGGAAGCCGATGTTTCGCGAGAACCAGAAACTGTCACCGCAACAGTAAATGCATCGCTAATATCGGCATGATTATTTAAGAGCGCATACAACTGAGGCAACAAATCTACCATTGATGGCGAATCAACCAAATATTCTACATCATCCAACAATACTGCAATACGCAATGCAGGCGTCACCGATCGAAGTATTCGAGCAACTTGGGCAAAACGCGATTCAATGTCTACAATAGAAATATTGGATGTATCGAATGGTGTCCAATCCGCGTGGAACATCGATAGACGTTCCCGGATTTTCTCGAATAGTAGATTAAAGAAAATTGTTGGGGTATTCGCTCTCAAAAGACCGAGATCCAGATAGATCGGAACGATGTATAACTGAGCAGTGGAATTGTTCTGGTGAATCGCAGAATCAAGATCGGATTTAAGGGAGCGCCCGATTTCCAACAACATACTTGTCTTGCCAAGTTTCCTCCCTCCAACTATTGCATAGGAATGTGGAATGGGGGTCTTGAACCCATCCAAGATTCTGTTCATTTCCTGTCGACGACTAGGACCAGAGAAAATCCCGGTGGCCCTCACTGGACGCATGTAATCTTGCGATAACATATCTTGAAATTCCTCCGCATCAATTCATCTGTTTGCATTCAGGAGAGATCAGTCCGAGTCGTCCATCTCTATATTGAGGAGCTCAAACAAAAACTCCTCCAAGGAGACTGGAATATTTTGAATCTTCTGACCAGCCCACCGGGAGGTCTCTAGCAGATTCGTATCAATACCAACACCATAAACATTCGAAGTAGAAGATTGGATGGGACCATCCATTATTTGATTCTGATACCAATCCATCCAAGCGGCGTTGTAGAGGTTTTGGAGCAATTCATCCTCTCGCGTAAAGCCAGTAAGAACCAACGCATTCTCGCGCAGAAGTTTTAGCACCACAGTGGACAGAGCGGGATTGGCTCTTTTCCAATACTCGTATTCCTCAGGTAAAAGGATCAGCGAACGATACTCCTTTGCAGAACCATATAGCTTGATCAAGATTCTGTTCTGGAAAGTCAAGGACACCCCGCTATGATCATCGTAGATCTCCCTGAACGGTTCACTGGTACGAATTGTGGTGAGGTACGATCCCCAATCCGTAGTAATGATTTTTCGAATTGCAATAGCACGCGCTATCAGTCGGTGGATAGACCATTCCGCATCCTGAACATGTTTTGTTGTTGTTTCCACTAGTTGAGCAACTTCACGGCAGACCGCCTCACGGTTGGTTTCCATCAAATAATTCCTGAGAATGTCGTCTAAATTTTTTGATGGTGATATCCGATTCTGCTGACACAGCTTTGCAAGTACATCAATTCTCGGAGGCAGATGACAGACAGAACCGAGAAAAATCAAACAGCGATCTCGACAAATAGCATCCAGCACAGTTCTAAATGCTGGCATCTCAAGTACCCGACTTGAAATTCTAACTTGCCCATAGTCGCGCGATCCTAGAAACCAATCAGAAAACATATCTCCGGCGACAGCAAATGGGCCCTCCTGCTTTTCAAAACGTATAGTACCAAAATATCGAAGCTGTTCTAGTGCAGACTTGGTTTGATCTATTAAACCAATCCCTGTCTTGACACCGGGATCAGTAATTTGGTGTCCATCTGAAATCATTTTTTCAAGTTTGGCTACCACATACCGCAGAGAAAGTAGCCGATGTTCAGAAGCCAATACCGAAAACACCTCGATCGCAGTTTGACTGAAATGATGCTTGGTCCAGGTCCGAAAGTCATCGCGTTCATTTGAGAACTGCTTCGCGGCATCCCCAAGACTTGAAGGTTGATCCTCATTTAGTCTTCGCAACAGATATTGTACTAGCATAGGGTGTCCACCGGTTAGACGAAGTATTTCGGCGCGTTGCTCTTTGGACACAGGGACAGATGACAAAGCAATTAATTCATCAACCTCTGGTTCTGCAAGTACCCTGAGCTGAAGAGTGGCGCGCAGAATGTTGTGCAAAGGCGATGCCTTGTTCTGCAATTCAAGATGCAGTATTTCACTTCCAGCCAATACAACAACCAATCTATTCTGTACACTGCTAGCAGAAAGAATATGCCGAAGATTTGCAAGAATTTCAAGAACCCACCCTTTTGAAATCAGAACATCCATCTCATCCATCAAGATGGCAAACCTTTGTGTAGGTTTCACACTACCGTGATTTATCAGCATCAAAAAGGAATCTTTGAAATCGCGTACGGCATCATCCTCATCTTGGTTCGCAAAAAGCGCAGTTTCTGGTAGTGCTAGCAAAGCACCTGTACTCTCGGTTTGCTGTACAAGATTTCGAAATACACTCTGGAAAAATGTCCTTCTGCTAGAAGGTACATCTTCCTGAAAATCAACATAAACAGGTATAGTCTGATTGGGTGCTACCCCAATTCGTCCGCCTACTAGCTCTATCCGCTTTTTGATTTCCAACAATAAGCTGGTTTTTCCTATTCTACGTCCACCAATAATCCCTACTGATTCAGCAGTAGCCGCGCCAAAACTGGCAAGCACGGTATTGATTTCCTCCCGTCTACCAACAAAACTGGATGTGCTTGTCACTGGAATAGTATTTGTGAAAGGGTGTTGGATCATTTGAATTTACCGATAGCCATTTCGAATCCATTGCCGCAAAGCACCAATAGTTATTCCATACACTTCGCCTGATCCTTCTATGCCTTTTTGCTCTTTGATCATTGAGTATTCCTGAAGCTTGCCCAAACTTTCTTCCGCGTCCCTCTTGGCTTTTGAGTTCTGAATACCTTCAATCAGATAGTCAAAAGGAACGTACTTTTGCCGGGCACTTGCGATTCGTCGAAGAATTTCTTGCTCCCTGTGATTCCAAAGTTTCCAAATATCTTTATGTATTACTGCTGATACATCATTTGCATAGGATCTGGAGGCATCACGCACATCGTCAAGTGTGATACTATAGTGCTCACTGATACTTTTTGCAAACACATTGCCGCATATCTTCCGTGCAATATATGGATGTCCACCCGATTGTTGAAACACCTCACTCAACGCGTCATCAGTGTACTCCACCCCCATCTGAGAACCGATTCCGACAATCATTTCTCGACACTCGGTCTCATCAAATAGTTTGACCGGGTGGGGTTTGAATAACGAAATCGTCGGATTAGTGTACGAATCCCATTTTTCTTTTTGCCAAAGACCAGCATAAATGCCTGAGACAAATGGTATGAACACCGAACCTGAAACCATTTGCGAAAGTGCCCTTAGGAAGGGAAGAAATTCGTGAAAACCGTCAGTTGCTTCTGAACTGGTGGGGAAAAAAAGATCCCACTCATCAATGAGCAGAATAATTGGTTGGACCAGTTTCGCTTCAGAAAGGATGGCAACTAGCTCTCCCGCGATTGATTCGATGGGACGTGAAGTTTCCCTCGCTTGAACAACAAGCGATTCCATCATACTTACATGACGTTCAGACAAATTGATCTTGCCCATTACATCGCGTAAGATCGTCTCAAGAATGAATCTAGCATTACGGGCAAGAGAATCCAGGTCAATGTACACAACTGGCATAGAGTAATGTGACTCACAGACGTCGCCAAATCGAAATAAGATTGAGGTCTTGCCAATTTTATTTACTCCATAAAGAGCGACAGGGGTTCGTTTCCGCACGAATGCTCTCAATTCCTGAAGAAACCGGACGCGACCATAGAAATCGCCTTGATCCCGCACAGGCGCAGACTTGTCATACAAATTTGCGCGACCGGTCCTTTCCCATACAATCTTGCGTAGAAAGTTGAAGCAACCAGATTCACTAGAAGGTTGAACTACTTCTTTCGATATATCTCCAATTGTCAAAGGAATGAAAGTCAAATTTGTATCAAATCGCCAGGTCAGTACTTGAGACTCAGCCCCAGGCGGAAGCCCCTTTCTTAGCATCAAGAAAGATAACCGACCATCCAATGGCCCCCCTCCCCATTTTTGATATAATTTCCAAGCGCGCTCGAAATAATATAACAAATCCTCGCCGATTCTGATTCCTTCGGGATCAAGAACCAAAAAGGCAACGAAATCACTTTTATATTGACGGTAGAATCTATCAAAAGGAGGAAAATTACGACCATCCAACTTCCATGTTTCTGGCTCAAGTCGCGTGATTCTCAATCCTGCCTTAATAAAAAATGCCGCAACTGCGCTGATCTCGATTTCCCAATCAGTGAGACCGGACACAACAGCAGGGTGCTCCTGTGCCAACATATGAGATCTTAAAAAATTAATATCCGATTTCATAATTTTTCGCAACTGTTCTGCCGCTTGTTCAGAGCGACCGAGTTGCATATATAGCACGGACAACTGGCATCGAAGCGTCGAGTTGCTTGGTTCCTGGTCAAGTTTTGTTTCGATTCCCCAAATCTGACTCTCGATTTCCCTGGTTATGAATGTAGATTGAATAGTTTTTATGGTTCTGCGGACAATGAGTAAATTCATCAAAAAACCAATTACTGCGCCACCGACAATACCAACGAGCGCATATGAATTCATCGTGATCCATCGATGTGAAAGCGGAAACAGCTCTTCGATAGCAATTACAAAATACAATGTCACTGCCGATCCAACCAACAGCCATTTCACCTTACCCGAAAGTACTACGCCTCGGAAATCCAATAGATTTCGATGAAACCTGACCAGTATCCTCAATGAAGTCAGCAAGGATCCAAAGAGTCCGCCATAAAGCGCTAATGAAAGAATGCCATGGAATGGCGCAAATGGCATCACAATGAGTGTTACAAACAGAAATGAATATATCTTGATGCTAGAGATAAACGTAAACCTAGTCGCAGGATTCACTTTAGGAAAAACTGATGTCCGAAATGACGTAACACCATCCGTTGCGACAGGTAGAGCCCTGACCAGTTTGGACTTGTCAGCACGTAACCACAACAAGAACGTTCCGAACGCAAGTATCCCCAGAATTAGTCCCTGTTCAAATGTCGCAAGATAACCAATCAGAATTCCACCAAGTCCACCTAGAGCTCCTCCCAAAAATCGGTTACTCGGCGATTTAAAAAAGAAGCAGCTCACAGAAAATGCAACAAGAACAAAGCAAAAACCAATTGCGCCTGCAATCACCCAGCCGATGATTGTAAGTGATCCCCATAACGCAAACAAGTAACCTAATATGAATCCCGGACATGCATACAAAAATGCTTCGAATATCTCACCGCGCAAGATCCGTAGGTTGGGGGAACTTTGCAGAGAGGGGTCAAATCTCTTATCCGCATAATTCAGAACACGAATGCCAATGGCAATGCTTCCCATAACAGAAAAAAAGAACTCAATTTGATTTCTGGTGGAAAAAGCAAACAACAGCAGCCCGCATGCCAATCCACCAGCTGCAAATCCTACAATTCTCAGTACTAGTTCTTTTGTAGTCATAGATCAATCAAATGTGAGAGGATAAGATAAATCCCAAAAATAGGTAGCGTCCCTGTCTCGGGCAAAACATCTGTCCGCTTTTTCGCTCGGTTCAAGGCACTTTACAACGGTGCAACATGTTGCAATGTGTTGTATCTTGTAACAATCTGATGCGGGTTAGTATCCGAAAAATTGGAACATTCGTTCACCCGCCCGTTACAGGGACACTACGCAAAAATACAACCGCAATAAAATTCAGATCGGATATTCTGAAAACCAGAAACCTCTTTTAATATAGCATATCAGGTCAGAAGTAGCAAGATTTCCCATGGGGGTGTATCTAACTTTTGGGCAAGCACAAGCTTACTGCGTGTGCGCCCGTGCGTTTTGTGCCGATTTTGTGACGAGTTCCTTTATGCGAATCCTCGCCCCAAAACTTTGACACCCTCATACGTAGAGGAAAATAGCGATCACCATTACATGGAATGGTACGGTATAATGCTCAGGACTAGCTTACACCATCTTCTCGCGAATCTTCGCGCTCGCGAAATCCATCAACGCGACGACGATCACGATCAGCGCGACCGCAGTCCCGGCGGAGCGGTAACTCATAAACGGAAAATATTTGGTGTAGAGCAAAAGCCCGATGCCACCGCCGCCCGCGAAACCAACGACGGTTGCCATACGCACATTGATGTCCCATTGATAGATCGCGTACGAAATGAATGGCGGAATGATCTGCGGCAAAATTCCGTACACGATCGCTTGCAAACGCGTCGCGCCGGTTGCTTGGATCGCTTCCAACGGTCCGGTGTCAATGTTCTCGATCGCTTCGGAAAAAAGTTTGCCGATCAGCGCGAACGTAGTAACCGCGAGCGCAAGCATCCCGGCAAAATCACCAAAGCTCACCCAGTAGAAAAAGATCGCGACGTACAACAGCGCTTCGATGGAACGCAGAACATTGAACAGCGTGCGCGTGAGATAATAGATCCAAATCGAAAGCCGACTGCGCCCGGTCAAATTGCGCGCGGCGAGAAAACTAAATGGGATCGCGACGATCGCGCCCAGCGTCGTCGCCAACAATGCCTGGAAGATCGTTTGCATCATCGCGCGCGTGATCTCATCGGTTACATCGGGATCGAGATTGAACGAAAGGAAACCGCGAATGAGCGCCAAAAAGTTCGGACCTGGATCGAACATTTTGCGAAAATCAATCCCGGACAATTGCCAGCAGTATACAAACGCGAGCAATCCCAGGATGATGTATAACCACGCGCGCAGTGATGTATAAAATGGCTTCGGTGTTCCGATCTTAATTTGCGTGTCGCCAGACATAATGCGCGCGCGCCAGCGCGCGCTCACGAAATCCACGATCATAATGACGATCGCGATCGCCCACAGCGCCGCGGCGTACTGCGGGTACGCGCTCTTGCGTAACGTCTCGACGATGTAAAATCCGATCCCGCCGCCCGCAACCATTCCAACAATCGTCGCCGAGCGCATGTTAATATCCCAGCGCAAAAGCGTGAATGCGAGAAACGATGGAATGATTTGTGGAATCACCGCGTAGCGAATCGTTTGCACCAGGTTTGCGCCGGTCGCGGTGATCGCTTCGATCGGTCCGGGATCAATGTGTTCGACTTCTTCGGAAAATAATTTGCCGAGCGCGGCGACCGAGTGAATCGTCAACGCCAGCACACCGGCAAACGGACCCAACCCGACCCACACCACGACGATCACACCCCAGATCAATGTGTCCACTGCGCGGATGATGTTGAGCAGTGTGCGGATCGCGTAATAAATCACCGTGCCGCCGCGCACGCGCGAAATAATGTTGTGCGCCGCGACGAAACTCAAGGGCACCGCCAAAAGCGTGGACAAAAGCGTTGCCATCAATCCAAGCGCGATCGTTTCGACGATTTTGCCGGCGTGATAAACCGGCACACTGAACGCGCCGATCTGCGCGAGCGTTTCCGGTCCGAGCGTGCCGAAGATGTAGCCAAAATTTTCGCTCGGTTGCCAATTACCTGCGGCATCCTGAAAAAACAGATCAGGATGAATAATGTCGTTCCAAATTTTGACCGCGTAACTGAATCGCGTGATCAATCGCTCCAAACGAATGTCCGTGATTTGCCACGCGACAATGTAAATGATCGCGGTCGGCAGAAGCAAACCAATCAGATTGCCACCGGTTTGATGCCGCGCGCGACGATACGCGTCCACAATGTTCCAGAACGCGAACGCGCCGAACAATGTCCACAACAGAATCGCGGTGTTTGTGTTCACGGCGAAACGAAAATTATCTTGCGCCCAATAGATCACCGCGCCGCAACTCAACGTGGTGACCAGGATCGCGAGCCCGCGCGAGCGTTCGCGCAAATAAACTTGTCCCGCGCCGGGAATGAGAAATGAAAGAAACGCGGCAAGCAGGGGATTGTGTGTTTGAGAGGAAGGTGTCATAGGATTTCCAAATTTTCGATTGTGGATTTTTGATTTTCGATTGACCATCCCGAATAATCGAAAATCAGAAATCGAAAATCGAAAATTACACAATGGAGACGCGTTCGGCTTCTTGCCCGTAGATCGCTTTGAACTGCGCGTCGTCAATTTCGTTCGGCAAACCTTCAAAGACGAGTTTGCCGTCTTTGAGCGCGATCGCGCGCGTGGCGTACCGATGCACGAGATCGAGAAAGTGGAGCGAACACAAAACCGTGATCTTGCGTTCCTTGTTCATCTGTTCGAGGTATTTCAAAATCGAATGAGCCAGCACCGGGTCGAGCGATGCGACCGGCTCATCCGCCAAAATCAATTTGGGTTCTTGCATCAACGCGCGCGCGATGCCGACGCGCTGTTGCTGTCCGCCGGAAAGTGAATCCGCGCGGACGTGCGCCTTGTCCGCCAAACCCAACTGAGCGAGATTGTCCATCGCGCGTTGGTGATCGCTCGCGGAAAAATAATTGAATAAACTTGTATAAGGGCTGACGTAACCCAAGCGTCCCGACAACACGTTCGTCAACACCGACGAACGTTTGACCAGGTTGAATTGTTGAAACACCATTCCGATCTGGCGACGCACCTGGCGCATTTGCGATGCCGGCAACGCGGTAACGTCCTGCCCGTTCCAAATCACTTTGCCGGAGGTCGGCTCGATCAAACGATTGATGCACCGCAACAACGTAGATTTGCCGGAACCGCTCAAGCCAATCACGGCGAGAAATTCGCCGTCCTCAACTTGAAAACTGACATCGGTCAATGCTTGCGTGCCGTTCGGATAAACTTTGGAGAGATGCTCGACGCGTAACATTCCATCCTCGCTATTCGATAATCCCTTCACCGAAATTTTCCCACTGATACAAGCGAACACGGATGAATAGAAAATATCCGTGTTCCTTTGTATCCGTGGGGAAAAATCCCGTTCGCGCGAAAATTGGCGAAGGTATTGATTTCAGAAACCAGGTTTCAAACGTCAAGTTTGATAAACCTGGTTTCTGAATTTTCAAAACGGTTTACTTGCGAACCAGGTCGGCGACGTTGATGCCGGCTTTTTTCAACGTTTCGTTGAACGGACCATAGTACTTGGCATAGTCCGCTTTTTCGAACGCGTCGTAATTGTAGATGCCTTTGACCACGGCGTTGCCACCTGGGTCAGCCATCATCGCCATCAACGCTTCGACGGTGATGTCGCGAATTTTCGGATCGAGACCTTTGACCATTTGCAAACCGTCGTTCGGAATGCGATCGCCCACCGCGAACACTTGCACTTTTTGGGCAATGTCCGGGAATTTACCGGCGAGATTGGTCGCGCTGTCGGTCAACACATCCATAAACGCAACGCCCGCATCGCATGTGCCATCGTACACCGAGATCGCGGCTTTATCGTGCCCGCCCGCGTACGAACTCTTCATATCCTTGTCGGGATCGATGCCCATCGCCTTAAAGACTGCGCGCGGAATGATACCGCCGGAGGTCGAGCTCGCGGTCGTGAAGCAGAACGACTTGCCTTTCATATCGGCGAGCGATTTGATGCCGGAACCGGCTTTGGTAAAGTATTCCGGTTTGTAGTACGAGGTCAGTTGTCCCGCCAACGCTTTATCGGGATCGAAATCGAACGCGGTGTACGTCTTGTCCGCTTTCAACACGCCGTACTTGCGTTGCGCGACAAGCAAAACATCCACATCGTATTTTTCTTTCGCGAGCAAAACCGCGAAGGTGTTGAGGAAACCGAATTGCGCTTTGTTGCCGCCCATCGCTTCGACCGACGCGGTTTCACTCGTGCCGACTTCGATCTTAAAAGTCAAGCCGGTCATCTTGGTCAAGCAGTCCGCCATCGCGGTGCCGCCTTTGGTGATCAAACCAACATCCACCGACGGAACGAATGTGATCACGATCGGTTTGTCCGCGGATCCCAGGTCGCCGGCTTTGGGCGTCATCGCGCTCGCGAGTTTATCGCACTTGGGCGCGGCAGGACCGGCGGCTTGCGTCGGCGCGGTCGTTGCAGTTGGTGCCGGGGGTTTGGTGGCTTCCGGCGGTTTGGTTGCCGGAACCGCGGTGGGCGCAGTGGTCGCGGTTGGTGCCGGCGGTTTAGTTGGTTCAGGGGCTTTGGTCGCCGGAGCCGGCACCGCAGTCGGCGGAACCGGCGATGGCGTCGGCGTCGGCGCGGCGCACGCGGCGAGCGCGACGATCAGCAACAACAAGGTTGCGAACAGAACGAACTTTTTCATTTTCTTCTCCTCTTTGAATTTCGGTCAGGTAAGCGGTGAATCCGTAAATTGATTCGGCTCGCGCATCACCTCCTTCGATGACCTTTATTTTTTTCAACGCGTCTTTGCGAAGCGGTTCGTGATTTGTTTGCGGACTTATGATACATCACTTTGCCGGTTTTATCAAATCATTTCTGCCGTGCCAAAACAATCGCGCCGACGACGAGCAAACCCAGCATCGCGAAAATGCGCGCGACCGCGAACGACGGATTGACAAACGCGATCACATTGATCGGCGCGAATAAAATCAACAACACGCTCAACGCGCGATCCGACCGCGCGCGCGCGTTCCACAACGCGATGCCGAATCCCACAATCGCGATGTTCGTCGCGAGATATTTCATTTGCGTTACGATGTTTATCGCAAACAAGGTTGCCGCGTCGAACGCGAGCCCGGCTTGTGCGGTCGCGACGAGCGCGAGCATGATGCTGTTCTCGAAAAAATCGAGCGCGCCGGTGATCAGCGCGAATACGAGCGCGATGATCGCGAGCCAGCCCGCGCGTGCGCGCGTGTAAATCGCGAGCGCAATGAACGTCGCGACGTACGCGACGACGAACAGATCGTCCAACACCATCACGGTTTGAATCGCGCCCGCTTGCGACTTGAACGCGTCGAGCGCGATCGCCGGGACGAGCGATTGCGTTTTCGCGAAATCAACGCCCGCGCTGGAACCGACGACAACCATCGCCGTCAAAATGAGCGCGCCCACCGCGCCCGCGCTTGCACCGACCCGAATCAAAAATTTTTGCGTGTCCTGTGTGTCCATCCTTGCTCCTTTGTGAATTAGAAGTTGGATATTGGAGAATTTTTCCAACGTCCAGCTTCTAACCTCCAACTTCCAATTTCCATTTTACCACGATTTTCAATTTCAATTGCCCAAAATTCTTTTTCGTGCTACAATCGCTCCCCGAATCAAATCTCCAATCTCTCAATCTCTAATCTCCAATCTCTCAATCTCTAATCTCCAATCTCTTTTTACAACTATGCAAGATAAACTTATCATTCGCGGCGCACGCGAACACAATCTCAAAAACATCAGTATCGAAATTCCGCGCGACAAATTTGTCGTCATCACCGGCTTGTCCGGCTCCGGCAAATCGTCGCTCGCGTTCGACACGATTTACGCCGAAGGGCAACGGCGGTACGTCGAATCGCTCTCGGCATACGCGCGGCAATTCCTCGGGCAGATGGACAAGCCGGATGTGGATCAGATCGAAGGATTGTCGCCCGCGATCTCGATTGATCAAAAAGGCACCAGCCACAATCCGCGTTCGACCGTCGGCACGGTTACGGAAATTTACGATCACTTGCGTTTGTTGTTCGCGCGTGCGGGACAACCGCACTGCCCCAAGTGCGGGCGCGCGATTCAACAACAGAGCGTCGCGCAAATCGTGGACGCGGTCGAAAGTTTGCCGAACGGCTCGCGCATTATGATTCTCGCGCCGCTCATCAAAGAACGCAAAGGCGAACACAAAAAAGTTTTCGACGATGTGCGTAAAGCCGGGTATGTGCGTGTGCGCGTCAACGGCGATGTGCTCGATGTGAACGAGGACATCAAACTCGACCGTTACAAACAACACACGATTGAAGCGGTCATTGACCGGCTCGTGATCAAAAACGAAAACGGCGATCACAGTCGCGTCGCCGATTCCATCGAGACCGCGCTCAAACTCGGTGGCGGGGTCGTCATCGTTTCCGTGCAAGGCGCGAACGGCAAAACGCCGGAAGATTTAATGTTCTCCGAACATTTCTCCTGCCCGTTCGATAACCTCTCGCTCGGCGAAATCGAGCCGCGCACATTTTCGTTCAACACGCCGCACGGCGCGTGTCCGGCTTGCACCGGGCTTGGCACGCAAATGGAACTCGATCCCGATCTGATTATCCCGGATCGCGATCTCGCGTTGAACGAGGGCGCGATTCGCGCGAACGGCATTGATAGCGGCAATGATGATTCATACTATGGCAAGTTGATGGAAGCCGTCGCGCGCAAGTACGGTTTTTCGATGGACGCGCCAGTGCGTGAACTCAAACGCGAACACCTCGACAAAATTTTGTACGGCACGGACGGCGAAACGATTCGCGTCAAGTACGAAAATCAATTCGGACAAAAGCGCGAGTACGAAACCGCGTTCGAAGGCGTGATCCCAAATCAACTGCGGCGGTACAAAGAAACCGACTCGGACTATATTCGCAACGAGATCGAACAATTGATGACGACGCGTCCCTGCCCAGTTTGTCGCGGACAACGTTTGAAACCGGAAGCGCTCGCGGTTACGATCGCGGACAAGAACATCGTCCAGGTAACAAAAATGTCGGTGAGCGAGGCGTTGAAATTCGCCAACGATCTGCCCCAGCATTTTTCCGAAAAACAAAAAACCATCGCGCATCAAATTCTCAAAGAGATTCGCGCGCGACTCGGTTTTCTCGTGAACGTCGGTCTCGATTATCTCACGCTCGACCGGAGCGCGGGCACGTTGAGCGGCGGCGAAGCGCAACGCATCCGGCTCGCGACGCAAATCGGTTCGCAATTGATGGGCGTGT
>Ga0233425_10003240_pt1 | contig 30076 bp, 22 predicted proteins | sample Watercolumn_Towu_2_FD_181712 | JGI IMG/M metagenome (GOLD analysis project Ga0233425, IMG submission 181712) | Freshwater microbial communities from Lake Towuti, South Sulawesi, Indonesia - Watercolumn_Towuti2014_140_MG | ecosystem: Environmental > Aquatic > Freshwater > Lake | place...
AGAACCTGCTCACACGCTTTTTCGATGGCTTCAACCGCTACTACAATTCCGTTTCGGAAAAGTACAGGAAGCTTCTGGCACTCATCATCAACAGAAGGACGGTGACGATCGGCACCCTTGCGCTCTTTGCCCTGGGAACCTGGGGCATAGGCAGGCTGCTGCCTACGGGCTTTATCCCGACGGAAGACCAGGGAACCATTTATGTGAACGTCACCACACCGGCAGGAGCTACCCTCGAACGCACAGAGGAAGTGATGAACGAGATCGATGCGGCGGCAGCTTCCATTGAAGAGATCGAATCGAGCTCCACCCTTGCGGGCTTCAGCATGATGACGGACGGCTCGGGCGCTTCCTTCGGCATGACCACCATCAGCCTGAAAGCCTGGAAAGACCGCAAGCGCACGGCGGACGACATCATTGCCCTGCTGCAGGAAAAAACGAGGCACATCAAGGATGCGGAGATCCAGTTCTTTCCTCCTCCTGCCGTTCCGGGCTTCGGCAATGCCAGCGGCTTCGAGCTAAGGATGCTCGATAAAACAGGCTCGGGAAACCTGCAGCAAACCTACGAGGTGAGCCAGAAATTTATGGAGAAAGCGAGGCAGCGCAAGGAGATCAAAACGATTTTCTCGAGCTTTAACCCAACCTTTCCCCAATACCTGATCCATATCGACCAGGACGTTGCTGCCAAAAAAGGGATCACGGTAGATGCCGCGATGAGCAACCTCCAGACACTGATGGGCAGCTACTACGCCACTAATTTTATCCGCTTCGGGCAAATGTATAAAGTGATGCTGCAGGCTGATCCCAAATACAGAGCGCAACCGGAGGACGTGCTTCACCTTCGGGTAAAAAACAACCAGGGCGAAATGGTTCCTTATTCGCTCTTCAGCAGGATCGAGCGCATCTACGGCCCTGAGCAGCTCACCCGCTACAACATGTACGTTTCCGCGATGATGAACGGCGAAGCCGCCGATGGCTACAGCAGCGGCGACGCGATTGCTGCCATCGAAGAAGTCGCCAGGGAAACCCTGCCCAAAGGCTATGCCTTTGAATGGTCGGGCATGACACGCGAAGAGATCGCCTCGGGCGACCAGGTGATCGCTATTTTTGCAGTCTGCCTGCTGTTTGTTTACCTGCTGCTTTCGGCCCAATACGAAAGCTTCCTGCTGCCGCTGCCGGTGCTGTTATCCCTGCCGGTCGGCATTTTCGGATCTCTGTTCCTCCTGTTCATCACCGGGCTTGAAAATAATATCTACGCGCAGGTAGCGATGGTGATGCTGATAGGCCTGCTCGGAAAAAATGCCATCCTCATTGTAGAATACGCGGTATTAAAACAGAAGCAGGGTCTCCGCCCGCTGCAGGCGGCCATCGAAGGAGCTACCGCACGCTTACGGCCGATCCTCATGACCTCCTTCGCCTTTATCGCCGGCCTAATCCCCCTGATGCTGGCCTCAGGCGCAGGCGCTATCGGAAACCGCACGATAGGCACAGCGGCAGCCGGAGGCATGTTGTTCGGCACCTTGTTCGGCGTAGTGATTGTGCCCGGCCTTTATGTGCTGTTTGCCTCCGGAAAATCAAAGACTAAAACATCCAAAGAAAAAGAAACCGATCATGTTATCCTTTAAACTGATATATCCTCTTGGCTTGCTGATGGTAATCCTGGCAGGCTGTAAGACTACAGACCTGAAGACCAGCAGGTGGAACAAAACCATTCCCCGGGCCTATGTATCCTCAGGCGACACTACAGATGCCACCCTCAAGCCCTGGCGCGAATTATTTTTCGACACGAAGCTGCTTTCCCTGATCGATTCCGCACTGGTGCATAATTACGACCTGAAAGAAGCGCTGCAAAAAATGGAATGGTCGCGGGCAGGCATTCAGTTCACCAAAGGCATCAGGCTTCCGGAACTAAGCCTCTACGGCGCTGCCGGACAGCGAAAATTCGGTGACTATACCATCGACGGCGTCGGAAATTACGACACCCAATTTTCGCCCAACCTCAACAGCAAGCAACAGATCCCGAATCCTGTACCCGATTATTATGTGGGCGTTCAGTCCTCCTGGGAGCTCGACCTGTGGGGGAAGCTGAAAAACAAAAAGCGGGCGGCGGCCTCGCGCTTCATCGCTTCCCAATACGGCAAGGACCTTATCCTCACAAAGCTCATCGCCGATGTGGCCCATGCTTATTTCGAGCTCACGGCTTTGGATCAGAGCCTGAAGATCCTGGAAGAGAATATCGCACTTCAGCAGGAGGCTGTAGACATTGTAAAGATCCAAAAGGAAGCAGGCAAGGCCAACGAGCTGGCGATCGAGCTATTGCAGGCGCAGCTGCTCAGCTCCAAAACCATACAGGCCGAAACGAGGCAGAAGCTCGTTGAGACCGAAAGCCGCCTGAACATGCTTTGCGGCTCTTTCCCCAAAACCATTGCCCGTGATACGGCCTACTACACGCAGAACATCATGGCAACGGTCAACACAGGCATTCCTTCCGCCCTCCTGAAGAACAGGGCCGACATCCGGCAGGCGGAAAACCAGCTGATGGCTGCCAATGCCGATGTGCGATCTGCAAGAGCGGCCTTTTATCCGACGCTCAATATCAATGCAGCTGTTGGACTGCAATCCTTCACAGCGATGCTCTTACTCGAGTCGCCTGCTTCCCTGGCCTATAACATCTTCGGCGGCTTAACGGCGCCCCTTTTAAACCGGAGGCAGATCAAAGCGGACCTGATGGCTTCCCGCAGCGAGCAGAAACAGGCTTACATCCAGTATGAGAAAACGGTGCTGAACGGTTTTACGGAAGTATACATCGCCGTGAACGACATTAAAAACACCAATGAGATGTACTCCCTTAAAAGTGAAGAAGCCCGGATCCTGAAACAATCGGTTCTTACCTCTTCTGAGCTATTCAAAGCCGGAAGGGCCAATTACATGGAGATCATCCTGGCACAGAAAAACGCCCTGCAATCGCAGCTCGAGCTGGTGGATTATTACAAACGCCGGAATGCCGCTGTCGTCACCTTATACAGATCGCTGGGAGGCGGCTGGAAATAACACATACACTATGATACTTGACGCCATTGTACCGCTCTTATCGCTCATCGCCCTGGAGGTGATCCTGGGGATCGACAACATTATTTTCATCTCTATCCTCGCCGGCAAGCTTCCCCTGCATGAGGGGAATAAGCTCCGTTACTGGGGCCTGGGGCTTGCCATGATCATCCGCCTCATCCTGCTGGGCTTTATTTCCTGGATCCTGAAATTAGACCGGGAGCTCTTTACCCTTTTCGATACCGGCTTTTCAGGGAAATCGTTGATCCTCCTGGCAGGCGGGATCTTTCTCCTGTACAAGAGCACCAAAGAGATTCTGCACCATACCGAAGATACCGATGCGCCGGAAGTCACAAGGATCAGAACCGGAAGCTTTAAAAGGCTGCTGATGGAGATCATTCTCCTGGACCTCGTCTTTTCAGTAGATTCCATCATTACGGCCGTAGGCATGGTGCAGGAGCTCTGGGTCATGTATGCCGCCGTCATCGTAGCAGTAGGCATTATGCTGGTAGCCTCGCAGCCTATTGCCAGGTTCATCCAGAATCATCCTTCCTTTAAGATCCTGGCGCTTTGCTTTCTCATGATGATCGGCCTTTCGCTGATCGCCGAAGGCATGCACTTCAACATTCCAAAAGGCTATATCTACTTCTCGATGGGCTTTGCCTTTATGGTGGATCTCATCCAGATGAAGAAGCTGAAGAAATAGCCTGATAATCTCTTTTTCCTGCACCAGCCGGCCGAACCGGAAGTTTGACCGATCGCAAAAAATCCTGTGTTGAGAGCATAAGACATTTGCTCCTACCCAAAAATGACGCAGGATCGGAGAATAATCTTATCTTAGTATCAGATTCAGCCCCCTAAGAACCATTTTTAATTTCCATTGCTCTATTTAAAACAGACATATTTGCTGCTTTTTGTCGTGCTCAGCGGTCACGTATTTAGCCAGGCTAAGAGAAAGAGTCATTCCGGCTTTTACAAAGAGCATGAGTTTGCAGTCGACATAGGAGCGTTTTATAGCCCCGTGATGAATAAAGACTTTATAGGCTTCAATTTCGATGTTAAGTACTACTGGTCAAAACGATTCTCGACGGGTGGTACGATTTCCTATTCCACCAAAAGAACCAGCGACAATTTTGGCTATGTTGATTCTCTGCCCCGACTGGATTATACCTCTTCCGGATGGATCAACGAAGTAAGCGTTGTGAAAACCGAACGCTTTAAATTGAATATCACGTTAAACAATGCATTTGCACAGCTTGAATTAGTGGATCGAAGTATACGTAAAAGATCATCGTATAATACATCGAGTATCTTTTTTAGCAGCTATCCTAAAACCATTGCCTCTAATTTTTATTACATTGCCGAGCCGGGGCTGGATATGTCCATAGCGATCGACAAAAGCCGATCCTTTTATCTCACCCTGAAATCCAAATACAGGTTTGCTTTTGGTAAAACTAACTTTGGTCCCAACAAGGCATTGTCCACTTATTACCTTGGCCTGTGCCTCACTGCCATTATTAAATGAAACAGGTATCCATCCTCCGCGTCATGTAAATACATATTCCCTGGTTACGAAGTTCCATCTATCCCGGCTACTGATTTTCAACTAAAAATGCTTTTTCGTGAATGTGTTCAAGGCCCCCGTTATGAAACAGCATTCGCTGCTCCGGATCGGCGGTAAAGCCCGTGTAGAACTTTTTAAGGGAACGGCTATATAACATGTAAACGATAAACATACCTATATAAAAAAAGCCCTGTATCTCTACAAGGCTTTCCGGTCTTTTTTGTCGGGGTGGCCATCACGCCGCGGCGTGAGAACGGACGACCCGGGTTATAGTGAAAAAGAAATCAGATTTCTTTCAAGGTAACGCTGAGCTCCATTCTTCTTGATTTGTTTTTCCAACAACATGGCTGATGCCTTGTCCTGACACTCAAAACCTGCAACCACAAACCAGGGAATACCTTTTTTCGTGAATGTGTTCAAGCCCCCGTTATGAAACAGCATTCGCTGCTCCAGATCGGCGGTAAAGCCCGTGTAGAACTTTTTAAGGGAACGGCTATATAAAATGTAAACGATAAACATATCTATATAAAAAAAGCCCTGTATCTCTACAAGGCTTTCCGGTCTTTTTTGTCGGGGTGGCCAGATTCGAACTGACGACCTCCACATCCCAAATGTGGCGCGATACCGGGCTACGCTACACCCCGAACTTTCTCAAAAATTGAGAGTGCAAATATAACACCTTTTTTTTAATTCAAAACTTTTTTTTCAAAAAAAAGCGCCACAATTTTTTGTGACGCTTTTTTATTTTAAAAATCAGGATCTTATTTCGCGATCACAAATTTGTTAGTGATTGTTTTAGAGCTACCGGCTTTTACCTGGTAGAAATAGATACCGCTGTTTAAATTGCTCAGATTCAGGTCTACTTTATTGAAGCCAGCAGCACCAGTTAAGCTTGTAGAGTAAACGATCTGACCAACCGCGTTCATCACGTTGATGTCCACCTTAGAGTTATCATTTAAGGTAATCTCTAAAGTACCGTTGTGAGCGGCAGGGTTCGGATAGAATTTGTATCCGGTTACAACAGAATTTTGCTCTTTCACACCTACGTCTGTAGCACAGGCCCCGATCTCGGCAACCGGGAATTTGAAGTACACAATATCGTTGATACCGGTATTGTCGGCCTCGTCTTTGTTATCACCAGGGTTTGCACCCGGAATACCGTTACCCGGACCTAAATCCCTTTGGTAAAGGATGTGCAGGTTACCGTCAACGCGTTTAGCCAATGAACCAAGCACGCCTTCGTAAACAGCTCCGCCCGGAGAACCTACGATATCGCAAGGATCTGACCAGGTTGCTCCACCGTCGCTGGATTTGATCACATATTGGTGACGCACCAGCTTCTCAGAGTTTACCAGAGAGATCAGGCTGTCCACAATCGATGAATACGATAAATACATCACGTTGTTGGCATCAAATGCCACGCTTGGATACGATGTTAAGGAGTTGCCCCATAATCCGAAAGAGAAATTACCGGATACAGAAGGCGTTGGGAAGAAAATCGTTCCTTGCTCACCTAAATCTTCGATGCCCGCGATCTCAGTACCGCCTACGTCCACAGGCATACCTTCTTTCCACATGTTCAGACCGTCAGTTGCAGGGAAATAGCTGTAACCACCGTTTGACTGAGGAGTTGTCTGAAGGATCCTTGAATTACCATAGAATACATAAGCTTTTCCGGAGTTATCCAGACCAACAGCGAAAGTACCGTCATTCGTCAATACGGTATCCGCTACGTTATCACCATTGATATCGGTAGTTGTCGTAGCAGGGTTCCATTTTGCGATAGGGAATTTCAGGATGGTGGTTCCTGTCCAGGTAACACCACCGTCTGTGGATTTCGACAATACCACATCTTTACCGGCGTCGCCTGCAACAACCGCTACAGTAGCGCCTTTTGCAGCAATAGCGTAGCTATCGCCTCCAAAGCCCATAAAACGGGTAGTGTTGTCTAAGCCTGTAGGGATCGTGTTAACGATATCCCAGGTAACACCTGCATCTTTTGAACGTGCAAAGCACACGGCGCCGTTCAGGCCCTGGTACATGGAAGCACCTGCCGTGGTTGTTTGCTGGGTTACAGAGATCGTGTAAATCGTATCGCCTGAAGCGACCATACGAGGCCAGTAGTTACCGCCTGCTGTTGCTGTAGGAATAGCATAAGCATTGGTCCACGCACCTGTACCTTTGGTAGCCCTTGTGGCCAGGTTCAGTTTGCTGACACCACCATCGTGAGATAAGATCAGCTCCTTGTTGCTCCGGGTATTTACAACGTTACCCCAACCAACGCGGGTGCCCTCTACCCTTGCGGTAGGCTGAGCGCCCCAGGCGGTACCGTTGAAATAGTTATAGCCAGTACCCCTGTTAGGATAGGTGTTGTCGCCGGCAGTCAGCTCCATCGTCCATACAGCGGCAATGCTGCCATCCGCATTCACGAAGATCCTGTCGCCAACGCTGCTGTTACTTTGCAAATCGTAGTAGGTTTTGCCTACTACGGTAGACGTAACCGCTGCTACCCGCTTTCCATCATCGTCGGCTTTTTTTCCGGAATTCATCAGGCTAGGCAATGTCATCGGGTCAATAACCCTTGGAGTTTTCATGATTGCCATATTTGCAATGTGTGCAGGAATTCTTTGTGTTGCTCCCACTGCCTGCCTTTGAGACACCTGAGCGCCAAGCAAGCCGGAAATCACAATACCTGTCGTTAAAAGTACTTGTTTTTTCATGTTTAAATTTTTTTAATTGAACAACGTTTAACGCAAACCTAACAAAAAAATAGCATAATGTTAAATTATTTAACAAGAAAATGGCTTTTATAAAAATTCCACCAGACCCTCAAGTTTCATGCCACGTGAACCTTTGATAAGCACTGTGTTTTCAGCTATTACATGCTCCTCCAGATATCTTCCGACATCTGCTGCATCCTTAAAAAAATGATACATCGGGTACTGCGTTTTAAACTCAAAGAACAAAGCACCTGCCAGGTACACATGCATTAATTGAAGCTCCTGTAATCTTTCAAGAATACGCTGATGCTCTTCCCGTGCATACGCTCCCAGCTCAAACATATCGCCCAGGATCAGCAGCTTTTGCGGAAAAGGCTGCTCCGAAAAATTCTGAATGGCCAATGCCATGCTCGAAGGATTGGCATTGTATGCATCCAGGATCAGTGTATTCCTCTCCGTCTTTACAACCTGCGAACGGTTCATCTCAGGCTTATACGATGTCAGCGCCTCGTTAATCTCTGCAACAGGCACCTCAAAATAATTTCCGATAGCGGCCGCACACAGCAGGTTGATAAAATTGTAATGGCCAAACATGTGTGTATTCACCAGGGCGCTCTCTTCACTGCTTTTTCCTTTGACGTTCCACCTGAACGCCACGTACTCCGAATGCAAAGACGATTGCCCGTGCACGTCAAACTGCTCCTCTTCCCCGAAGGTATAGAGCTTCAGGCCGGCCGCCAGCTCCATGAGCACCGGATCGTCACCGTTCACGAATACAAGCCCGCCTTTCGTCCTCAGGTAACGGTAGAGCTCGCTCTTGCCCTTTTTAATGCCTTCTACGCCTCCAAAACCTTCCATGTGGGCCTTTCCTATATTCGTAATCAATCCGTAGTCAGGATCGGCCAGATCGCTTAAAAACGCTATTTCCCCCTGGTGGTTGGCCCCCATCTCCACAATGGCCATATCATGCCCGGAGGTTACCGACAATAGGGTAAGCGGCACGCCGATGTGGTTGTTGAGGTTCCCTTTGGTGGCATACACCTTGTACTTCATCGATAACACCGCATGGATCAGCTCCTTGTTGGTGGTTTTGCCATTGCTTCCCGTAATGCCAATGACAGGAATCCCTAATGCCTTTCGGTGATGCTTCGCCAGTTGCTGCAAGGCCTCCAGCACATCCGGCACCAGCAGGATGTCAGTTCCGTTTGCACGACCTGCATCGTCTGTGACTGCATAGCGGCAGCCCTGTCCGATGGCTGAGCTCACAAAGGTATTGGCATCAAAGTTCTCCCCCTTCAGGGCAAAGAACATGCTTCCCGGCTCAATCTTACGCGTGTCTGTGGTGATCTTCTGCCCACAGCTTATAAAGAGCTCATATAGCCCTGCAATATCGGTATACCTCATCTGATCAAGAATTTTAATCCGCGCGGTCCGGCGGCAAGCATAAAAGTAAAAAGCCTCCCGCGTTGCTGCGGGAGGCTTTCGTGATAGTTTTCAACAATATTATTTTCCTAAACCTACAGGGCTGCCCACGCGGGTCATCGCGCACCTGAAGCCCAGGTAGGCTGTCGATTGCCTTTGATCCAGATACCTTCTGGTGCCCGGATTCAGCCAGTAAGCCCTGTCTCTCCAGCTACCGCCTTTGTATACACGGGACTTATCGTTGATGAGAGACGTTTTAGCATATTCGTACATCAATTTATCAGCCTTGTCAGCGTAAGCATCCTCACCTTCCAGGTAGTAAAGGCTGGAGTTCACATCACCGTCGAGGTAGCTGATATAGTCAGAGGTTTTGTAGTTCCTGCGCTCATCGAGGTTGTCGGTAGATACAGCCGAAGAAACTTCCCTCCACTGCACACGGCCCGGGATGTCTGATTTACCTTCAGCCGTCACGTTTTTGTTTCCGTTCATGGCGTCCACATCATTCGGGTTACCGGTCATTCTTGTGAGAACGCTGTCGATCACCTCTGTGGTTTCCTGGCTCACGCCGTGAGGGCCGGCAGGGTTCACTTTTTGTTTGAATTTCTGGAACACAGGACCGTCGATGTTTGTAGAGATGGTGCCATCCGTACTATCTTTCACCTGGGTGGTGAACACGTTACCACGGAAAGGCCTGAACTCGTCGGCATCCTGTAAGGTAGAAGCCCTGTAAACGTCCATTACCCACTCGGCTACGTTACCGGCCATGTTGTATAAGCCGTAGTCGTTTGGCCAGTATGAATACACAGGAGCTGTTACATCGGCGTTATCGTTCAGGAACCCTGCAGTACCCATCATGTCACCGTTTCCGCGCACGAAGTTACCCAGAATCTGACCGATGTATTTATCATCGGAGTTACGGATCCCGTGACCATTCCATGGATAGATCCTCCTGTCGGTGATACGCTCGCCGATCGTGTTGCCGATTAAGCCATAAGCTGCATATTCCCACTCAGCCTCTGTCGGGAGACGGTATTTCGGTAAGAAGATCCCGTCTTCCATTTTCACATCCCTTTCAGGGTTTTGCTCGTCGAAAGAAGGTAATTTTTGTTTTAATTGCCCTTGCCATTTACCAGCCATGTACGCTTCTGTACTGAAATAATCCTGGTCGGATGGATTCGGTGTATGCTCCAGCAGGCCTTCGCGGATGAGGATGAACTCATTCACGCGGTCGGTTCTCCAGGCGCAGAACTCATTAGCCTGCAGCCAGTTGATACCAACTACCGGGTAATCACGGTAAGCCGGGTGGCGCAGGTAATACTCTACGTAAGGCTCGTTATAAGCCAGCTTTTCACGCCAAACCAGGGTATCCGGCAGGGCTTTTTGATAAATATCCGGGAAGGTAGGACCGAATACACGGCCTGTCCAGTATAAGTACTCCAGGTAAGAATAGTTGCTTACCTCTGTTTCATCCATGTAAAAGGAAGATACCGTCACACGGCGCGGTATGTTGTTCCACTCATAAGTTACATCCGTTTCGGTACGGCCCATCGTAAACGTACCGCCTTCTACCAGCACAAGGCCTGGTCCTGTCTCCTGCTCTTCATACGGCATTTTTTCAAAGCCTCCGTTATCCGGGTCGTTGTAGGACCAACCGGTTACCGGTGAACGCTCTTTGGCACAGGATACCGCAACTATGGAAAGGATTAATGCTAGTGCTCTACTGCTTTTGATGAATTTAAACTTCATGATCTGGGTTTTATTTAAGGCTATAACGAAAGTCTGTTAAAAAGGTTACAAATTATTTTTTAGAAGGAAGGACAGCTGATGGTCCTGTATTTCTTTTTCTTAGGACGGCATTCGAACTGGATCTGCAAAGAGACCTCGTGCGAACCCGCTGTGTTGCTGGAGAGCTTGGAAACGGTCACGTCGTAGCTGTAGCCTACTTTGAAGTGATCGGTCTGGAGACCCAATAATACGATGAAAGCATCGGAGTTCCTGTACCATAAGCCACCCACAAAGGATCCCCTCACAAAATACAATCCCAGGTTGAGCTGGGTAAAGTTTTGCTGCTGCTGGAACAGGATATTAGGAGAGATATAGGACTCGCTGCCTTTTTCCAGTGGGATGATGGCGCCGGCATGCCCTGTAATCTTGAACGGCATTTTTGAGTTGCCCTGAAGGCCTTCTTCCGGCTGCGTCATGTGGTGAACAGCCAGGCCGACAAAGTATTTTTTGCTGTAGCCCAGTAAGCCGGCTGAGAAATCGAGGTTGGTTTTGGTCTGAGAAGGGATCTGCTCGTTGGTGTTCCATACGAAACCCCTGCGGGCATCGATCATATCACCGAAGTTAAGCTTGGTCCTGTCGAGCGATTTCTGGAAGAAACCTGCCTGGAGGCCGGCTTTGATAGAGAACTCACGGTTTACAGGCAACAGGTAGGAATAGATCAGGCTGGCCGAAGTGGTCTTGAGCGTCCCTCTGGCCTGGTCGTCCTGCGTTACCAGAAGCCCCAGACCGCCGCTGAGGGCGTCAAAATGCTGATCGTAGGAGGCGCTGTAAGTGACGTAGGTTCCGGAGAGGTTAGGCCATTGGTTGCGGTAGTTCATGCATATCCGCGGGCACCTTGCAGTGCCTGCAAATGCAGGGTTTAGATAAAGTGGGTTGGCGTAAAACTGGGTAAACTGAGGGTCCTGAGCTTGCAAGTCTTGTAAAGTGCCGGTCACACAAATAATTGTGAGCAATAAGTAAAGTTTTTTCGCCATGTAAATTTTCACTTAAATCTATTCCTAATCACAAATATAACAGTCTGTTTTGAAAAATAAAAACTTTTGTGCAACAATATTTTATTTTCTTTGTCGTTGAAATATCAGATACAATCACCCAAAACACCGAAATGCGTTCCACCACCAAAGTCCGGCTAACAATTTTAGTTTTTGTTACCTTCTGTTTGGATACCATGCATGGACAAATCAGAGAATTTCAAAAACCTACCGAAAAGCCTCTTGTTGCCGATGTGTCTGCTGTATCAACTCCTAAAGCGCCATTTCTGTCAAATGCCCAATACGATCTCCAAAAGCAAAAGCTCCCGTTTTTCAGGCATTCCATCGCAGTGAGCGGCAATGCCATCCCCGTGCTGAGGCTGGACAATCCGGTGGTGCGCGAGCTCAGCGCCGCAGAGATTGCGCAGATCCAGGACTACAAAAACTTTATCGGCTCCGACTTCGCAGTTTCATACGGCACCGCCAGATCACGACACCAGCAGATCGTGTACCAGAACACCGTGCCCATCCGCTTAAATCCTTCCACCAACCGCTACGAATACCTCGAAAGCTACACTCCGGTATGGCATTACCAGACGCCCAACACGGCCATACAGCCTGCGGCTCTCCGGAAAAATGCGGTGTCCTCCTTCGCATCGGCCTCCGTGCTGGCCAGCGGCAAATGGTATAAGATCGGCCTTACCCAGAACGGCGTTTACAGGATGGACAAGGCTTTCCTGGCCTCTTTGGGCCTGAACCTGTCGGGCGTGGATCCCAGGAACATCCGGGTATACGGCAACGGCGGAAAACTGATGTCTGAAAAAAATGCGGTTTTCAAATACGACGACCTGGTTGAAAATGCCATCGTGGTTGCCGGTGAAACTGATGGAAGCTTCGATGACAACGACTATGTGCTGTTCTACGGACAAAGCACCGAGACCTGGAAATACACGCCGGCGGGCGGAAACCCGTTCAACTATATTCCGCACCTGTACAGCGATACGTCTTTTTATTTTCTGACGGTCGACCTGGGTGCGGGTAAGCGTGTGGCACAGCAAAGTTCCTCTCCGGCCGCTGCCAATAAAACAACGAACACGCAGGACTATTACGGGGTGCATGAGCTGAACACGCTCAACGTGGTGAAAAGCGGACGCGAGTTCTATGGTGAAAAGTTCGATTTCAACACCTCCTATACCTTCAACTTCAATATTCCGGACGCGGTGGTGGGCGATAGCGTCTCTGTAAGGGCCAGCCTGCTTTCCAGGAGCGACCAGGTATCGTTCTACCAGGTGAATTTCAACAGCGGAAGCTTCCAGATTTCCTGCAATCAGACCAATACCAACGATTATACGGCTGATTTCGGAAATCCGGGCGAAAATTATTATACGGGGATCCTGGGCGCTTCTTCGCTGCAAGTGTCGGTTACCAAGCAGACCAGCCAGGCTATCGGCTACCTCAACAAGATCGTTTTCAATGCGCGCCGGAGCCTCATCTACGGCCTGTCGCAATTCAATTTCAGGGACCAGCGTGTGATCGGCGGCCCGAATACCTTTGCCAGATACCTGGTGACAAACAACAGCACGGCAGTGCCCCTGATCTGGGATGTGACGGACCCGCTGAATGCCAGAAATCAATTGTATGCCACAGCAGGATCACAGCTCGATTTTACGACCAGCGCCGATTCACTGAGGGAGTTCTGCGTGTTCTCTGCCAATCAGGCATACACGCCCAGGGCTTACGGCTCGGTAGCCAACCAGAACCTGCACGCGCTCCAGCAGGCGGACTTCATCATCGTGACGCATCCGGCCTTTGTAGCGGATGCCAACCGCATCGCCAAAATTCATAAGGATTACGACGGGCTTTCCTATGCCATTGCCACCACCGAGCAGGTCTACAACGAATTTTCCTCCGGAACGCCCGATATCGGCGGGATCCGGCAATTTGTGAGAATGCTTTACAAGCGACCGACGGATGCCAACCCGATGGATACGGACAAGGTGACGAAATACCTGCTCCTGCTGGGCGATGGTTCTTACAAGAACAAACCGATCAACCAAAGCGGCAATAGTGCGCTCATCCCAACCTATCAAACTTATAATTCAAGCTCCTATGCCAATTCCTTCGTCACGGATGATTATTTTGCCATGATGGACGATTCGGAGGGTGATCTTCAGGCAAACGACCTGGTGGATATCGGTGTCGGGCGTTTCCCGGTAAGGACGAAGGAGGAATCGAATGCGGTGACCTCCAAGGTGGAATTTTATTACAGGCTCAACACCGGCTTCGACCCCAACGCCGTGGAGTCATCCTGCAACGTGGCGGAAAACGATTATCCGCAGGGCGACTGGCGGAACTGGATCTGCTTTCTGGGCGACGATGAGGACAATAACCTCCATACTGACCAGGCGAACAGGCTTTCCAACCTTGCTGCCACCAAGGATCCTTACCTCAACATCGACAAGATTTTCCTGGATGCTTACAAGCAGTATTCCACGCCGGGCGGCGACCGCTATCCGGATGTGGTGAACGATATCGACCGGAGGATGGAAAAGGGCTGCCTGATTTTTAACTACACCGGGCATGGCGGCGAGGTAGGCCTTACGGAAGAGCGTGTTGTCAGCGTTCCGCAGATCCTGGCCTGGAAGAACATCAAGAACATGCCTCTGATCGTGACCGCTACCTGCGAGTTCAGCCGCTTCGATGATCCGGACAGAACCTCCGCCGGCGAGTATTGCCTTCTGAATCCCAATGGCGGCGCTATCGGCCTGATGACCACGGTAAGGCTGGCTTATTCCAATTGGAATGAAACGCTGAATACGGCTTTCTACAACCACGCGGTAACTCCCATGGGCAATGGCCAGATGCCTGCCATCGGCGACTTGTACCGGCTCACCAAGCGCGATATTGGCTTCGTTTCCTATTACATGAACTTTGTGATCCTCGGCGATCCGGCTCTCAGGCTGGCTTATCCGCAGGAAAGGATTTATACGTCCACCATCAACACACATACACTGGCAGCGGGCGCCAGCGATACGCTGAAAGCGCTCTCGAAGATGACCATCACGGGCTTTGTGGGCGACAAAAGCGGCAATAAGCTAAGCGGCTACAGCGGCGTCATCTACCCAACGGTGTTCGACCGCGAGATCACAGTAACGACGCTGGGCAACGATCCGGGCTCGCCTGTGAGAACGTTCCTGCTGCAAAAGAACATCATCTACCGCGGTAAATCAGAAGTGAAGAACGGAGACTTTTCCTTTACCTTCCTGGTGCCGAAAGACATCGCCAACACCTACGGCCGCGGGAAGATCAGCTACTATGCGCATAATGGCGTGGTGGATGCCACGGGCTATTACGACCAGGTAGTGGTGGGCGGCTACAACAGCAACGCCGTGCCTGACAACGAGGGACCGGTGATAAATCTCTACATGAACGATGAGAAGTTTGTGGCCGGCGGCATTACCAATGAAAACCCGAAGATCTATGCGGTTGTGGCGGATTCCAGCGGCATCAACACGCTTGGTACGGGCATAGGGCACGACGCCGTGGCGATCCTGGATGAGAATTCGAGCAAGCCCATCGTGCTGAACGATTATTATTCGGCCGATCTCAACACCTATCAGAAAGGCAAGATCCGTTATCCGTTCAGCCAGCTGGCGGAGGGAGAGCACCGCCTGAGCGTGAAGGTATGGGATGTGCAGAACAACTCCTCGACCTCCTACACGGATTTTGTGGTTGCGGAACAGGCCGAGCTCGCCCTGAAACATATCCTGAACTATCCGAACCCGTTTACGACCAAGACCAGGTTCTTTATCGAGCATAACCAATGCTGCGTGACCCTCAAAGCGGTGATTCAAATCTACACCGTGAGCGGAAAACTGGTAAAATCCATCAACCAGACAATAAATAACGAGGGTTTTCGTTTTGATGGCATTGAATGGGACGGCAAGGATGATTTTGGCGACAAACTGGCCCGGGGGGTCTACATCTACAGGGTGATGGTGACCGACAATTCGCAGAAAAAAGCGGAAAAAATAGAAAAGCTGGTAATTCTAAATTAATCCTATATTTGGCGTGCCTTTTTTATAAAGTTAAAGTAAATGCAGAAAAGAATCTTAGGAACGGTTGGAACAGGTGTGATGTTATGTGCCCAGGCAAATGCACAAAACACGGCTTCCAGCTCGTTAACCACACAACAATTAAGCGGGCGGGTCAATACGATTACAACAGCTGTACCTTTTTTAATGATCAGCCCTGACTCAAAGCAGGGAGGCATGGGAGAAGTTGGGGCGGCAACACCGGCAGATGCCAACAGCATTCACTGGAATGTGGCCAAACTGGCTTTTGCGGAGAAAAAAGGCGGGGCGGCTATCAACGTGACTCCCTGGCTGAAGCAGCTGGTTCCGGATATTTACCTGTACTATGTTTCGGGCTATACCAAGATCAGCAAAACACAGGCTGTGGGCGCTTCTTTGCGTTATTTTTCCTTGGGAAATATTACATTTACAGATATCGTGGGGAACGTGACCGGCCAGTTCAGGCCAAACGAATTTGCCGTTGACCTCGCCTACTCTCAGAAATTATCCGAAACGTTCTCTGCCGGTCTGGCATTTCGCTATATCCGTTCCAACCTGGTCGGGAACTATTCGCTGAACGGGCAGAACATCCGCCCGGGACAGACAGTAGCCGCCGACGTAGGCCTGTATTACCAGTCGAAAAAGAACTTCAAAGTGGGCGACTATAAATCCGTGGCTTCTGCGGGCCTGGTGTTCAGCAATATGGGCGGTAAAATTTCCTACTCTGCCAAACGTGATTTCATTCCTATCAACTTACGCCTGGGCGGCGGCCTGAAGCTGAACCTCGACGATAACAATACCTTCGGTGTGTATGGCGACGTGAACAAGCTGCTGGTGCCTACTCAGCCGGTTTACAAGCTGGCGTTGGATTCGGCCGGCAACCCGACCCCGTATTACGAAACAGATCCTAACACCAACAAGCCTGTGATCCAGGCGGGTAAAGACCCTGATGTTCCTGTGGCCAAAGGCATGATCCAATCGTTCAGCGATGCTCCGGGCGGTGGCGCGGAAGAGCTGAAAGAGATCAACTGGAGCCTGGGCTTTGAGTACTGGTATGCACCGAACGGCGTCAAAACCTTTGCGGTACGCGGCGGCTATTTCAACGAGGCAAAAACCAAAGGCAACCGTAAATTCTTCACAGCAGGCATCGGCGTGAGGTATAATGTATTTGGCCTCGATATGGCTTACCTGATCCCGATCACACAGCGTAATCCATTACAGAACACCCTGCGCTTTACCTTAAGCTTCGACTTTGGCGGCGGCGATAAAAACGGAGCAGCTGCCACTCCGAAACCGGTAGAATAACTTTTAATTCATCAAACTAGAAAAAGCCTCCTGAAACATCATGAGGCTTTTATGTTTTGGAGTAATTACAAACTCTTCAGAATCAACCATTGGAAACTTATGCCTATTTACCTTTGGGCGTCGGGCGCGCTTTCCACTACAATCTCCCACGACGCGTCGTGGGAGGATTTCCGTTACAATCGCTGACGCAATCAATCCGTCATGAAAATCAGAAGCTATTGCTTTCTCCTCGCTTTTTCTTTGATGATGAGGCCGAGCTCGCGGCCTGTCTGGCCTTTCACGGAGGTGTTTTCCTGGGCGCGGCGGATGAGGTAAGGCATCACTTCGCGGATAGGCCCGTAAGGCACATACTTGGCGACGTTGTAGCCAGCGAGTGCCAGGTTGTAGCTGATGTGGTCGCTCATGCCGAGGAGCTGCGAAAAGTACACCCGCGGATCGTTATCGGCGATCTGGTGATCCTTCATAAGCTTCACGAGGTAAAGGCTGCTCTGCTCGTTATGGGTGCCGGCACACAGGCCGATCATAGAGATGTTCCTGATGCATTCCTCCAGCGCCAGGTTATAGTCTCTGTCCGAATGTTCTTTGCTGTCCTGGATCGGAGAGGGATAATTTTTCTCGGCGGCACGCTTGCGTTCTTTCTCCATATAGGCTCCGCGCACCAGCTTGGCTCCTACATAGTAGCCTTCGGCTTTCGCCCTGGCGATGGTGCTTTTCAGAAAGGCGAGGCGGTCCTTGCGATACAGCTGAAAGGTATTGTATACAATGGCTTTCTGCTTGTTGAAAGCATGCATGCTGTCGTCTGCCAGCTGATCGATCGCCGGCTGGATCCAGCTTTCTTCCGCGTCAATGAAAATGGGCTGGCCGGCTTTATAGGCTTCCTCGCAAATGCGGTGCACGCGCTGCTTCACCTTGTCGTATTCCCTGCTCTCTTCCGCGGAGAGTGCTTCCCCCGAGCTCACCTTCGCCAGGAGGTCGAAGCGTGCCAGGCCGGTGACCTTGAACACACAAAAGGGAATATGGCTGTTGCCTTTGGCTTTGTGAATCGTCTCGATCGTTTCCTTGCAGCAGGCGTCGAAATCAGCCTCGCTTTCCTTGCCTTCCACACTGTAATCGAGGATGGTTCCGATATTGAATTTACCAAGCCCGGCAATGGTTTTATCGCATTCGTTAATGGTTTCTCCTCCAACGAATTGTTTGAAGATGGTGCTTTTGAAGAGTCCTTTGAAACCGAGGGAAAGAGCCAAGGGCGCGGTTTTCGCACCTATTTTCACTAAGGCCGGACTGCTGATGAGTTTGAATAGCCAATAAGAACGGTTCAGGTCGCTGTTCGATTTTGCCGTGAAAGCGTTCTCCGTATTGTCAAAAGAAATCATGAAATAAAATATGCCCAAATATAACGGTTTAAACGCGTTTATTTAACCATCTTCATAAAGATTTCCTGCAACTTTTCCTGATTTTTGCAGTTATAAGGATTGAGAACATTCTCGATCCCATCCCCGGATTATTTGTAAATTAATAGTATTTTTGCTTATGCTTGTTTCCGATTTATTGACCGACGAAATCCCTCCGTTAAAAATTTCCGATACCGTAGAGCTGGCCCTGGACTGGATGGAGCAATTTAAAGTGTCGCACCTGGCTGTTGTAAAAGACCGCGAGCTGATCGGCATTGTATCCGAGCATGACCTGATGGACTACAACCATCCGGAAGAAACCCTGGAAGAATTAAAACTGCCTTTGCTGAAGCCCATCATCCACAATTACCAGCACACTTACGATCTGCTGAAGCTGATGATGTCCTTTAACCTGACGCTCATTCCTGTGCTCGACGACAAAGAGCTTTACAAAGGCTGCATTACGCTGAAAGGCCTGCTGCAGAACATCTCCACGATGGCTTCCGTTCAGGATCCCGGCGGCGTGATCGTGCTCGAAGTAAACCAGGCGGATTACTCGCTGACGCAGATCGCCAATATTGTGGAGGGCAACGACTCCAAGGTATTGAGCGCACACGTGTCCTCCATTCCGGACAGCACGAAGATGGAAGTGACGATCAAGGTGAACACCGAGGATCTTTCCCGCATCCTGCAGACCTTCTACAGGTACAATTATACCGTGAAGGCTTCTTTCCAGAACAGCAACTTCGAGTCGGCGATTAAGGACAAGCTGGATGAGTTCCTGCACTTCCTGAATATCTAGGAACATGGGAAACGCAAGAGGGAAAAGGAAACATGCCATGGTTTTATCAATGTTGATGTTCAGGATCCAGAAATAAGCACATGACGATAGCCGTATACGCCCGAAATACCAGGGAGAATTTCCCGCACTACCTGGAACAGCTTCTCGACCTTGCTGCCAAAGAGTCTTTCAGGGTGATCGTGTATAAGCCCTACGTGGAATTCCTGAACGAAACGGGCTCCTCTTTTTCAAACATCCCTGTGTTTTGCAATGCCGAAGAGCTGATCGCCAAAGCGGACTATGTGATCTCGCTGGGCGGCGACGGCACCTTGCTGGAAACGCTCGAATTTGTCCGGAAATCGGGCATTCCCGTGCTGGGCGTGAATACGGGCCGCCTGGGCTTCCTGGCAACGGTTTACAAGGAGGATTTTTCGAAGGCGATCCAGCAGCTCATCAAAGAAAAATACACCCTCGACAAGCGCGAGCTCATCGTACTCGAAAACCATGCGAATGAGTTCCAGAATGTGAACTATGCTCTGAACGAATTTACGATCCATAAGAAAGAGTCGGGCGCCATGATCCATGTGGATACTTATGTGGACGGCGTGTTCCTGAACTCTTACTTTGCCGACGGGCTGATCGTGTCGACACCGACAGGCTCCACGGCTTACTCGCTGAGCTGCGGTGGGCCTATCATGCTGCCCGACTCGGATAATTTCATCATCACGCCGATCGCGCCGCACAACCTCAACGTGAGGCCGATCGTGATCTCCAACAATAAAACCCTGAGCTTTAAAGTATCGGGGCGAAGCGATAACTTCAACGTATCGCTCGATTCCCGCACACAGCTTGTGACGCAGCAATCGGAGCTGGTGATCCGCCTGGCCGACTTCAAATTCAACCTGATCAACCTCGAAGGGCAGCACTTTTTCGAAACTCTGCGCAACAAATTGCTCTGGGGACTGGACAAGAGGCAGTGAGTAAGGTGTGAGTAGTGAGATAAGAGGCTTAAAAAAATAAGGAAAAACCGACATACACGTCTCTCGATGTCCTGATTCTGTTTGGTCTTTTCAGTCCCTGTCGTCTCTCATACTTTTTACCAAATTTTACCCACAATTAAATCTGTTTATTAAAAGTTTATTTAATTTTGGGGCCATTCTATAACCTCTAAAAACAGCATCCTATGTCATTTATTCATTCCATTGTAGCCAGGCAAATTTTAGATTCACGCGGAAATCCGACCATCGAGGTGGATGTGATCACCGATCAGGGAATCCTTGGCCGCGCAGCGGTTCCATCAGGCGCCTCTACCGGTATTCACGAAGCGGTTGAATTAAGGGATAATGACAAAACACAATACCTGGGCAAGAGCGTGAACCGCGCCGTGAATAACGTGAACACGGTGATCGCCGAAAAGCTGAAAGGCATGTATATTTTCGACCAGGGCGCTATCGATGCCGCCATGATCGAGCTGGACGGCAGCGCTAACAAAGGCAACCTGGGCGCCAATGCTATCTTAGGCGTGTCGCTGGCAGCAGCCCGCGCCGCTTCCGAGGAATGCCGCCAGCCGCTGTACCGCTATATCGGCGGGGTAAATGCCAACATCCTCCCGATCCCGATGATGAACATCCTCAACGGCGGTTCGCATGCGGATAACGGCATCGACTTCCAGGAATTTATGATCATGCCGGTAGGCGCGGAAAGCTTCAGCGAAGGCCTGCGCATGGGCACGGAAGTATTCCACCATCTGAAAGCGGTTTTAAAATCGCAGGGCATGAGCACGAACGTCGGCGACGAAGGTGGCTTCGCTCCTAATTTCAGGAATAACGAGGATGCGATCAAAGCGGTGATGCAGGCCATTGACAAGGCCGGCTACAAAGCGGGAGAGGATATCTACATTGCGATGGATGCTGCTGCTTCCGAATTTTACAATACCGAAGAAAAAGTATACCACTTCAAAAAATCGACCGGCGACAAGCTCACGGCCGCACAAATGGTGGATTTCTGGGCCGACTGGAGAAGCAAATACCCGATCCTGAGCATCGAGGACGGCTTCGCCGAGGAAGACTGGGATGGCTGGAAATTATTGACGGATAAGCTGGGCTCTACCACACAGCTGGTAGGCGACGACCTGTTTGTCACCAACGTGGATTTCTTAGCGAAAGGCATCGAGCGTGGCGTAGCCAATTCCATCCTGGTAAAGGTAAACCAGATCGGCACGCTGACGGAAACGATCAATGCGGTGCAGCTGGCACAAACCAACAGCTACACGTCTGTGATGAGCCATCGCAGCGGGGAAACCGAAGACACCACGATCGCCGACCTGGCGGTTGCGTTAAGCTGCGGGCAGATCAAAACGGGCTCGGCTTCACGCAGCGACCGGATCGCCAAATACAATCAATTGCTCCGCATCGAGGAGCAGCTGGGAACAAGCGCACGGTATATCGGTAAGGATTTCAAATTTTTGAAAAGGAAGTGAAATTTATTTAAAACCTGCTATTTTTAGCAGGTTTTTTTATTTAAACCATTTTGTAATAGATTTTTGAGACAAAAAGATTTAACTTCGTATAGAGAATTAAGATAAAAATGTATATAAAATCATTACATATAAAAAATATAAGATCCATACAGGATTTCAAAATGAATTTTGAAAATCCTGCTGGATGGCATGTTCTGATTGGAGATAATGGAGCAGGTAAATCAACTATCATTCGTTCAATTGCTTTAGCATTAGTAGGCCCAGAAGAGGCTCTTGGCCTTCGTGCAGACTGGAGGGATTGGTTAAAACGGCAAACAGAGGAAGGAAAGATATTATTATGCATTGAGGCATCTACCTATGATAAACATACGGGGAAACAAGGACGATTAAAGAACCATTTAATTCCGAATAATATTGAATTTAAGCGTTCCAATGACTCCGTAAATTTTTCCAGTAAAAAAGAGAATGGCCCAGATCCATTTAAATATAACTGGGGAAAAGGCGATGGTTGGTTTTCAGTAGCATACGGCCCTTACAGACGATTTGCTGGTGGGAATCAGGAATGGACTAAAGTTTTCTATTCACAACCAAAATTAGGAGCACATCTTTCTGCCTTTGGTGAAGATGTTGCATTAACAGAAGCTTTAGACTGGTTAGTTAAACTACAATACCAATCATTGGAATCCATGATCAATTCTCAACCAGAAAAGGATTCAACTATAATTATTGAAAGTTTAAAAAAATTGATTAACTCACATGACTTTCTACCTCACAGAGCTGAATTGGAAAATATATCATCTGATGGTGTCACATTCAAAGATGGCAATGGCTCTATTATTCATGTCAATCAATTAAGTGACGGCTACAGGTCAATGTTGAGTTTAACGTTTGAACTAATACGGCAACTAGTAAGAGTTTACGGTGCATATAAAGTATTTAAAAACATTAATGAAAATAACATGATCATTGATTTGCCTGGCATTGTTTTAATCGATGAAATTGACGCCCATCTTCATCCTACATGGCAAACCAGAATTGGCCAATGGTTTTTGAAATATTTCCCAAATATTCAATTTATTGTTAGCACACATAGCCCTTTAATTTGTCGAGCAAGTGAAAAAGGAACAATTTGGAGGCTAGCTGCGCCAGGCAGTGAATTAGAGTCAAAAGAAATAGAGGGCATTGAAAGAAAGCGTTTAATAAATGGAAATATTCTGGATGCCTATGGAACAGAAATTTTCGGAGAGAATATTTCCATCTCACAAGAAGCAAACGAAAAGTTAGATCGTTTAGCTGAATTGAATGTGAAATCTATGATTGGCAAAATTGAAGGTGACGAGGAAAAAGAGTTATTAGAATTAAAATCTATTTTCCCAACAGAGAGCTCTAAATGATTCAATTGCCCAATCATATTATTCCAGATGAAAATACTATCGATAGACTTAAAATCTATCAAGATGAAATAGATGCGTTAGCTACGTTTGAGTTGAAGAGTAAGAAAGCAAAAGATATTTTCCCTACACGCAACAGAATCGGAAATGCTGTTTTTGATGCTATTAAAATGAAGCTCACAGAGATGTGCTCTGGAGCAAGGCGTTGTGTATATTGTGAAGATTCTGTTGGAGATGAAGTAGAACACATTCGTCCGAAAGATCTTTATCCAGGTTCCTGTTTTTTATGGAATAATTATGTGTATGCGTGTGGCAATTGTAATGCTCCCAAAAACAATAAATTTGCTGTTTTTAAAACCGTTGATGGCACTTTTCACGAAGTAAATCCTCCAAAAGGAACTCCTGCCTCTGAACCACCTGATGGTCTAGATGCGATGATTAATCCAAGGATAGAAAATCCATTAGAGTATTGTATGCTTGACTTGGCATCCACATTTAAATTTGTAATTATTAAGCCTGTAGGAACAAACGACGCGCAAAAAGCTCATTATACATTTAACGAGGTGCTACGTCTTAATGAAAGAGAATTTCTACGTAAAGCCAGAGAAAATGCTTACATAAATTATAAATCCAGATTAGGTTACTATAATTCTGAGAAAAGCAAAGGGGTGGATCAGACAAAACTTAACACGTTAATTTCAAATTTAAAACAAGAAGCACACCCAACCGTTTGGAAAGAAATTCAAAGGCAACATACAATGGATATTTTGAAAAAAATTGATGTTGACTTGAATAATCTTTTAATTCAATCACCAGAAGCGCTTACGTGGTAGCTATTTAATCTTTCATTAAAACAATGGAAAACAACATGCCCTGCGACACCGCACAGGAGCTTTTAGAAAAATACGCCTGCATCGCCTGGGAAAAACAAAAGGGCCTGGCTGAGGTGATCGGCGACAACAACTGGAACGTGGATATTGGCAAAGGCGAGATCAGCTTCGGCGCCGGTCTGCATTTCCCGATCCAGATCCTGGGCACGATCTCTCATGCGACGCAGAGCTGGCTCTGGGCCTGGGCCAACACCCGGTCGGGGCTTCCGCCACAGCTCCTTGAACAATCGCTTCGATTAAAAGCTTACGGCGAGCAGCATGGCATTTCGTTGCTGAGCAGCGACAGCTTCGACTTTTCCAAAGAAGGGCTGCAGGTTATGGGCATGATCGCTTCGGGCATGTTCGGCGCCAGCGGCTACTACATTGCCGATTACGGGCAAGGTGCGATGGTCGTCACCATTCAGAGCGAGCTGGTGGACAAGCAGCAAACAGATAGCCACCTTACGATCTTAACGGTTTTCCCGCAGGTGATCTCGCACTATGAGATGAACCATAGGCTTGCCCTCAAACATTACCTGAGCGCCAAAGGCTATACGATCACTGAAACCGATCAGGAATTGTCGGGAACCAGAAATGGAGATAGCATCCAGGCCACATTCGATGCGCTGGCGAGGCTCACCCGGCTCAAAGGCTGAAGCTCCTGCCCTGCCCGAACGCAATGCCCGGTTTTGATCCGGTACTGGGACCATACAAACACAAACTAAAAAATCCCCGTCACGCTTGTAACGGGGATTTTTTATTTCAATAGCTGTTAGAACTTGGCCCTGATCTTACGGACCCCTCCACGCCTCTTGTGGAAAAAGTTACCGTAACCGCCCCTGTAGAAGCTTGATTTGCCTCTCAGCACATAACTGTAGCTCAGGCTCATGGTCATGTAGGAATCTTTATGTGTTTTATCGCCACGCTTGTTACCGACTCCCCTGCCGGCATCATAGCCGAAGTTTTTGGCAAACTCAGGATCGAGGCCTGTCAGCTCAGGGGTGCGGTTTGATAATGCGGCTGCATCTGCGCTCATGCCCGAAGGATCGGCGTAGTTCCCGCTGATATCATCCAGGTAATCGGTGAAGGTCGTTCTGTAGTTCGCTTCAAATCCAATACGGTGCTTTTTCTCGAAAGTGAAGTAAAATCCTAAACCGGCAGGAATGTTAATCCCAACCGGGCTGTAGGAAACGCCTTCTGTTTGCAGGGGGCGAAGCTTTACCCAGCTTCCGTTGTAAAACGCTTTGGGATTGGAATAAAAACCGCCGACACCTACAAAAGCGTAAGCACGGAAGCCGTTCTTATAGCGGTAAGTATTGCCGAGGTCATTGTCTTCATAAAAGCAGAACTGGCCGGTAAGGCCTAGGTCGAACATATCGTTCCTGAAGTTGAGGTTGCGGGCATTACGGGCCGGGTTGGTCGACAGCTTATCGTCGCCTTCCAGCCGCAGGTAATCCAGGGCCAGCTTCAGGGAAATTTTCGGTTTTACTTTATAGCGGATGAAGCCTCCCGTATTCCAGCGGGTTTTAGCGAGCTTCATATCTGCCACGAAATCACGGCGGGTCTTTTCTTTTCCACCGATATCGCCCAGGTAATTGGAAACTCCGATAGCAATGCCATAATCTAAACGCCTTTGTGCGCTCAGGGATGTAGTGAACAATAAGATTAAAAATAAAATAAAGATATTTTTCATTACAAAAACTGGAGTTTAATACACAAAAATAATAAAATCTTTAACTTTATACCAAAAATAATACCAATGGAAGTCATAAACCGGTTATTTAACATAAAACACCCTATTGTACAGGGCGGCATGATCTGGTGCAGCGGCTGGGAGCTGGCATCGGCGGTATCCAATGCTGGTGGACTGGGGCTGATCGGTTCGGGCTCGATGTATCCGGAGGTATTAAGGATGCATATTCAAAAGTGCAGGCAGGCTACTGATAAGCCGTTTGGGGTAAATGTGCCTCTTCTGTACCCCAATATTGAGGAACACATGAAGGTGATCCTGGAAGAAGGGGTGAAGATCGTCTTCACCTCTGCGGGAAATCCGAAGACCTGGACCAAGCACCTGAAAGACCAGGGCGTGACCGTGGTACATGCGGTGTCCAATGTCAAATTTGCCCTGAAGTGCGAAGAGGCCGGAGTGGATGCGATCGTGGCCGAGGGCTTTGAAGCCGGCGGACACAACGGCAGGGAAGAGACCACCACGCTGGTGCTGATCCCGCAGGTGAGGCAGGCCGTGAAGCTTCCCCTTATCGCCGCCGGTGGTATCGGCTCCGGACAGGCCATAGCGGCTGCCCTGGCGCTGGGTGCGGATGGCGTGCAGATCGGGAGCCGCTTTGTGGCAACCCATGAATCTTCTGCCCATATTAATTTCAAAAACTCTGTCATAGGCGCCAAAGAAGGCGATACAAGCCTCACCCTGAAACAGCTGACGCCAGTGCGCCTGATCCGAAACTCGTTTTTCAGCCAGGTAGACGAGCTGGAAAAAAGAGGCGGCTCGGTAGCCGAGCTCACTGAGCTATTGGGACGCGGTCGCTCCAAGAAAGGCATGTTCGAGGGCGACCTCGAAGAGGGCGAGCTGGAGATCGGCCAGGTATCGGCTTCCATCCAAAAGATCCAATCGGTGCAGGAAGTCTTTGACGAGCTGCTGACCGGCTACGCGGCAACCATGAACCGCATCAAAACCTTTCAGCTGTAGGGGTCGGGGAAACCCAATGTGATTTGGTTAAGGTGTGCGAGCTATCCGGTTGAATAGTTCAAAAACTATTTCTGCTTCTGTAATTTATCAATGGCCTTCAGGGTATTCTTCACGCGGGAGCGGATGCCCGGCGATTCCTCATGGCTGTCGGTATGGAGCAACACCATCTTCAATTCATCCAGCAATTCGGGATAAGGCTTTGAGATGCTGAACACCACCGTCATAGCAAAGGCCCGAACGGCAATGGCTTCCGAAGGATCTTTGATGTATCCATAACATTTGTCGAGCAGGAAGCTGTGGTGCTTTTCCGGAACGGGATGTTGCTGATAAAGGCGGAGCGTGTTCCGGATGACGCCATTGTGCAGTCCCGGAGTTGCCAGGTTTTTGATGAGCTTATCGTGGTATTTTTTTATCGCCTCATAATCAATGTCACTGCAGTGCCCCAGTACCCACATGGCACGGCTGCTCAGGAGCTGATCGCGGTCGAGGGCACAGTCCACCAGCTCTTTCATCAGGTTCTGCTTCAGCACTCGCTGCGCCAGCCCGGGTGCCTTAAAGCCTCTGATATCATCTGTGAGCTCGGCTGCCAGAGGGGTTTGAGCGGTTTTGGTTTTCAAAGCGTTTAATATCTGCGGTTTTTGAACCATACAAAGATAAAATTTATAATTTTGAAGATTGGCTGTTTGCCAAAAAGATATACGATTTTACGATTTGATATGGGCATTTTCACTCCCAATATAGAAACCAAAACGGCAGACGAGATCCGGAAATTCCAGGAGCAGAAGCTGGAGACCTTGCTGGCTTATGTGCAGGAGCATTCCGCCTTTTACCGGTCACGGTTTAAGGAGAAGGGCATCGACATCCGCCAGATTAAAACGCTGGACGACCTGGCAAAGATCCCGGTAACCACCAAAGACGATCTGCATCATCACAACCAGGAACTCATTTGCGTGAGCCCCGATCGGATCATCGATTATGTCACTACCAGCGGCACGATGGGCGATCCGCTGACCTTTGCGCTCACGGATGCCGACCTCGAGCGCCTGGCTTATAACGAGTGTATTTCCCTGGACTGCGCGGGAGGTAGCAGGCACGATATTTACCAGCTTATGACCACCATCGACCGCCGTTTCATGGCCGGCATGGCTTATTTCCTGGGCCTGCGGAAAATGGGTGCCGGCGTGGTGCGCGTGGGCAACGGCATGCCGGAGTTCCAATGGGACACGATCCGTCGTCTGAATCCAACCATTGCCATTGCGGTGCCTTCCTTCCTCATCAAGCTGATCGAATTTGCAGAGCAGCATGGGATCGATTATAAGAACTGCAGCATCCGAAAAATTGTGTGCATCGGCGAGCCTATCCGCAACGAGGATTTCAGCCTCAATACCCTGGGAAGGCGCATCACCGACCAGTGGCCGGTGACCTTGTTCAGCACCTATGCTTCTACCGAAATGGGCGCTGCCTTTACCGAATGCGAAGCCGGCAGAGGCGGCCATCATCATCCGGAACTGCTGATCACCGAATTTCTCGACGAGCATGACCAGCCGGTGAAAGCAGGCGAAGCGGGCGAGCTTACAGTGACCACGCTGGGCGTGGAGGGTATGCCGCTGATCCGCTTCAAAACGGGTGATATCTGCAAGCCTCATTACGAGCCCTGCTCCTGCGGCCGGAACACGCTGCGCCTCAGCCCTATCCTCGGGAGGAAGCAGCAGATGATCAAGTTCAAAGGGACGAGCCTTTATCCACCGGCTTTGTATGATGTGCTGAATACGATCCCCTATATTAAAAATTTTATCGTAGAGGTGTTTACGAACGATATCGGCACGGATGAGATCACGATCACGATCGGCGCGGTGAATGCGCCCGACAATTTCGACAAGGAGCTGAAAGACCATTTCAGGGCCCGGCTACGTGTGGCTCCGGGCATCATCCTGGATACGCCGGAGAATATTGCAAGAAAACAATTTCCGGAAATGAGCCGGAAGCCTATCACGTTTATCGACAGAAGAGTTAAGCTATGAAAACATACAGATCGGAAGCGGCGGAAAGAGTCAGCGACTTTGCGAAAGAGTTCAACTTTGAAATGCTCCGTCCCTATTATGATAATGAAACGGAGGAAGTGATGAAGCGCATTGCCGTGGACCCTGTGTACCACAAGGCAATGGCTTACCTCTGGCCGGGCATGAGCGAGGCAGAGGCCAGGGAAAAAGCGCTGGGCATCACCTCTCCTTACGAGTTCCAAACGGGCTACATGCGCCATGCCATCTGGACGATCGTGAATACGACCTCCGAAGGGCTGTCGTATTCAGGCATTGAAAGGCTCGACCGCAACAAAGCCTATCTGTTCATTGCCAATCACCGCGATATTTTACTGGACAGCGCGATCCTGCAGATCATTCTCGACAAGGAGGAATTCGAGACCACGGAAATCACCTTTGGCTCCAACCTGATGGAGCAGGGCTTTATTACCGATTTCGGAAAAATGAACCGCATGTTCATGGTGAAGCGCGAAGGCACGGTGAAGGAGCTTTACGATATCTCGCGCCAGCTCAGCGCCTACCTGAGGCATACCATTATCGACAAGAACGTGAGCGTGTGGATCGCCCAGCGAAACGGCCGGACGAAGGACGGCAATGATATGACGCAAACAGGGCTTCTGAAAATGCTGAACCTGAGCGGGGGAAAGGATTTCAAGCAGAGCTTCTCGGAGCTGAACATCGTGCCGCTGAGCATCAGCTTCGAGTATGAGCCCTGCGATGCCCTGAAAGTGCAGGAGCTGTATTTATCGTCCCTGCACAGCAAATACATCAAGGCGCCGGGTGAAGACCTCAACAGCATCCTTACGGGCATTCAGCAGCCGAAGGGCCGGATCCACCTGGCTTTCGGGAAACCGATCAAAGAGGAGCTGGAGGAGATCGACAAGGCGCCCAATGAAAATGAAAAGATCCGCCTGCTGGCCCTGGCGATCGACAAGCAGATCCATCACGATTATAAGCTGCATGCCGTGAACCACATTGCCTATGATATGCTGCATGACACCGATGTGTTTGAGGCAACGTATACGGCCGGGGAGAAAGAAAGGTTCATCGCTTACATCGATGCGCACATTGCCAAACTGAAAGGCGAGCCGGATGCCCTGAAACAGCTGTTTCTGAAGCTGTATGCCAACCCGGTGGTAAATAAGCTGGCTAAGTAGGTTCCTTAAAACAAGAGAACACCCACTTTCAGGTACAGGTTGAATTTGTTGACGCTTCTCATCCTGGCAGCAGAAGTGAGCTCGATGTAATCATTCATACGCGCACCATCGGCATCAATGATGGGATCATCCGCTGCATCGAAAACAGCAGTCGTTAAGGCAATCAGGTTGATTGTATAACCGTAGTCAAGCGTAATCCTGTTGGCAATAACCCTGTTTCTGCCGTTACCAAACATGATGTCGAAACGTTTGTAGGACTGCGTGGTGGGGCCAAAATCGTTGCGGTAAAGGTACTGCTGTTTGGTATAATCGTTTGTGGTTGTTACATACATGTTGTCTGGATCGTAAGTACTTGTAAATGTATTGAGCGTGACTCC
>Ga0233425_10003241_pt1 | contig 30070 bp, 22 predicted proteins | sample Watercolumn_Towu_2_FD_181712 | JGI IMG/M metagenome (GOLD analysis project Ga0233425, IMG submission 181712) | Freshwater microbial communities from Lake Towuti, South Sulawesi, Indonesia - Watercolumn_Towuti2014_140_MG | ecosystem: Environmental > Aquatic > Freshwater > Lake | place...
GTTCCGGGTTGTGGGTTCACGGCTACGGCATGCCGCCCGTGCCACCTTGGGTGTGTTCCGTGAGTTGCGTGGTTTCCCTCCCATGGTCCGGTCAGGGCCAGTGCGCGGAGGGCCACGGCGACGGCGATCACACCGGGGCCACCACCACCCACTCCAGCATCCCGCGCATGCGGGACTGCGCTCCCAGCAACGACAACAGCCACGGCTCGTGAGTTTCCCTATAGCCGCACTACACAGAGGTGGCAGGCACTTCAGGCGGGAATCCTGCTGTCGTGCGGCCGGAGTTCTACGGCGGGGGGTTGCCCATGGACAAGCCCAAACTCGTACCCTGTGGGCCGCGTGACCCGGCGGCTAGTGCAGGACGATGCCACCTTCCGCCGACTCGTCGCCGAGCAGGATCTGTGTTCGGCCATCGCCTCCCACGACGAGTCCGCGCCCCCAACCGGTCTGTGGGCGCAGGACCCGACGTCCGACTTCCCCGGGCGCGACTCGCGCAAGCTGCTGGAGGGAATCCGCCGCAACCGGCCTCTCTGGGACCTGCTTCGAGGGTCCGGCCGCGTGTGGCTCGACAAGCCCGACCTCCGCCAACGGGTCTATACCTTCCACCGCGAACGTGACGAGACCGCCGTCCCCGAAACGCAACAGGCCATCTTCGACCGCGCGGTTCGCAAGGCGCTTGGGTTGGGCGAGCAAGATCCCATCCCGCGTGGTCGGTTTTCGGAGGTCACAAGGCTGCACTTGGGCGGCGAGGGAGACTTCGACGACAGCGGGCTTCGATTGCTCGCAGATCTCAGCAACCTGGAGGGACTCTGGCTTCCCTGGACGCGGGTCTCTGACCTGACGCCGCTTGCCGGCCTGAGCAGGCTGGAGCAACTCGCCTTGAACGATACGCAGGTGTCCGACCTAGCACCCCTCGCGCGCCTACCGAAGCTGGCATGGCTCGGTCTCAGGGGGACGCCGGTGTCTGACCTGACGCCTCTCGACGGCCTGACCAACCTGGAGTACCTCCAGCTTGCCGGCACGCCTGTGCCGCGGGAGCAGGTCGAGGCCCTCCGCAAGGCACGACCGGACCTCAGGATCGTGATGTAGGACGACGACGGGTAGCCGTCGGGCGCAACGACAGTCCGGCCCTGGGCGTGGGTCACGCGGACGCGCGTCGAGCGGGGCGGAGGGGGAGCCTGCGGGGTGAGGGGGAAGCGGGGCGGGTGGGTGTTCGGGGAGGGCGTTACGGCTTGCTTGTGCGCGCGGCTCTCCTGAGCCGCGACGTTGCCGTCGCCGTTCGGTCTGACGGAGGCCGGAGGGGCCGAGGCTCGACCCCCACGGCGGTTTGTGTCGGCCACGGTGTTACGGCGCAGACGACGGCGTTGCGGCTCGGGGGAGCCGCGGGCACGAGGGGCGCGGCGGGTCGACGTCGAGGCCATAGACGGGGAGGCGGGTCGGGGGCCGACGACGGCAGGCCCGGACTGATCAACCCGCCTGCCGCAGCTCCACACAATACACGGGGGTGCCCGGGACGATCTCCAGCAAAGAACCCTCGCCTTTCGCGAGTTCTTGGAGGGCGAAATCGAGGATTCGCCAGCGCCAGCGGCGGCCGAGCTCGATGCGGGCCCCGGGGCGAGCGAGGTCGGCCGGCCCCCTCCCCCAGTCCCGCACCAGCTTCGCGAAGAGCGGCGCGTCGCCGGGAACTTGCGAGGGGTCATCCCACAACGTGCGGCCCTGGTTCTCGCCGTACGTGGTCAGCACCAACGTGGCCTCCCGCGCCCGGGACAGCGGCCGCCCGTCGCTCGACGCGATCCCGAAACAGACGAAGTCGGGGCTATGGGGCCCCAGGATCTGCAGGCGGACGCCGCCGCTGAACTCCTCCCCCTCACCCACGAACCCCACCATCGCCCGCGCGCCGGGTCGGTCGATCTTCAGCGTGCCGCGCTCCCAGTCGTATGCCACGCCCGGGGTTGGGATGCAGGGCTGCGGCATCTTCCCGAGCAGCGGGCCGCTGACCGAGCTGCGCTCCACGGCGGGGTCGTAGACGTAGCGGCAGCCCCGGACCCAATCGGTGATCTGCATGGCGAAAGCCCGCTGGTACGGGCCGGGGGCCTCCGGGGGGAAGGGCACGTCGATGTCGCCGACCCAGAGCTTCGCGCTCAGAAGGTCGCGCCGGCCAACGGTGACCGTCACCGGCTCCGGCAGAGGGGGCACGGCGAACGTCGTGAACAGGCGGCCCGCGAGGCGGAGACTCGCCAGGAGGACCTCGTCGGTGCTGATCACGATGCCGTGCCAGAAGTGCCCGGTCGACGCATACCGCAGCCCCGTGCTGATGTAGGTCGCATCGCTGAACTGGTCGAGCACCGTGCCGTCACTCCAGGTGTACCAGAAGACGCCGTCCCAGTCGTGCGCGGAGGCGTGCGCGGAGATCAGCATGGGGTAGTCGGCCCGCCAGGCGTCGGGCTTGATGGTGTTGACCTCGTACACCACCATCGGCTTGCCGCGAACCGTGGCGTAGCTGAGGTTGTAGAAGCCCAGGAAGGACGGGCTGATGCGGCGGGCCTCGCGGTCGAGGGTGGCCGGCCCGCGCTGGTAGTCGCCGACGATGACCACATCCCCTTGACTGGCGGGGTAGTAGAGCCGGTGCTTGTGCTGGCCGAGGGTGTTGAAGCCCACGGGGGTCTGCGCGGCGCAGGCGCCGGACCCGCGGATGATCCGCCGCAGCCGCTGCGAGTACCCGATCTGCAGGCCGTAGACGAAGCGGGAGAAGTCCTCGAGCCGCGCGGCGGGGTAGGCGCCGGCCTCCTCGAGCGTGGGCGCGCAGGCGATCGTGCCGAGCTCGAGCGACTCCCCGTCACGCAGGGCTCCCCACGCCGAAACGAGCGCGGATTCGCGGCGATAGCGGCCCGCCAGCCACGTGTTCCAGCGCCGCCGCAGCACGTCCTGGAAGTACTGCGGCCACGCGCGGAAGCCGCCGGTGCTCAACAGCTCGGACGTCCCGTTCTCGTTGGTCTCCTCCCAGAGGCAGACGAACGGGTCATCCGCGTACCGGCGGCCGGTGTAGGGGTTGAGCCGACCGACGACATGGGCCACATACCGCGCGTGGGCTTCGCCCAGACGTGGATCGACGTAGTAGACGCTCTCATCGGTCCGGCTGCCGGGCGGCTGCAGCTCCGCGACGGCCGCCTTCCAGGCGCGCTCATCCTCGGGCCCGGCCGACGGGAGGACGTGATAGTCCCCCGGCCCGAACACCCCCTCCCCCATGCGGTCGAGACTCATGTAGAGGTACAGCCCCTCGCGCTCCGCCTGGTAGACGAAGTGGTCCATGCGGTCGAGCTGTGAGTCGTCGCCGCGCGAGGACCGACGGAAGACAAGGCTGGTGACCTCCCCCGAGGGCGTGCGGGCGTCCGTGTCGATGATGACGCCGTCATGCCACCAGACGCGCACCGCGTTGAGCCCCATCGCCCGAATGCGCCGCGGGATGTGGCGTTGCTCGCGGTAGGTGCGGAGCGTCTCCTCGTACACGTTCACGCCCCACAGCCGAACCCGGCGACCGTCCTCGCCGACGAAGTGGCCGTCGGCGACGGTGATCTTGCCGCGCGGCGGCCCAGGCTCGGCGCACCAGACCGGCAGGAGAGGGAGGAGGCAGGCGAGTGGCGTCATGGAGAGGCCGGTTCGACAGGCCGGGCGACGGGGCCTGCGGAGGGGGCTGACCGCCCCACCTCGCAGCCGTGCAGTGTGAGCAAGGTCACTGCCTGGCGATGCTCCGAGCGGCAGGAGGGTGGGGGGCTGCAGCCAAGCTGTGGAGTAACCCGATGGAGGGAGGTGGCCTGTGGATTCCGTGCGTTTCCTCGTCGCACTCATTCTCACATCCGCACCGTCGACTGTGGTTGCCGCGACCTTCACCGTCACCCATACCGACGACAGTGGCCCCGGGACTCTGCGGCAGGCAGTTCTCGATGCCAACGCGGGCACCGGGGGTGATACCATCACCTTCGCCTCCGAGCTGGCCGGGTCGGCCATCGTTCTTGGTCCGCAGTTCCCCCCGGTTCTCGCGAACGGCACCGCTCTGGACGGTGACCTGGACGACGACGGCCGACCCGACATTGCGGTAGACCAAGCGGGGGGGGCGAGTCCGCTCTGGCTGCAGGCCGACGACTGCGCTGTGGTCGGTCTTGCGATCTACCGGGCGCGGCACACGTGCCTCATGTTGGATGGGTCGCGGTGCGAGGTGTACTCGTGCCACTTGGGAGTTGCCCTCGACGGAGCGACGGTCCTGGGGCAGGATTCCGCCGGGATCTCCATCCAGGGCCTGCGGCCGGGGGACGGTGGACACCAGATCGGCGCACCGGGGAGGGGGAACGTCTTCTGTGCGAGCGGCGTGGGGGTCTCGGTCGTCGACGCGTCAGGGAGTACGATCGAGGGGAACTACTTTGGGGTCGACCGGGCCGGCACTGCCGCCTTGGGGCATGGCGGCACGGGGGTCGGCTTCGGGACGAATCCGTATGGGTTGATCCAGGTCTGCGAAGGCAACGTGATCCGCGGGAACGTGTTCGGCGGCCTGCGCGTCGGAGTCCACATCGGGCGCAGCGCAACGGGGAATACGGTGGCGGGTAATCTGTTCGGCTTGGGCATCGACGGCAGCACGACCATAGGGCTGCTGCGCGGAGTCAGCGTTCAGGGAGGTCAGCGGAATCTCATCGGCGGGACGGACCCGGCCGACCGGAACATCTTCGCCGGTGGAGCCCAGGTCGGGGTCGACTTCTGGGGCCCCGGAACCGAGGGAAACCGGGTGTGGGGCAACTGGTTTGGCACCAACGGCGCCGGTGACCGGCGGAGATCGCTGAGGACCGGCGTTGCGGTGTCCGATTGCGGCGCTCAGGAGATCGGCGGGGCGGACCCGGCCATGGGCAACCGCTTCTGTCCGCTGCGGGGCGACGTCGAGACCGAGAGCATCCGGCTATTCGGAACCGTCGGCTCGCTGATCCAGCACAACACGTTCGGGTTCATGCCCGACGGACGGCAGGCGGAAGTCACCGCACGCCACATCAGCTTCGACCATGCAGGCGGCAAGGTGCTGGACAACCTGATCGCGCGAGCGCTGACCGGCATCGAGGTCTCGGCGGATAGCGGCGCATACCGTCGCATACAGATCCACGGGAACACGTTCCAGCGCTGCGAGGCCGCCATCGGCATCTTGGCGCCCTCCAACATCGAGATGGGTAACCTGAGCAATCCGTCCCCGAAGGATGACGGGGGCAATGTGTTCCAGAGCTCCAACACGTGGTTCGTTGTGAACCGCACCTCGCGGGACTACAAGGCAGAAGGCAACAGCTTCCCCACGACCGTCCGCGGCGACATCGCGGCCAAGATCATTGACGGCCGAGATGACCGGAGCTACGGCCTCGTCGACTACAAGCCGCTGGCCGGCGGCGTGATGCCTACGGGTGAGGACGGGACGGTGATGGTGAGCGAGGCCTCGGCGCTCCCCACCGGCCGGGGGGCGGAGGTGATCTACACGCTGAGCGCGCCGGCGCAGGTAACGGTCACCATCCGCAACCTCGCCGGGCGGCCGGTGGCGGTGATCGCCAGGGCCCGCGCCACGGCGGCTGGCGTGCAGCGGCTGGCGTGGAGCGGCCTCGCCGGTACGGGGCTTCACGTCCCCGCGGGCGCCTACCTCATCGAGGTCGTCGCGCGCGATCCGAACGGGGGTGAGGCGCGGGTGCTGACGACCGTGAGGCTGGAGGGGAAGTAGGCAGCGGGTCGCGTGCCAGACCGTCAGGGACCCGGATGGGAGGGAGACCCGGCCAGCGGGCGGCGCCACGGGGAGGAAGCGAGCCGGGCCAACGGCCAGGGCGCGAACGGGCTGCGGCGGGCGCGTGGTTCCCGGATTCACTCCAGGATGTCGCAGCAGATGTCGGTACCGCTGAAGCGGTAGCCGCCCTCCGCGGTCGGTTGGGTGCCGCCGAATCGGGAGCGCAGGGGCTCGGCGGTCGGCACCCGGAGCGTCGCGGCCGCCGGCCCGGGGCCGATGCCGACCGGCATGAAGGGCTTGCCCGCCACAGGCAACCCGACTCCCAGGGCGAACGACAGACAAGGCGGCATCCTCGGGTCTCCTCAGTGGGTGCGGGCGCCACCCAGGGCCTCGTTGAGCGCGTCCATGTCGACGCCCAGGTCCTTCCCGTCGGTGCCCAGCGCGCGGTACTTGCTGGTCGGGGCGAGGTGGTAGTCGCCCTGCGCGTAGTCGACGAAGCCCACGGCGGGCCAGTCCGCATCTCCGGCCTGGCCGTCGCCCGTCTGCTTGCCCTCGAAGATCGAGCCGCGCGGCAGCTTGTCACTGGTCGCGGCCCACTGCGCCCGCCCCTCACCGTAGCCCACGAAGAGGTTCTTGTCCCAGGTCAGCTCGGGGAAGGCCTCCTCAAAGGTGTTCTGCCCACCGTCGATGGCCTGGCCATACAGGCCGAAGCCCATGATGTTGTTCGTCAGCTTGAACCGACGGCAGGGCAGCCCGGCCACGTCGCCCTGGGCGTCGTGGCCGCTCAGCCCCGACATGCAGAATGAGAGGTAGTTGAGAGGCAAGAAGGTGTTGTGGTCGACCTCCACATCACCAGCACCGCCGAAGACCATGAACCCGGTGCGGTCGACCCGCTCGAGGAGGTTGTTGCGGATGAGCACGCGCAGGGTCTGTTGGCTCGGGTGGTTGTCATCGTAGCCGAGGATCGAGAAGCCGCTGGGCGAGTTGCGTACGCGGTTGTTGATGAAGGTGACATCCTGCACCGCCGACCAGGGCGCCGCTCCGTCCTGATTCCGCACCGTGAACAGGATCGCGGTGCCCGCCTGGGCGTGGACCCAGTTGTTCTCGAAGATATTGCCCTCGACAAGGATGCGCCGGGCGTTCTTGAGCTCGAAGAGGTTCTTCACGCACCAGGGCGTCCCGGCGTACGTCGGGTCCTCGATCTTCCACGTCAGCGGCTTCCAGCAGGTGTTGTAGCGGAACTCGATGTCGCTGGGCACGAGGTCCGGCACGCGCGGGTCGGCGCCGCCGAACATGACGTTCTCGCCCGCACCCTCCAGCCGGCAGTTGACGATCTTGTAGGGCCCGGGGCCGAAGAAGCCGCCGATGGCCTGGGTATCGAAGCCCACCGCGTGCGCGTCGGAGATGTGACAGTCGATCACCGAGGAGCGCGCGCTGTTCAGCGAGACCCCGCGGAAGCAGTTGTGCTGTGGGTCGCCGTGGATGTACAGCCGGTCAAGGATGAGGTCGTGAGGCAGGCCGTCGAGGCTCGTCTGCCCCTCCTGGCCCTTGCCGAGGCTCACCAGCGACCAGCAGTTCTCGACCGTCGGCGCGACGGTGATCTCGAGCCCGATCAGCCGGTAGAAGGCCGCGCCGGGAGCGGTGCCAAGGGCGCTGTTGCCCGTCGGGTCCACGAGCTTGGGCATCGCCGCGGCATCCGCCGGGTTCACCCGCACCCCCTCGGGCGGAAGACCGGCGAGGTCCGAGGTGCGCACGGTGATCCACTGCCCGGTCTCCTCCTTCGCGGGGAGCACGAAGTTGCCGGTGAAGGTGGCCCCGACCTCAAGGACGACCTCATCCCCGGGCTGCGCTTGGTCGAGCGCGGCCTGGAGATCCTCGCCTGCCGCGACGCGAATCGTCTGCCCCGTCACGGGCGTCTGATCGAGTCCGGTCTGCAGGAACACACGGGGCAGTTCCGGTGGATTCGGCGGTTCGGCGCCCGCGACGGACACCCAGAGCAGCGTCACTGTGAGCAACGCCAGGGCCTTGTGGAGCCTCATGCTACGCCCCCTTCAAATGCTTCCGGCGGTCGACACTCGCTCCCCCGGACGTCCCGCAGGCCGGGTCGCCGCACCCGCGACCGTGGGAGCCCCGGCGTGGTTCCTCGAACGCGCCCGCCTTCACTCCCTCCACGTGCCAGGGCGGGCGAGCGGTCGAGACGACGTGAGGCAGGACGGTCAGGGAGCCCGCCGGGGCGCGGGCGGGCGGACGGGGCCGTCGGGCAGAGCGCCGACCCGGGCACGCAGACGCCGAACCTCGTCTCGGCCGCCGCCGATCTGCCGGGCGAGCGCCTCAAGCGTCTTGGCGCCCCACGCATACTGGTGCTCGACCGTCTTCAGCGCCATGTGGTCCGGTCCGAGCTGTTCCGGCGACCCGGGGGCCAGGAGCGGGCCGCAGTCCGCCAAGTTCCGGCCAATCCGCCCCCGCAGGGCTTCCGAGTGCTCCCACGGGGCGCGGAAGGCCGGCCAGTGGGGGTCAACCTCCCGACAGTGGCGGAAGGCCTGGAGACCGGCGGCCAGCGTCTGCTCCGCGGCCTGTTGCGCGGCCAGGGCATCCCGCAAGGCCTGGAGGTCCGCCGTGTGCCGCTGCATCGCCTCTCGACCCTTGTCGAGCAGGGGCGCGGACTCGACGTAGACGCCATCCGCGGTGTTGAGCCATGCACCAAGCTGCCCCTTGGTCGGCGGCGGCCCGCTTCGCCGGCCCGGCCCGTCGGGCGGGGGCGGCATCTCGCCCACGGCGATCTTCACCCCGGCGACGAGCTGGTGGGCCGCACTCACGCGCATCTGCAGCCGGGCGGCGGCCTGATTGTCGATGAGCAGCGCCTGACGCACCTCGGTCGTGCGCCGATGGACCTCCTCACAGGCCTGGTGAGCCGCCTCGGCGGCCGCCCGCAGGCGCTCCGCCTCCTCCTGCGCCAGAGGATCGGTCCAGTACTCCCAGCTTGTACGGGCCTGAGGATCGAAGCGATCGGGTCGGAGGTTTCGGGCGCCGCGCGACGCCCGCACACGCTCGTTGGCGCCCACGATGACCGGCCCCTCCCCCTCGATCGGCGTCACCTCGACCTCGCCCTCGTCGACCGCGATCTCCGCCTCGTCCTCGGTGACCTCGGCGCGTAGGACGGTGCCGCGCACCCCCGCGACCACGGTGGGGGTCTTCACCTGGAACTTGGAGGCGCCGAAAACAGACTGCACCTTGGCCCAGATGTTCCCCAGCGTCACCATCACCCCGCGCTCCTGCGCGCCGCTGAGGAGTCGCACCTCGGTGTTCTTGTCCAGGCGCAGGAGCGAGCGGTCATCGAACTGCAACTCCACGCGCCCGTTGGCCTTCGTCCGCACAGTACTGCCGGGCAGCACGCGCAAGCCCACCTTCGCGGGCACGCTCGCGCCGCCGGGCGCGATCACCTCCGCCTGCCCCTCGACGGCCGTGATCGTGGCCGCCACGCCGGCCTGGGCCCGGGTCAGTGGTGGGAGGCCGGGCACCGCGAGCAGTGCCAGAACGACGAGCGTCAGCGTGGGGTGGGCAATGCGTTGGCCGACGCGGGGCATGGGAGCGTCCTCCCCCTGCGGCGGCCTAGCGTTGGAGCGTCCTGTAGCCCGCCGTGATGGTCTCAAACTCCTGGGGTGACAGCTGGCCGACGATCGTGAAGTGGTAGTCGCCCACCCGCACCGTCCTGGCCCAGCCTCGCCCCGGGGGCGGCTCCTTGCCGCCGGGGGCGATCTTCCGCTCGAACACCGAGAACTGCCTTACCCCATCGGTGTACTGGAACCACAAGACGGTTACACCGTGCATGTTCCTGACCGCAACCAGGTCGGGGTACAGCGCGAAGGCGGCGGGCGCCTGCGGCGGCGGGATGGCCGCGAAGCCCGCCTGTTGGGCGGCTGCGGCCGCGGGACCTACGAACCGCGAGGAGGGGATGTCGTGGGTCTTCACGCCCGCCGGGGGGGTGAAGTCGAAGGTCCCGGCGGCAAAGGACGGAGCGAGGTTGATGCGCTCCAGCGTCACGGAATGCGCCACCTGCCCATCGAAACCGTAGCCCTGGCTCTTCAGCTCGATGTACTTCGCCTGATCGATCCAGACCTCGCGCACGATGTGAGGCGGGGGGCCGGGGGCGCCGATGCGGATGCGGTGTGCCTTGCGTCCCGCGACCGTCTCCGTGCCAAGCAGACTCACATTGTAGTTCGCCCCAAGCATCTGCAGATCGAAGAGCGCGCGCTTCCGCAGCCGTTCGGCGGGCGGCACGGCGCGGACGAAGACCTGGCGGCGGCCCGGGTGATGCTCCCATGAGGTGCGCCCGTCGCAGACGCGCAGCCAGACCATCTGGCCGTCGGCGGCCTGGATCTTGATGCGCTCCTTGCCGCCGGTCTTGCGGAAGACGGTCTGGGTGCTCGTGCGAAGGCGCGGGCCCTCGCGCATCGCGACGGTGCCCACGCTCGAGTAGGTGACCTCGCCCTGCGCCAGCGCCGCCTTGCGCAGGACGTCCAAGGCCTTGTTCCCCGCGGCCGTCACTGTCGTGGGTGAGGTGGCGAGGCTGAGGGTGAGCGGGGCCGCCAACACGGCGGCCACTCGGAGGGCTCGGATGGGGCGACCTGTGAAGCGAGTCACGAGGGGGTCCGCATCCCTTGCCGACGAAGGCTACCGGGCGTAGGTCGCGAGCTGCACCGATTCCACGCCCCAGTAGGCCTGATCCTGATCCAGCGTCCCGTGAGCCAGGCCACACGCCTGCAGGTACTCATCGGTCTCCGGCGCCGGGCTTGAGACGGCGTGTACTCCCGTCGCGGGCGCGACGGCGACAACCTCAGCCCCGGTGTCGGCCGCCGGACCGAGGCCCTGAAGAGTGACCACTCCGGCGCCGATCGCGACGATGAGCAGCAGCGCGACGCCGGCTGCCAGGCGCAGCTCCGACGGTTGCAGCGCGCCGAAGACCCGGTCGAACCAGGTGATACGCTGGCTCCGCAGGCGGCTCGCGAGCGCCGGCTTCAGCGCCGGCGAGGGGCGCAGGGCCGGGAGGCCGCGCACGAGCCCGCGCACGCGCTCCAGCGCCTCCGCCTCCTGCGCGCACGCCGGGCACTCATCCAGGTGCCGGCGCACGGCCGCCTGCTGGGCCTCGTCGGCCGTGCCGTCCACCCAGGCTCCGATCAGCGTCTCATACTCCCGGCATCGTCTCATCGCGCACACCTTCCGGCCGCCGGTCGAACTGCCATCGGTCCCGGGGCGCCGCCCCGGCGGGCTCAGTTCGCCTCCACGACATACGGCTCCAGAAGCTCCTTCAGCCTCGAACGGGCGTTGAACAACCGGCTCTTCACGGTCCCCAAGGGCAGCCGCAGCGCCTCCGCGATCTCCTCGTAAGACAGCCCCTGCATATCAAACAGCAGCACGACCGCCCGCAACTTCGGCGTAAGCTGCGCGATGGCCTGCTGCACCCGGCCCGTCAGCTCCGCCGCCTCCGCCAACTCCTGTGGGTCGCGCTGCGGGTCACGCACCTCCCGGGCCACCGACCCCTCCTCCGCCTGGAGCGGGTCATCCAGCGAGGTCACCCGCGCCTTGAGCCGCCCGCGCCGCCGCAGCGCATCCACGGCGATGTTCGTCCCGATCCGGTAGAGCCACGTCTGGAAGGTCGCGCCGCCCCGGAAGGACCCGATGGCCCGATGCGCGCGCAGGATCGCCTCCTGGGTCAGGTCCTCGGCCTCGAAGGGATCCCCCACCATGCGGGCCAGGTAGCTGTACAGGCGGCCGATGTGCGGTTCGATGAGCGCCTCGAAGGCCGCAACGTCGCCCGCCCGGGCCCGCTGGACCAGGGTCGCGACCTGGTTGCTCGACATGCAGAGCGTGGCTCCCACAGACTGATAGACGAGGATTCCCGCCAAAGGTTCAGGACGGCGGCGGCTCGCCTTCGCCCTGTCCGGCCTCCCCCAGGTAGATGTACCGGTCGAAGAGGCGCTGGTAGTCGGACCAGCGGTTGCCGGACCCCGCGCCCTGCTCCACGACCTGGCTGAAGTACTGCACGTGGGCGTCGAGGTTGTCGGCGTAGTGCAGCGCACAGGCCTCCGCGGTCATCGGGACGATCGGCGCCCCGTACTCCTTCTGTCCGTGGTGGCTCAAGAGCATGTGCATCAGCCGATCCGCCAGCAGGGGCGGGAAGTCCGGGACGTCCCGCAGGCGGTCGCGCACCATCCGGTCGGTCAGCACCGTGTGCCCGAGGAGCCGGCCCGAATCGGTGTACTCGATGGTCGTCCCCGTGATCAGCTCCTCCGTCTTCCCAATGTCATGCAGCAGCGCCCCGGCGGTCAGCAGGTCGCGGTCCAGCTGCGGGTGGCTCTCCTGGAGCGTCCACAGGATGCGCGCGACGCTGACGGTGTGCTCCAGGAGCCCGGAGACGAACGAGTGATGCAGGCTCTTGGCCCCGGCCGCGTGGGCGAAACGGCGCCGGAAGGCCTTGTCGAGGAAGAACGCTTCCAGCAGCGCCTTCAGATGCGGGTCCTCGACGCCCGCAATGGCGGCATCGACCTCCTCCAGCATGTCGAGCGGCTCGCGCTTGGAGGCCGGCAGGTAGTCGGTCGGGTTGATCTGCCCGGGCTCACACGGTTCCAGAGCCTCGATGATGAGCTGCAGCTTGCCCTGGTACTCGTCCACGCGGCCGCGCACCCGCACGACGCTCCCCGGCGGGCAGCACTCCGCCAGCGCCTCGGCGTTGTCCCAGGCGCGCGCCGCGAGATCGCCCGTCCGGTCGGCGAGGGTGAGGTTCAGGTACTGACCCGGCTTGTTCCGGAACGCGGCCAAGGACCGCGAACGGACTGCGAAGGTCGAATCGACCCGCGCGTTCACCGCGAGGTCCGCCACGAGCTGCTTGTCCACCGTCACCGCGCCCCTTCTCGGATCGGCGGCGTGAGGTTGAGGAACGCCGCACGCCAGCCGGACCCGTCGTGTGTCAGCAGTGAGATCGTGCCTGTCTCCGCGGTGAAGGCCCGCCGATCCCTCACCGTCAGCCCTAGCGCCGGAAGCACCGCGCTCTTCAGCACGCCGCCGTGGGTCACCGCCACGACGGTGCTCCCCCCCGCACCGGCCGCGATGAGGGCCAGGAAGTGCGCCACACGCGCGTCGAACGCCTCCGCCGGCTCCCCCCACGGCCCGAACCCGTCCGGTCCCGCCCGCCCGGCCGCGCGCTCCCGCCGCATCTCGTCGGCGGTCAGCCCCTGCCAGACGCCCCAGCCGCGCTCGTCCAGGAGCTCGCTCGTGCGGAGCGGGGCCCCGGTACGCGCCGCGATCAGCTGCGCGCCCACGCGCGTGCGGCGCAAGGTCGAGCAGTAGACGACATCGACGGCCTTTCCCCGGAAGTACTCCGCCACGACTTCCGCCTGACGGCGCCCACGCGGCGCGAGCGGCACGTCGAGCTGCCCCTTCAGGCGCTCGTCGGCCTCGAAGTGGGTGTCGCCGTGCCGGACGAGATACAGCCGCGTCATGGTGCGCCATCCGTCTCCGCGAGCGGCGTGTGCGAGCCGTCCGCGCCCACCAGCAACCGTCCGAAGCGCACCTCGACGGCGCCCGCGCCCTCCGGGCGGCAGCGGCAGACCAGACGCCCCGTTGCGGCGTCCAGCCCCCGAAGCACGCCCAAGCTCAGCAACCGACCCGCGGCATCGTTCAGGCCGAGGACCAGCCCCTCGGGCAGCGTCGGTCGCGCATGCTGAAGCCTGCCGGTCCCCGAGGCCGCGACCTCGGCCAGGCCGATCTCGCACTCGACGGCCCCGTCCAGGTGCGCGCGGAAGGCGGCTTCCCGGTAGGCCCGCCGCGCCTCCGGCGACCGCCGGCGGACCTCCGCTGCCGCGCGGAGGCGGTGCGTCGGAAACCCCGGGAGTCCGCGCCAGGCCCGCCGGAAGGCGCGCAACTCCTCCTCCCGCTCGATCAGAACCCCCTGCGCCTCGCCGAACAGCAGGGCCTTCGCCCGCTTCAGCGCCAAGGCCTCCGGCCCCTCGATCCACCCGGTCGTGTCGATGACGACCGAATCCCCCTCACACGCGCGGCGGGCCTGAGCCAGGGCGCCCAGCACGTCCGCCGGCGCGCGTCGCGGGGAGATGTCGCCCACGAAGTAGGACTCCACGGCGCGCGGTCCGTTCGGCCCGATCCGGGCACAGCTGACCGTCCCCGGCGGCCCCAGCTTGCACTGACCCACATCCGCATCGATGAGCCGCGCGCCCAGGCCCCTCTCGGCCCAGCGCCGGGCCAGCCATGCACAGAAGGTGCTCTTGCCCGTGTCGGCCGCCCCGATGACCAGCACCGTCGGCGGCCCATCAAGGGCCGCCTCCGCCACGGCCGTCCAGGCGTCGGGGATGCGAAGCTCGCTCATGTCGCCGGAGGCCACGGTTCCGTGCACCGGACCCACGCTCCTCCGAGGGCCCGATCTGTCGCGCGACCGAGGCCCTGCCGCACGTTGCCGCGTTCTACCGGGTGAGAACGCTCGGAGGTGGTACCGATGATCGGCAAACTGAAGGTCGCGGGTGTCGCCGCGTTGGGAGTGGCAGTGGGGCTGCTCATCGTCTGGCGGCTGCAGCCCGACCGGCGCAGCGACTCACAGCAGGTGCTCGAAGCCCTCGTCGCCATGCAGCGCGCCGTCGAGGCCAAGCGCACCGGTGACTTCATGGAGCACATCTCAGAGGCCTATCGCGACTCCACGGTCGAGAACAAGCGCGAGCTGATGCGTCTGGTTCAGAGCGGCCTGTATGAGCGGGGCGAGTTCCACTGCGGCCTCCAGGTCGGCACGCCCCAGGTCGATGGCCGTCGCGCCACGGTCGACGTCGCGGTCGACTTCTCCATCGACCGCGACGGCCGAACCTCGGCCGCGAAGCCCTTCACGGTCCGTACGGAGTGGGCCAAGGAGCAGTCCGGCTGGAAGATCGTGCGCGCGGAGGGCTACATGGAGGCGGAGCCGGCCTTCGGCGACGGGGCCTTCTGACCCTCGCCCACGACGCCGCCGGACCGGCGTCAGTCGCCTCGCAGGTCGGCGATCATCCGGCGCCGCCAGGCGTCGAGCGGCCCCTCGGTGAAGTAGACGAGGTTGGCGGCTTCCCCGGTCTCGCCGGGCCCCAAGGGCCCAAAGCCCGGCGCGGAATGGATGCACGAGTACTCCATGTTCTGGAACAGGAAGAGGGCCGGGCGGGACGCCGTGGCCACCAGGCGCGTTTCGTCGCGCGACTGGATCGCCAGCCAGCCTTCGAGCACGGCGTCCGGCGTCGCTGCGAAGTTCGCGACAAAGGGAAGATCGGCCCCCGGCGGGGCGCCCTCCACGCTATAGAGCTGCACGGTCGCCCGCGGGCTGAAGCGCCGAGGGACCTCGATCAGGCGGCGCAGTTCGCCGCCGCTCCCGCACCAGTGCCGCACGCACTCGTGGTCGCTGACACTTCCCGCGCCGCCGCAGCCAAAGCAGTTGAAGGCCAGACTCTGGGCCCAGGCGCGGTCGCTCTCATTCGTCAGCGAGAGGCGCAGTTCCACCACGTCCTCCCGCGGGGTCGCCGTGATCGCGTAGGACAGCTCGCCCTCTCGGCGCGCGGTCTGCCGCCACGCCCCGTCGCCCAGCTCCTCCCAGACCGGCTCCACGCCGCCGAACCACACGCAGCGGGCCGCGTCGCCGATGGCCTCCGGGATACCCAGGTGGAAGCCCTCGCCCGGGAAGGTCGGGACGTCCAGCACATGCAGCGCCATCTGGCCCTGGACCGGCTGCAGGCGGATGTTGGGCATCAGTCCACGTCCTTCGCGCAGCGGAAGCCGTAGAAGTTCGCCGCGTTGTTGTCAAAGCCGTTCATGTTCCGGGCCGCCGCCCGCAGGTTCAGTCTCTCCGAGGTCATCCAACACCCGCCCCGCAGCGCGCCGTGGGGCGGAGGCGGATCCGCGCACCATTCGGCGACGTTCCCGACCATGTCCATCACCCCGTAGGGCCCGGCCCCGCGCGGGTGAGCGTCCACGGGCGCCGTTCCGGGTCCGCCGGCGAGCTTCTCGGGGTTCCACTGGCAGGCGTCGGGGTCAAACTCGTCGCCCCACGGGAAGGTCCGACCGTCCGGCCCGCGCGCGGCCTTCTCCCATTCGGCCTCGGTCGGCAACCGCAGGCGCGCCCATGCGCAGTACGCCAGGGCATCCGCGCGGTTCACGCCGGTGACGGGGTGGTCGATCAGCCCCGCCGGCGGCTCGCCTCCGCGCCAGTACCCGCGGCGGGAGTGACCCGTGGCCTGACAGAACGCGTGGAACTGCCGGTTTGTCACCGGGTACCTCGCAATGAGGAACGACGGCAACTCCACCTGCCGTTGCGGGTACTCCCCCGACAACCACGAGACATGATAGCCGTGCTCTCGGGCGACGCGCGCGGCCTCGTCCTCGGTCGTGCCGAGAACGCATGGTCCCCCGGGAATCAGGATCATGTCGCCCTCCTCGGCGGCGGTGGAGCGGCTGACCGCCAGCGCCCCGACCACGCCAGTCCCGGTCAGCGTCAGCCAATCACGTCGCGAGAGCTCAGCCAAGCGCGTCACCTCGGGTCAGTGTTGGGAGCCTGTCGGAGTGACCCCTCGAAGCCCGCGCCGAATGCGTGCTAACGCGGGCAAGCATACACAGGCAACCCGCCAGGCTCCCAGCCGTCACTCCGACAAGGTCGTGGGGATCGGACTCGGCTGCGGCCCGAATCGGTCGACTCCCAGCGGGCTCTGCCACGTCTCGTCGCGATAGATGAACAGGTCACGGAAGTTCGCGCGGCAACCGTCCACCGCCAGAGCCACCCGCCCCGGCCCGAGGGGCGCGGGGTCCTCGTACTCGAAGGCCAGAGCGCCGTTGAGGGTGAGCCTCAGCTCCCCGCCTCGTTTCTCCGCGACGACCTCGATGGCCCGGGGGTTGTTGCAGTGGCCCCCCATAGTCGCCGTGAAGCGCGGCTCGGCGGTCTCGGCAACGACCTGCCCCTGGCGGAGCAGTCGCGTCTTCCGACCGCCTTCGGCGCCGATGACGAACCGGTACCCCGAATCCAGGCTCTCCCCGTCCGCGCACACGGCCAAGCTGATGTCATGGTACGGGTAGTGGACATGCTCGCCGGATTCGTACCCGACCGTGTACTCACTCACGTCGAAGCGCGCGCTCAGATCCGCGGGGGTCTCGCGGCGGTTCCAGACCACCGCCGGTGTCTCCCGGCCGTCTCCGCTAAGCCAATACGCCCAGGGGATACACGCCATGCCGGAGTGGAAGAGCCACTCGCCGCCGGCCTCGATCCAGTCCGGCTCGACCCGGTCGAAGCGATAGGCGAGGGCGTGGCTCGCGCCGAGACTGAGGTTGTCGATGACCGCCCGCCCCGCCGCCTGCACCACGGCGTAGCCCGTCGGCAGCGGCTCGGGGTCGCGGAAGCTGACGACCGCCGCCCCGGCCTCCCCGACCACGAAGGGCCCGTCCCGCCGGAGCGACAGGGCCAGCGGCGGCGGACCGGCCCCGGCGGCCTGGCCGACCGTCTGCCCGTTGCGGGTGAGAGCGAGCTGCTCGCCCGCGAGGGACAGCCTGTAGCCCGTGTCCCCCGCCTTCTCTTCGCAGATGGCCAGCGAGACAGCCTGACCGTCAGTCTGCAAGAGGTCCGTCGCCACGAGCACGTCGCCCGGCCGCGGGCAGTAGTACCGCAGAGCCGCGGCGTTCAGTGCAACGGCCGGTTCGCTCTCCAGATCGGTCAACGCCGCCCGCCCGGCGACGGGGCGCCAGAGCTGCCCGATGAAGGGCTCGAAGGCCCCGTGCTCAGCCCCCGGACGGGACTGGTCGCAGCCATCCGCGAGGACCTCCGAGACGACGTCCTCGGCAGGGGGCTCACTCGCCGCGAACCGTGAGAAGCCCGCCTGCCCATCGCACGCCACGACCCCCACCTCACCCGCCCTCACCCGCGCGTCCCATGCCCGCACGACACATGTCTCCCCCACGTACCCGCGCAGCGCCGCACCGGCCGCCACGAGTCGCAGCTCGGCTTCGGCCACGGGAGTCGCCCCCTCCGCGAGGGTCTCCGGCTCGCCGTCCGGGCTGATGCGGGCCAGGCGACACCGCAGGCCCTCGGCCTCCCTCCGGGCGAGCAGGGCATACCCCTCGGCCCCCGTCCACCGCGCGGTCAGCCCGGCCTCCGCTCCCTCGGGCAGCCGCACGGAGGCGCTCACGTCGGCATCGAGCCACTCCCCGGAGGAGGCCACCGCGACCGCCGTGCTTGCAGCGCGGCAGTCGAGCCGCTCGCGGCCGCTCTTCCACCTGCCCGACACGAACCGCCAGGCCCCCGAGGGCTGCGGCTTGGGCTCCGGCGCCACGCGCCGTAGGCCGCGGACGGAGAGGTCGTCGAACCGGCAGTCTCCCTGCGTCTGTGCGTAGACGCCGACCCGGCCGCTCTCCTCGGTGGACAGCGCCACAGGCTCGAGGGCTTCACCCGCCGCCTGGGCGCTCACCTCGGCTCCCACCACCTCCGCGCGCACCCGGTGCCACTGCCCCACGCGACAGGCGACCCGCCGCTCCGCCAGGACCGTGGCCTGCCCTTCGCGGACCTCCGTTACGCGCGCGAGGGCGCCCTCGGCGTCGGTGGAGAGAGTGGCTGTCGCGTAGTTGGCCGCATCTCGGATTCGGAAGGCGAGGCCGACGGTCGAGTCCGCGTCGGGCCGGACGGAGACCTCGCAGGCGTAGTCATCCCAGAACCCCGCGCCCGTCGCGGCAAGGTGCTCGCCGGGCCCGTCATTGGCGAACCAGCACGCGCCGATGGGGCGGTTGTCGACCTTCTGCTTCGGGTCCCAGTAGATGTCGATCTTCAGCGCGCCAAGGAGGTCCTCCCAGAGCCCCTCGCGCTCGGCACCCACGAAGAAGTCGTCATCCAGGACGATCTCGCCGATCTCCTGCAGCCGCACGTCACCTGCCGACGCGATGCCTGGGCCCGAGGGTGCGCCGCAGTCACCCGCCGTGAAGTCGGCGTGGGCCTCCACCAGCGTCTCCGGCCCCGCGCACGCGGTCAGGACCCCGGGCCGCCGTCGGACGGTCAGCTCGCCCCCGGCAAAGCCGGCTCCGGTGGCCAGCCGCGAGGCCTTGCGCCCGGTGACCCGGACGATCTCCGATCGCTTCGCCGTGGCCTGCACCACGAGTCGCCCCTGATCCTCCGCCTGCTCCAGCACCAGGACGGCCGCGCCGCTCACCGGCGCCTCGTACGTGGCGACGAGGTCATAGCGATCGACCTCCGCCCGCTCGACCGGTCCCGCCGGGTCCAGCGTCGGCGGCGCGGCTGCCCTGCCTGCCGCCGAGAGGCAGCAGGCGGCCCAGACCCAGATGGCGTGCGTCATGTGTCGTCAGTCCTCCGACGATACCTCGACGAGCTTCCAGGCCAGCGAGTCGAGGTCCATTGTCAACGTCCGGTCCCGAGCCGCGATCGGCTCGCCCGTCAGGGCGTCCCGCGCGCTCAGGGCGCCCGTCAGCCCGAGCTTCTCCGGCTCCAGCCTCAACGAGACGTGGGCCCGACTCCGGCCCAGGTTGTCTGCCACGAGCAACACGCCGTTCGTTGGGCGCCGGTAGAGGCTGACGTAGACCTCCGCCGGCTCCGCCGTGACCAGGTCGGCGTTGGCCCAGTACGGATGCCAGGTGGCCTGCTCTCGCCCGAAGCGATCCATCGCGCTCCAGATCGCAGCGGCGTAGGGTAGCTGGACTTCCGCCCCATACGGACGGGTCGGGACGTCATGCAGGAGCGTCAGACCCCACTTCGCGCGGAAGTCGCCGGGCAGCGAGTACTCCAGGAACTCCTGGGCGACGCCCCAGTTGTGGCCCATGAACTCGGCGCGGAACGTGTCCAGGGGCAGGCGGTCGGTGAGAAACGCGCCCGGGTCGCCGGACAAGTGCTCCCCATCCCACAAGCTGGTGGCCCAACCGATGGAGGGACCGACCATGAAGGCGGAGTTGTGCAGGTTCAGCTGCGCCTCCGGCTTCCTGCCGCGAAGCGCCGTGTAGAGCCGCCGGGCCATCCGACGCGACTCGAAGACCGGGTAGGTCGGCCGCCAGGCGCCCTGCCCATCTCGATAGCCACAGCCGTGGTGCGTGTTGTGGCACGCCAGCGGAAGCGTGGTGCCGTCCATGTAGATGCCGTCCAGGTCGTACTCGTCCATCAGCCGGGCGGCCCCCGCCACCACGAAGTCCTGCCACAGGCTGCCATGGCAGACCCGGTAGACCGTCTGTACCGGTTTGGGCGGGTAGTTGTCCAACCCGAAGTCGTAGCTGTACGGCCGAGCTTCGTACCAGTTCGCGGCGTCCTCGAGGCACAGGTCGAACTCGGGCGCCGCGTCCGAGAGCTGGAAGCCGAAGTAGACCAACACCTGAATGCCGCGCTTGTGGCATTCCTCGACGAACTTGCGCAGCTTCTCCGGATCGGTCGCCCGGTTCCAGCACAGGATGTCCGTCCAATCCATCAGCGACAGGGAGCGGACGCCGCGGGCCTGCATCACGTCCAGCGCGTTCCGGCCGTCGGGGCCAGGCTCCAGCGCGCGGTACACGTCGGCGAAGAGCGTGGTGCTGCGGAGGTCCCAGGCGTCCTGACCGCGGGGCTTGATCGGGGTGGCCATCAGGCCCCAGGTGTAGTCGAGACGCTCGACGGCCTGACCGTTGCCGACGGTGAGGTTCGAGGAGGCGGGGTCCAGGACCACCGGCCGACCAATCAGGTTCAGCCTCAGCACCGTCGCCTCGCCCTGGGGGGCGATCTCCACGGCCCGGGCGGCATCGGCGGGCAGCCAGCCCTCATCGCTCTCCGCGAACCACTGGAGGCCGCGCTCCTCGTCGCCGAGCCAGAGCGCCGGGTTGAACGGGGTCGCGACCCCTCCCTCGGGAAGCAGCCCCGGCCGGTGAGCCTCCCACGGGCCCGAGCGATCCGGGTAGTAGTACCAGTAGCGGGCATGGCGCGTCTTGAGTGGGATCTCCAGAGCCAGCCGGTCAAGCCGCGTCGCGACCTGGGACGTCAGCCGCAGGTCGACGCGCAGCATCCCGTCATACTCCAGCGTGAGGGTGCCGGTGAGGTCGACCCCACCCGCCGTGTCCCGGGTCTCCAGGCTCGCGGCCGTGGCTGACTGCCGGGTGAGGGCGAGCTGCGCCCCCCTCCACTCCAGCGCGCCCTGGTCGGTCTGGCCCACCAGGCGGACTGGCCCGGCGAGGACGTCAGCTCCCGCCGTCGTGACGCCCTCCGGGAGGCCTGAACGGGCGAACCGGTACTCCCGGCCCCAGCAGCGCAGTGTCGCCTCTCCGCCGGAACACGCGGCCTCCACCGGCGTCCAAGGGGCCATCAGCGTGTCGGCGGCGCCCTCCTTGGAGCCCACCCACCAGGGCAGCGTCTCCGGCTTCGGCCAGTCGGCGGAGATCGCCGTGCCGACGACGGGCTGCCCGTCGGACGTCACGCGCGCGCGCACTTCGTACCGTCCCGGAGGGAGGGCCGCCGTGGAGAAGATCACCTCGGCGCGCCCTTCCGGCGACAGGAGCGCGGCCTGGGTAGCGACCGGCTGGTCCTGGCCTGCGGGGAGCAGCTCGACGGTCGCTCCCGCAGTGGCCAGCGGCGCAGCGAGGTTCCGGAACGCGAGGTCGATCGCGAGCACACTGTCGGCGGTGAACCGATGTTGGCGGATGGAGAGCCGACGAGGGGGCGAGGCGAGGTCCGGGGGGTACAGCTCGCGCGTCTGCTCGTAGAGCGCCTGGACCTGGGCGTCGGTCAGAGCGGCGTCCCAGATCCGGGTGTCTCCGAGCAGCCCGCTGAAGTAGTGGGCGCCGGTCCAGCCTCCCAGCACGAGCTTGCTGCGGTAGACCCCCCCAAACCCCGGCGGCCGCTCTCCGGAGGCTTGCCGGGACCCGTTCACGTAGAGACGCGACTGCTGCGACGGCTCATCGTACGCGCAGGCGACCTGGACCCACTCGTTCAGTGGCACCGGCTGACTGCCGGGCAGGTCCTCCCAGGCCGCGTTCGTCCCGGCGCGCGTCTCGAAGTGCGGCCGCCCCCCAGCGTCGAGGTACAGGCTCCAGCCGTAGTGCGTCAGCACGTACTGCTGCGCGCGAGAGTGGGTCCGCAGCCACACGGAGAAGGTGAGGGAACCGTCGGCGAGGTGGGCCCGGGGCGGATCGCCGCAGTCGACGACGTTCCACAGGCCGTCGAGGTCGAGCGCGGCCCGGTCGCCCTGCTTCACCCAGAGACCGCCGCCCACGCGAGCCGTCGTGCCCCCGGCGATGTCGGCGGCAGTCGAGCCGGCGCCCTCATCGAGCGGATAGTGAGTCACCGGAGGGGGCACCACGTCCTGCGCCACGGCCGCCAGGGGCGGCACGGCCAGGGCGACGGCGACGGCGATCCGCAGCAGGCGCAACATGGGTCTCCTGGGGTCTCCCCCCCTACGGGTCCAGTTGCCCGTGCTCTTCGCCACGGGCACCGTTGACGCCTGCGTGGGGAGGCGCGGGCGTCAGGGAGGCCTCGCCGACCGCCAGCCCGTGTGTTGAGGGGCCCCACTCGTCAGCCTGGGCCGATATGGGCGATGCAATGCGCAACAGGTATTCCGGACCGAGAAGGTCGCAATAGTCGACTCCACGAAGTGGCAAGCGCTCGCCTACTCTTGGAAGGAGGTGCTACCGCATGTGGCTCCGCCATGTGGGCGCGCTGCTGTTGGGTGCCGTAGCGATCGCGGCGGCGCTGGCGCCGCCCGTCGCCCACGGCGATACCGTGATCGAGGGCAACATCGACGGCTACGTCACGTGGCAAGAGGCGAGCAGCCCGTACCTGCTCAAGGGGGGGGTCACCATCACTCCCGGGTCCACCCTCGTAATCAAGAAGGGAGTGAAGGTGAAGGTGGCTGCGGGCGGGGTGCTGCGCGTGTATGGACACCTGGGCGCGGACGGCACTCAGGCTGAGCCGATCCGCTTCACCTCGGACGGGAGCCTCGCCTACGATCATTGGAGCGGCATCGAAGTGGGCCCTCCCGCCTCCGAGACGGAGCTCGCGTCTGCATCCTTGGCGTACTGCATCATCGAGCGTGCGGGCCGCGACACGGGCTACGCGGGCGGCGCGGTCCGCTGCAAATCGCTCAAGGGGCCGGCGCCGTGGGTCAAGCTGTATAAGACGACGATCCAGAAGAGCGCGACGAACGGGCTGTACCTGGAGCGGGTGGGGCTGGGCGCGGTCCACGTGGAGGAGTGCACGATCCAAGACTGCGGGAGACGGCCCGTGCAACTGGTCGCGTGTGGCGGGCCGACGTTCAAGGGCAAGAACCTCTTTCGCGACAACGGCCAGAGGTGGATCGGAGTGAGTGGCCTGGGGATGGATGGCATCTGGGACCGGGCGCCCGTACCCTACTCGTGGGACACCACGGAATCGGGCCCCAGCGTTGCCGTGACTGGTGGACGCCTGATGGTGTGGGACGCAATTGTCCTGGTCCCCACCGGGGGCGGAATCGTGGCGCAGCGGGGAACGCTGCAGGCAGACCTCACTTTGTTCACGTCCTGGGAGCATTACCTGGGGAACCCTCCGGCCGCGGGGCGGTGGGCCGGCATCAGGGCCTATGACGGGGCGAAGTGCCAGTTGGTGAACTGCGAGGTCTATGACACAGGCCAGTCGGGGCAGCCGGCCGTGCACTGCTCGGGCTCGACAACCCTCCTTCGAATGAGCCGCTGCGAGATCGGTTACGGCGCCGTGGGGGTCGTCTTCAACCAGTGCCAGCCGAAGTCGGACATCCGTGGCACGTGGTTCCACGATCTCACTGACTACGGGCTGCGGATCTGGGGAGAGGGCGCCTCTCCGGTTGTCACGAACTGCGTCTTTGAGGGTATCCGCAACACCGCCATCGAGGTCGGCCCGGACGCCGCGGGCGCGTACCTGGGGAACGTCAAGAACCTGAACCCTAGCGACGACGGAGGCAACGCCTTCCTGGACCGGGATTCGTGGGCCGTGGCAAACAACAGCCCGCGGTTGGTGCGGGCGCAGAACAACTGGTGGGGGTTCACCACCGCAGACGAAATCAGCTCCTTCCGCATCTCCGACCGCAACGACAGCCCGTCGCGCGGTGTAGTGCGATTCCAGCCATTCCTCACGGAGGAACCGGCTCAGGGTCCTGGGGCACCGACGCAACCCATCGGCCTGACCGCCATGCCGACGGGAGCCGGGGGCGCGACGATCTGCTTCTCGCTGGCCTCGCCCGCGGCCGTCGACGTCGCCGTCCTCAACGCGGCCGGGCGACCCGTCCGCCAGCTTTGCGCCAGCCGATCCCTCGACGCCGGGGCACAGGCCGTCACGTGGGACGGTCGGTCGGACCAGGGCCTGCGCGCGCCCGACGGGATGTACGTGGTGCGTGTCACCGCCTACGGGGAGTCCGGCGTCAAGGCGAGCGGCCTGGCGGGGCTGCGGCTCTCGCGATCACGCCGGTGAGACGCATCAGGCGGGGTCGGCGTCCGGGCCGGGGGGCTCCGTCGGCGTAAGGGCGGAGTGCATGCGGTCGGCGACGCGCTCCAGCTTGCGCACGACGCCGGAGACGCGCCGCTCGGTCTGTTGCTCGCGAGCGCGCCAGGCAGCATAAAGGGCGGCGCCTGCGATGCCGCAAACGCCGCCCACGATGAGTGCCGCCAGGATGCCCTTCTGCGTATCGGTCATGGTGCCATCGACCGCGCGACGCCCGCTAGACCTCCCACACCTTGTCCCCGTCGAAGTCGTCCCCGCTGCCCCCGCCGGACTGGTCCATGCTCTCGAAGATGCGCTGAACGAACGTGAGCAACTCGCGCGGGTTGAAGGGCTTCGTCAGGTAGGAGCTGACACCGGACTGCCATCCCGCGAAGATGTCGGCATCCTGCGCCTTCGCCGTGAGCATGATGACGGGAATCTGCTCGGTGTCGGGGTCCGACTGGAGCTTCTTGAGCACGTCGAACCCGTTCATGCGCGGCATCATGACGTCGAGAACGAGCATGTCGGGACGGTCGCTCTGCACCTTCTCCAGGGCCTCAACCCCGTCGTAGGCGCAGATCACGTCGTAGCCGGCCTTGCGGAGATTGATCTCGACGAGCTTGACGATCTGTCTCTCGTCGTCTACCACCAGGATCTTCTTCGGCATTTTCAGCCGTGTCCTCCCTAAGGCAGAGCCCTCAAAGTCCCCGGCTCAACCGTCCTGGAGTGCCGCGCTCCTTAACACCGAGGCGGGTTGCGTCTGAACAGCCGCACAGGCCGCCGCTTCACCGTGGCGTCCTGTCCCCTTCCCGGTCGCGCGTCAGTATAGCAGAAGGCTCTAGGCGTGTCAAACGCCGAACGGCGGAAAACAGGGCTGTCCCTGCCGCCGAATCCCGCCCCGATCAAGCCTCTCGCGCCGCGAACCAACGGGCGAAGTCGACGCGCGGCGCGTAGCCCAACTCGGCCTGCGCGCGAGCGGTGCTGTGGTACACACTGACGGGATGCGCCGTCTCCGGGCGGCTGAGGATGAAGTCGCGCGCCTCAGGGAAGTGTCGGCAGTAGACCGCCCGCGGGTCCGCTCGCAGCGCCTCGGCGTCCTCCCGCGTGTAGGGCACGGGCGCGGTGCAGTAGAATGCGTCGCAGCGCAGATCGGGGCGGCCCAGAGCCAGAACGTGCGCCTGCGCCACATCGCCCACGTCGCCGTAGAGGGTGAGCAGGCCGACGCCGTAGTCGTCGCCGGACCGCGGGATGAAGCAGGGCGGCCGCAGGCTGATGACGTGCAGCCCGTGGCTCCGGGAGAACATCTCGCACAAGGTCTCCCCCATTTCCTTGGTGGCGCCGTAGAGGTCATCCGGGCGCCGAGCGACGTGCTCCGTCAGGGGCAGCTCGTCGGGCGCTCGCGCGTACCCCACGGCCGCGATGCTGCTCGTGTAGATGACCCTCGGCACCCCGGCCTCGACACAGGCCCGCAGGAGGTGGTGAGTCGCCTTCACATTGCAGTCGAGGTACTGGTCATCTGTGTAGGGCCTCCAAGGGTGGATGGCGGCGCAGTGGATCAGCACCTCCGTTCCCTCGACGGCCTCCCGCGCCTGCTCCGGCCGGCTGAGGTCTGCTTTGACGAAGTCCACGGCCCCATTGCTGGGCAGGTTTGCCATGTCGGTGAGGCGGAGTTGCACATCCTCGCGGCCCCGAAGTTGAGCAGCGATCTCCGTCCCGAGGACACCGGCGGCGCCGGTCAGAGTGACTCTCACCGTGAGACATCCCTCCCAAGGTTGTCGGGCCGAGCGAGTCAGCCCCGTCCTTCGCCGGCGCCAGGAGAACGCCTGCAGGGAACTGAGTTCCGCGGCGTGGAATTGTACGTCTTGGCGGCGCAGCACCCTCCGCGCCGACCCACCCAGGGGAGACCGGACGATGCCGGAACAGGGCGGATCGCCCTCCAGGCGGCGCTTGCCGGAGTGGCTCAAGGTCAAGATGGGGAAGGCGCAGCTCTCGGAGCGGACCCTCGGGCTCGTCCGGAGCGCCCGGCTGCACACCGTCTGCCAGAGCGCCCGCTGCCCGAACATCGGCGAGTGCTTCAGCGCGGGCACCGCGACCTTCCTGCTCATGGGCGACCGTTGCACGCGGAACTGCGGCTTCTGTGCCGTCAGTCCCGGCCGACCGGAGCCATTGGACCCCGATGAGCCGCGCCGAATCGCGAGGGCGGCGGCGGAGATGGGCCTCGCCTACGCGGTGCTCACTTCGGTGACCCGCGACGATCTCCCCGATGGCGGCGCCGGCCACTTCGCCGGGACGATCCGGGCGATCAAGGCTGCGCGCCCGGCGACGCAGGTCGAGGTGCTCGTGCCCGACTTCGGCGGCTCCGAGGCCTGCATCCGCACCGTCCTGGACGCACAGCCGGAGGTGTTCAACCACAACCTCGAGACGGTCCGCCGGCTCCAGGCGCGGGTCCGACCCCAGGCTTCCTACGATACGTCACTATCGGTGCTGCGCACGGCCTCGGGACTTGCCCCGCGCAGTCCGACGAAGTCGGGGCTGATGGTGGGTCTGGGGGAGACAGACGAGGAGATCGCGGAGGCCCTTGGGGACCTGGCAGAGGCGGGGGCCTCGATCGTCACACTCGGGCAGTACCTGCAGCCCTCGCCCCGGCACCTGCCGGTCGAGCGCTACGTGCCGCCAGAGCAGTTCGAAGCCTACCGGGAGGTCGGAGAGGCGGCCGGAGTGAAACACGTCGTGGCGGGCCCCTTCGTGCGCTCATCCTACCATGCCGAGGAGGCTGCGCGGAATCTCCCCGTCCAGGCGCCGCGATGATCCGCCGGGCCGTTGTGCTACTCCTGGCCCTCCTCGTGCCGATCGGCGTGCTCGGCCTGGCCGGTCGGCATCTCCTGACGCGGGGCGGCTGGGCTGGGCGAGCTCGGGAAGCGGTCGCCATCCAGCTGGCGCAGACGCTCGACTCTGAGGTCCGCGTGGGGCAGGTGCAGGGCGATCCCCTGCGGGGGTTTCGACTGCGGGATGTCTCCATCGCGGATGGCCGCACCTTCGCCGACGGCACCCTCGCCTCGGCGAAAACGGTCGAGGTGAAGTGCAACGCCTGGGCCGCCTTGCGCCGAGGCACTCCCCCCATTGAGGCCGTAGAGATCGTGCGAATCGTCGGTCTGCGGGCAGAACTCCGACGCGGGCCCGACGGCAAGCTCAACGTTCAGCGCCTCTTCCCCACTCCGAAGCCCTCAGCGGGACCCAAGGCCAGGTTCCGGGGGCGGGTCATCGTCGAGGGCGGTGATATCCGCTACACCGACCGGTCGTCGGCACCCCGGGGCCTTGCCGGGCTGGACCTCACGCTGGCCCGCGTCGATGGGATCGCCGACTTCGCCCGCCCGGGTGTCATCGAGCTGGCCGGACGAGCCGAGGGCGTCGCAGCTCCCTTCGCGCGCGTGGAGCTTGCGGGCTCCTACCGGCCAAAGGGCCGGTGCCTCTCGCTCAACGGCGGCCTCACCCACGCCGATCTCCCGTCGCTGGCCCGCCGGTTCGCGGCCATTCGGGGAGCGACCGTGCGGACCGGCTCGGCCGATGCCGCTGGGAACCTCTGCCTCGCCGACGGGCGGCTGGTGGACTACGCCGTCGTGGGGCGCGCCACAGATGTTGCGGTCGAAGTGGCGTCGCTGCGGGGCGAGACCGTGCGGGGCGAGGCGGAGTTCTCGGCGACTCCGGCCGGCATTGGTCTGCGCGGGGTGCGCGCTACCGTCCTGGGGGCGTCGATCACGGGCGAGGGCGCCGTGATCGGGCTCGCCGCCCCCGTGGTGGACTTCGCCGGAGCCGCCGAGAACGTCGACGTGCCGCGCTGGACCGCGCTGGCGCCGGAGGTGGCGCGATCTCTCCCGGAGGTCTCCGGCGCGTCCGGCGTCCGGGTGGAAGGCCGCGTGACCGGGCCGCTCGCTGACCCCGACGTCACCGCCTCCGCCGCCTTCCCCGAAGCCGCGAGCGTCCGGTACGCTGCGCAAGCGCCGACGGCTGAGCCCGATGCGCCCTCCGCCGAGCCGTCCGTCCTCGAGGCCCAGGCCGCGGGTCTGGGCGTGACGGTCTCGGTGCCCGATTGGAGGGCGGGGGATGCCGTCATCCGCGTGCAGGCCGCGGAGGCCAAGTTGGGTGACCTGGCGGCGTGGCTGCCGGGAGACGACTACCTGACCGAACTGCAGCCGGCTCCGATCAAGGACCTGCAGGCCGAGATCACGGTCTCCCGCAAGACCGCCGCCGTCGCGGGGCGAGTGGACTTGGCGGAAGTGAGCACAGATCGCGGAGCGGCGAAGGGGGTTCAGGTTCGGTACGCAATGGTTGGACACGTCTTGCGCGGCGAGGTGACCGCGCAGGACGTGCTGGGAGGCAAGCTCGGGGCGCGGGGGATGATAGACCTGTCGCAGAATCGGGCTGAAGCCTACGCGAACTTTGACGCCGACAGCCTCGACCTGTCGGCCGTCGCGGGCGCCCTCGAAGGTGAAGCGCCTGAGATGGAAGGGCGGGCCAGCGCGGTCGGCACGCTGGCGTACCGCGAGGGGCGGTGGGACGTCGGCGCCGAGGTCAGCAGCCGTGAGGCCCGCGTCGAGTCGGTGGAGATTGACGCCCTCCAGGCGCATGTGGGGTTGCGCGAACAGGCCCTGGAGGTGCGGAGCCTCACGGCCACCGGCCCGCTCGGCGTGGCGTGGGCGCGCGGCACAGTTCCCTTCACTGGGCCACTGGACGTGGAGGCCACGGTAGCCGGCGTACCGCTGGGGCAGGTGCAGGCCCTGCTGCAGCCCGATCGCGGGGAAGAGGCGGATTCCCCGGCTCCGACGCCAGTGGTTGGCCTGGGCTTCGCCCACGGGCGAGTTCGCGGCGAGGTTCGTGACCCCAAGGTCACCGCCGACGTCGCCCTGTTCGACGCAGGAACCGAGGGCCTCCAGGCGGCGGCGGTGACGGCTACCGTTGAGGCCACGGCGCATGAGGCGGTTGCCACGAACCTCCTGGCCCGCCGGGGCACGGCTGTCCTGTCGGGCGCAGTGGCGGTTCGTGAGCTGGTCTGGCCACCCGGCAGCTACTTCGCCGAGGCTCCGCCTGCCGAGGGCCCGACGGATCCCGGCGCGAGAGTGGACGGCGAGTTGTATGGATCTGTCGAGGTCAAGGGGTTCGAACTTGAGCAGATCGACACCTTTGCGACTCTCCCGGATCGGCTGCGGGTGGCAGGGTTGGCGGAGGCCGAGGTCGGCCTGTCGGGGTCGATCCGGGCACCGGTGGCGGAGGGGCGCGTGTCCGTCGCGGACCTCCGGGGCGCCGACCTGCCGACCGACATCACCGTGGGCCCGCTCCAGTTCACCGGCGCCTTCACGGCAGACCCGAACGCCGTGAGTCTGCGGGAGGGTCGGGTCGGGTCGCGGGCCGGTTCCCTGGAGGTCACGGGCGAGGCGGGTGGCTGGAACACGGACGAGGGCGCGGCGATCTCCGCTCGGTTCGAGGCGCGGGGCCTACCGATCTCAGCGTACACTCCGGCAGACGGTCCGGCGGCCTTGCTGGAGGGTACGATCGACCGGGTGAGCGGCTCGGTGCAGGGCCCGCTGTCGGGCGAGGGGCCCGCGTGGAAGGCGAGCATGTCGGCGCAGGAGGTGCGGTTCGGCCGACGGAGCGCGCGGGAGCTGCACGGCGACCTCGGCTACTCCCACGGGGTGTTCGCCGCCAGCAGCCTGGCCTGCGAGGTCGCCGAGGGGGCCATGCGGGTCCGCGCGGCGAGCTATCAGCCGTCCGACCGGAAGATGTTCGCCGACCTGACGCTTGCCGACCTCGATGCGCAAGCGCTGCTCTTCCTCGCGGCCGACATCGCCTCTGCGGGACGCGCCGATCCGGAGGCCGCCACGCGGCGCGACCGCATCTACGCC
>Ga0233425_10003242_pt1 | contig 30068 bp, 30 predicted proteins | sample Watercolumn_Towu_2_FD_181712 | JGI IMG/M metagenome (GOLD analysis project Ga0233425, IMG submission 181712) | Freshwater microbial communities from Lake Towuti, South Sulawesi, Indonesia - Watercolumn_Towuti2014_140_MG | ecosystem: Environmental > Aquatic > Freshwater > Lake | place...
TGAAAATGCCTTAACCGAGCTTGTTCCAAATGAACCGACAACAGCAGAAACTCCGATTTTACCTGAATTCTTAATAAACTCCCGGCGGGTAACTTTTTTTGACATATTGAATGTATTTGTATGGGGTTCAAATTTAATGGAAAAACTTTCGGGTTAATTAGTTATGAAAAATACACTATATAAAACATCTATTTTGTACGTCTACAGTTTGTTTTACAGCTATCATAGAAAATTAATGTGCTTCAGGAAAACTCAGCAACAAGTATTTGTAAGCAAGAACAACGAAAGTTAAAACTATAAAATCGGATTCATTATTTAACTCTATATCTTACATCTGATTTAGAACCTTTTGACCGGCTTACTCTTTAACAAACTTCAAAACAGTCGTCTCTCCTTCTACTCCCACTACTTTTACAAAATACATCCCTGAGCTAAAACCGCTGATATCAAGTGTCACAGATGCTGCATATTCTCTTTGACAATTAGCTGCTTCAACACCCTGGCTGTCCAATACAATGACTGAATTAACAGGTTGATTATAATCGATCGTCAAAAAATCTTTTGCGGGATTCGGATAAAGACGTAAGCCCGGATTCATTCTTGAGCCGAGGGCAGTAGCATAAGCCAGGGGAATATTAAAATCAATGCATCCACCTTGATCGTCATAATCCTTACCCTCCCCTGCTGTCCATGCTCCTGCATTGAAAACACAGTTGATTGCTTCAACATAAGTTCCCGAAGGTACACCGTAGAATACCAGTGGTATAAATACCAACGACCAGGTGGAGTCGCCATTATAAATCAGTTTGGGAGCCTGACCATTGGCACCAAGTGCATCAAAATTAACAACGTATTGCCAACCCGAACCAGCAATTGTAACACCAGAATGCATCATAACGGAATCGGCGCCGAACAAATCTCCCTCAGGGCACGAAAGCTTTGCATCGAGGGTAAGTGTTACTTCGTCGTATGCTGAAGCATTTGCCGGAGACAGTGTTATGGCAAACGGATAAACAGGAATGGTATCATCGGTTATCTCAAATGCACTATTCATCGTCATAAGTCCATCTAAGGGATTCGCAACATTTAGATCCCATAGCCCTGTGACGGCGTTTTCGGGTAAATCGAGTTGAGCGGAGATAAGTGTGTCATTTACTGCATAAATAGATTGAAATCCGAGGCTGTCGCTCGCCAGGCTCAGCCAGGCTGCAGTCCCTGATGTCTGGAAATGAGTATTGATCCCGAAAATATTAACGTTCAGTGATTGTCCCTGTTCCCCGGTTTCGGGAACAATACTATGGATAACCGGCATTTGGGGAATGCCAGGTAAAATTGGAATAAAGAAATCCATGCAATTGGTACCCCCCGGTTGAAAATCGCGTCCGTCCTGTGTCCAGTCATTACCGTTGTTGAAAACAGCGCAGATCTGGGTGACCGTAGCACCGGCATTGAATCCGTAAAAATCGTATGGTGTGTAGACAATTGAGAACGTCCCGTCGGGATTGGCATTAAGGATCGGCGACTGACCATTAGCCCCGGTTGCATTAAAAGCCACCACATTTTGCCAGGTATTTCCGTTAACCGTTACGCCAGAATGCATGGCAATATAAGGCAATCCCTGAAGACTGCCACTCTGGAAACAAGCTTCGGCAGGATCAAAGGTCAGGGTGATCTCATCAAAAACCGTTGCGTTCTCCGGTTCGATCGTAATAGCATCGGGCATTTGCCCGGTGGTTGTTTGTGCGATAAAAATGCAAACACAAAACATTAATGTAACAAGGATGGAATTTTTCATTTTTATATAATTTTATTTCCCACTAAAGATCAACTCATAACATGAAATATACGGAGATCTGAAACATCAGTGAAAACCTGATTCAACATTTTCCGTGATAAATTTTTCATCCTGCGACGATACACACATTACTCATTCACAAATATATAATACTGCCATGGTTTTAATTGAAGAAGTGTGCTGTCGGCAAACGTCTTCTCTTCACCAGAGAAGTACTCCTTGAATTCAGTCTTCACACTCTCCAGCTTTATTTTCACAGTCAGCGAATCACCTGAAAGATTGGTCACCACAATGATGCGCTCATCTTCTTTTTGGCGGATAAAAGCAAGTACCTGTTTTTTATAAGCGGTAGTGATCCGGCTGTAACTGCCTCCTTCAATCCCATTCAATAAGGCAGGATTGGTCCTTTTAAGTAAGTTCAGCTTTTTATAGAATTCGTTTAACGCCGAAGCCGGATTCCAATCGATAATGTCTTTGTCGAAAAACTGAAGTCTGCGATTAAAACCTGCTTCCTGTCCGCTATAGATCAGTGGCATACCGGGCAGCAAATAACTTAGGACAGCAAAAGTGCTCATCCCTTCGCCGAAGCGTTCATATTCTGTTCCGTTCCAGGAATTCTCGTCATGGTTTGTGATAAAATACATTCGGTACGCATCGTGTGGATACAAGGTATCCTGTTTGGTGAAATAAGAATCAATATCTCCGGCATTCTTCTGTCCCCTCGCAATTTCCTTGAAAATATTATGGAGTTCCCATCCGTACGACATGTCAAAAGCACGGGTGTGGTGGTCGGGCTGTTCGGCTTCAGCCAGCATAAATACAGGCTTTATTTTATCAAGCTCGGTGCGAACCTGCTCCCAAAAATCCGTAGGTACAAGCATTGCGACATCGCACCGGTAACCGTCGATCCCGGTCTCCTTGATCCAGAACCTCATGGCATCGAGCATTTCATTTCGAAGAGCCGGATTGTCATAGTTCAAATCTGCAACATCCGACCAATCGAATGGGGAAATCATTCTGCCAAGTGAATCCTGTGAATACCATTCCGGATGCTCAGTGATCCAGGCATGATCCCATGATGTATGGTTCGCAACCCAGTCGAGAATCACCTTAAATCCAAGGTCATGAGCGGCGTTCACCAACTTCCTGAAGTCGTCGAGAGTTCCAAACTCAGGATTTACTGCTTTATAATCCCTGACTGAATAATAGCTCCCGAGCGTTCCCTTGCGGTTCTTCTCGCCGATGGGATTAACAGGCATCAACCACAGAATGTCAACACCTAAATCCTTTAGACGGGGCAGGTGTTCCCTGAAAGCATTAAAAGTACCTTCGGGTGTGTATTGCCTGATGTTGACCTCATAAATAACAGCATTTCTGGACCATTGGGGATGAATTACCGAACTTTCCGGCAAAGCCTTTTCTGTTGTCTTTTCCTTCTGCCCAGAGCATGCGAGCAGGAGAAATAATCCTGTCAGCATTATGAGTCCGGCAATTGAATGATGGATGTAATCGGATATGTGGCAGTTTGACTTCATCATATTGATAAAATTATTTCGACGGTGTCAAATTTAGAGAAGTTTTTCGAGAACCTGTAAATCCATACCAGTAAAATCATTAATGATCAGGTCAACTTCGGGAAGGTCACCGGCATGGTGGGTGGTTGTCAGGGCGATTACCCTGGTGCCGGCAGCTTTCGCAGCAATGATCCCAATGATTGAATCCTCGAAGACGATACATTGCGAAGGCTCGACATGCAGTAATTCAGCTGTTTTCAGATAGATTTCAGGATCAGGTTTTCCTTTTGTAACTGAACTGGAATCAAGTATCAGGGAGAAAAAATTTTTTGTACCTGTTTTTTTCAGTACAAACCGGACATTGATCGCGGGTGAAGAGGTCGCCAGAGCAACCGGAATCCTGTGTATCCGAAGTTCCGTAAGAAAAGAGATCAACCCTTCAACCGGTTTTATTTGTCCGGCATACAGATTCCGATAAATTGCTTCCTTGTCGCTCCCTAATTCGCGGATCTCCTCTTTGGTGAGTTTGCGCTTAAAAAATGTTTCAAGGTGTTCTCTGTTGGTTCCGCCAAATATCTTGTTTCTGAAATCACCGGTAATATCGATACCGTATTTCTCAAGGAATAATGCCCAGGCTTGGCGATGGTATTCATAATTATCTACCAGTACGCCATCCATGTCGAAAATCACTGCAAATTCACGTTTCATAAAATCACAACGATAAAGACATATTTATATGCTCCCCCCTCCAGAGTCACCGGGAAATTTCAATCCGAAAATCCGGGTGGTTCAATCCAATAACTTGAATCAGTCCGCCGGTTTGCCCTTAATTCAGATGAACTCCGGCTGCCTGCTTCACACCATAAAAATAAATATTATCTACATTTGCCGGTAAAAATCTGAAATTGCGTAAAGTTTACCTCGAAATAACCGTTTTCATCTGTGGAGCAGTTTTGATGGCATTCGAGATAGTAGGAGCACGCATGTTGGGACCCTGGTTCGGAACTTCATTTCAGATATGGACAGGAATCATTGGGGTGATGCTGCTGAGCATGGCTGCAGGATATTTTCTCGGCGGTCGATTAGCCGACAGGAAACCTCGCGCTGACATTCTAGCACTGTTGATATTCCTGGCTGGTGTCATCATTTTTATAACAACGCTTCTTAAGGAAGTGGTTATGTTATATCTTACGCGATCGATTCTTAATATACTCACTGGTTCGTTGGTTGCTTCAGTGATCTTTTTCATGATTCCGTCCGTCCTTTTGGGTATGGTTTCGCCGTTTGCAGCAAGAATTAAGATGAAATCAGTGGTTCAGAGCGGGTCAACAATAGGGAACTTATATGCTATTTCGACTGCGGGAAGCATTGCGGGGGTTTTTCTTGCCGGCTTTTACCTTATCCCGGGCTTCAGGATCACAGACATTCTTCAAATCATAGGAACTGTACTGGTAGCTATCTCGCTTTTTGTCAACGCCTTTTATCTTTATACTCGCGCTGCATTAATCAACAAGAAATGAAGAAATTTTTTTACATTATATTAATTCCGATTCTGGCAGTTGTTTTTACGGGTTGCCGCGAAACGCATACTTCAAAGCCTTTAAAAATTGCTATTTCCAAAGCAATCCCTGAAGACAAATACCAGAACTACTACAGGTGGATCCATAGTGTTGACTCCACCATCATTTGTTTCGATCTGTACTACCTGAACATGGATTCAGCCTTGAAAACACTGGAATACTGCGACGGTTTACTCCTGACCGGCGGACCAGACATCCATCCACAGAAATTCGGAAAAGAAAGGGATACTGCAAGATGTCAGGATATTGATCTGAAAAGAGACTCGCTTGAGTTTGCTCTGCTTGCGAAGGCTATGAACCTGAAAATGCCCGTACAAGGTGTATGCAGGGGACTGCAGGTCATTAATGTTTATTTCGGTGGAAGCCTGACCATCGACATTCCGTCTGATTTAGGCTCATTGGTCGGGCATCAGTTGCCCGATACTTACGAATATTATCATGAAGTCAATGTTCTTCCGAACTCGGCATTATTCAAATTGTCCGGATCGGAAATCGGCACTGTTAACAGCAACCACCACCAGGGAATCGAAAGTTTGGCTCCTTTACTGACCGGAATGGCAAAAACAAAGGACGGTCTGATCGAAGCAATCGGACTGAGAGACACAGTTGACAAATCCTATCTGCTCGCGGTTCAATGGCATCCTGAACGGCTGGATTACAGCAATCCTTTAAGCGGTCCTGTAATCAAGAGGTTCATTGAGGCGGTCAGAACATATAGCAACAGTGGCAAATAAACTTAAAAAGTCGGGCTAAGAGCATTTCAAAAAGTTTTCGGAGGTGTATTAAACAGACATGCCTTACAATTATGAGTGCGCTGAAATGTCCGGAAGAGAATTAAAAAAGTAATATGACATTTATCCTTGAAGCAAGGAAATAAATAACTCGTCAGATGAAAAATACCAACATTTTCATTTCGGGATTGGCACTTCTGCTCTTTTCGGCAGGATGCGGTCATAATCAGCAGTCGCAAACCAACAAAGAACAAAGCGGTATGAGTATCACCAAAGAAAATTTCGGTTCGGTGAACCAGAAGGATGTTTACCTGTTCAGCATCAGAAACAAGAACGGATACACAGTCAGGATTACAAATTACGGAGGCATAGTCACTTCTTTTCTTGTCCCTGACAGGAATGGAAAATTCGATGATGTCGTTCTGGGGTATGATAGTCTGTCGGGATATCTCAGGCAAACGCCTTACTTCGGATCAATAGTGGGAAGATTTGCCAACAGGATAGCCAAAGGCAAATTTGTGCTCGACAGTAAGGAGTATAATCTTGCTGTAAACAATGGACCAAATCATCTTCATGGAGGGATCACGGGTTTCGACAAAGTCGTTTGGGAGCCGGAAGAAATAACCGGAGAATCCGAAGCAGGGTTAAAACTGCACTACCTTTCCGCCGATGGAGAGGAAGGCTATCCCGGGAATCTGGACGTATCCGTCACCTATATCCTGAATAATGACAATGAATTCAGGATTGAATATTCTGCAAAAACAGATAAACCGACTCCGATCAATCTGAGCCATCACAGCTATTTTAATCTCGCCGGAAGGTCGGGTCGAAATATTCTCGGTCAAATGCTGTACATCGACGCTGATAAATACACGGTTGTGGATGAAACACTAATACCGACAGGTGAACTGAGAGATGTCACAGGCGCGATGGACTTCAGAAAACCGGCACCCGTCGGCGGCAGGATTCAGGAGGTTTCCGGTGGATACGATCATAATTATGTGCTTAATAATAAAGGAACGTTTGCAAAAGTGGCGGAGCTATCCGATTCCATCAGCGGAAGGAAAATGGAGGTTTACACGGATCAGCCCGGAATGCAGTTTTATTCCGGTAATTTCCTTGATGGAACCATAACCGGAAAAAGCAGTATTGTTTACAACAAACATTTCGGTTTATGTCTCGAAGCCCAGCATTTTCCCGATTCGCCCAATCATCCTGAATTCCCGAACACCATATTTAAGCCCGGAGAGGAATATAAACAGAAGACAACCTACAAATTCGGAATTAAATAAGCCTGTTGGTTTTTCACTGAGTAATCAGGTCAGTAGTTTTCCGGTACAAATGTCTGTTCCGACTTGGGAGGACGCACATATCCTTTAATGTTTTCCCGCATGGGAAGCTTAATCGGATCGGGTTCCACATATTCATACGGGATCATGCTAAGCAAGTGTGAAATGCAATTTAGCCGGGCACGCCTCTTGTCATCTGCGTTTACAACAAACCAAGGCGAATGCTTGGTGTCGGTGTAAGAAAACATATCATCTTTTGCCTTGGAATATTCTGTCCATTTTTCAAACGATCGCAGGTCGACATCGCTGAATTTCCAGCGTTTTGTCGGATCTTCGAGCCTTGCCCTGAACCTTTTTTCCTGCTCTTTGTCGCTTACTGAGAACCAATATTTAATGAGGATGATTCCCGAACGGATAAGCATGGTTTCGAAATTCGGGCACGATCTGAGAAATTCCCAGTACTCATCTTCGGTACAGAAGCCCATTACCCGTTCAACGACCGGTCTGTTGTACCAGCTTCTGTCTAAAATTACCATCTCCCCTGCTGCCGGCAGTTGCGAAACATATCTCTGAAAATACCATTGGGTTCGTTCCCGCTCGGTCGGCTTTGCCAGCGCAACTATACGGCAAATCCTTGGATTCAGGGTTTCGGTTATCCTTTTAATCGTTCCGCCTTTTCCCGCTGCATCTCTGCCCTCGAAAATCACAACGACTTTAAGCCCTTTGTGCCTGATCCATTCCTGGAGCTTCACAAGCTCAATCTGCAACCGCGAAAGTTCTGATATATAATACTCCTCTTCAATCTTCACTTTTTTTAATTTCTTAACATCGCCCATATTTTTTCCTTTCTTTTAATTTGACCTCGGTCCGATACGGATTTGCCTGGCGCCATTGCCGATTTCGGCTTTGAAGAAAGTAGCATCAAGCCCGGTTTTTATTTTATAGATTTCACCGACAGTACTTATAAATCGATCTGCCAAACCGGTTTTGACCAGACTAACCGTGCATCCCCCGAAGCCCGCACCAGTCATCCTGCAACCTGCTACTCCCGGTATTTTCGCGGCTTCTTCTACCAGAGTATCCAACTCGAAGCACGAAACCTCATAATCCTCCTTCAATGATTGATGCGATTCGAACATCAGCCTGCCGAACTGAACAAGGTCATTCTTTCTGAGCACATCTACTGCGCTTAAAACCCGCTGGTTTTCAGTTACGACATGTTTAACCCTTTTACGAACCGTTGAACTGCCAATCAGGTGGGAAGCCTGCTGGAGATCATAGGGTGAAAGTTCGCTGAGATTCCGGATTTCTTTGTAGGGCTGTAAATCGCTTACCGCCCTTTCGCATTGTGCTCTCCGTTCATTGTACTTGGAATCTGCAAGTCTGCGTTGTTTATTCGTGTTGGTTATGATCAGGCTGAAATCCCCAAGTTTTACCGGTACAAGATCGTATTCCAGGGTAAAGCAATTCAGAAAGATTGCGTGTTCCTTCTTCCCCATCCCGACAGCAAACTGGTCCATAATTCCGCATTTCATCCCCACAAATTCATTTTCGGCACGCTGACACAGCCTGACCAATTCGATGGTATTGAGCCCATACTTTTCCAGAGTATTTAGCGCCAGGGCTGTCACCATTTCAATGGAAGCTGAGGAGGATAATCCGGCGCTGTTCGGTATATTACCGGCAAACAACAAATTATACCCGGAGATATTGAATCCTCTTTTCTGGAATTCATTCATTACGCCCAGAGGGTAATTGATCCATGTATTTCCGACAGGAGTGATCGGTTTTGCTGAGCAAACCTGTGCCGTCATCGGGGCATTTTTCGATTTGAACGTGATTGTAGAGTAATGAATTTTCCGAAGCAGCAGATATGTTCCGAAATGCAGGCTGCAAGGAAATACATATCCGCCGTTATAATCGGTATGCTCTCCGATGAGGTTTACCCGACCAGGCGCAAAAAAAACAGAGATACTTTCTTTCGATCCTCCATAATGACCGATAAATTCATCGGTCAGGCTTTTCAAATCCCAGTTATTTTCCATAATCAGAGTTCCGTTATTGCTTCAGCTAAATTAAATCAAAATTTGATGCAGACAGTTCAACCCATTACCCATTTTACAGAACCCCCGTCAACGCTGATCGTTTGTCCGGTGATATAAGCTGATAACGGTGACAGTAACCACGCTGCCAGCGCACCAAAATCATCAGGATCGCCAAAAAAACCAACCGGGATTCCAGATTTAGATTTCAATATTGCCTCCTCCAAACTGATTTTTTCAGTCTGGCTTATCTTGTCGAAAACCCGTTGGGCTGCCGGAGTCTCATGGAATCCCGGCGCAAGGATATTCATCGTGATTCCGTTTTTACCAACCTCCCTTGAAAGGGTTTTTACAAATCCCACTACAGAAAGCCTGAGCGAATTGCTGAGAACAAGATTTTCAACCGGCTGCTTCACCGACGAACTCTCAATAAAAAGAAACCGACCGTAACTTTGTGCAAGAAATATCGGCAGAACGGCTTTTGTAAATTCTACCTTCCACCTGAGAAGCGATGAATAGGCTGAATCCCAGTCATTCATCTTTGTTTCGAGGAATGACTTTGCCGGAGGACCGCCAGCATTAACCAAAACACCGGATAACCACCGGTTTCCGATCTTTTCAATGATTCTCCCGAAAGTTTCACTGCTTAAAACATCACCTGCAATTATCTCAGCACTGTCGGGGAATTCCTGTGTGAGCTGTTTGAGCTTGTTTTCATCCCGTGCAATAGCAATGATCCTTGCTTCCTCCTTCAGCAATGCCCGGGCTACTCCCCTGCCCAGCCCGCTTGTAGCTCCGGTTACAACAAATAAACTATCCTTTAATTTTAGATTCATTGTTATTAGTTTCTGTGTTAGAAGTTAGAAGTTAGAATTTATAATCCCCGCCGCCACTCCTCCCGCAAGTAAGCGGTTCCAGGATGAAGTATGGCGGATTTTAAATCACTTAAAATTTTTTCCCGATCGCGGGAAAGATTTCCTCTTAGAACAAGGTAATTTGATGCATGATCGGTTCTGAACACCGAGTTTGCTAACCTGAGTTCCGAAATAAACAGGTACAGTTCACTCAATAAGCTGCTTATATCAAGTTGTTGGAAGGTGCCGGCAAATCTCTTTGTAAAATGATTGACACCGAATGGAAAGCTTAGAACGAGTGTCGACAGGAATTCCGGTTCAACTAAATTGATAAGCCGAGCTGAATTTGCAGCGTGCTGCCGCGAATACTTCTTTCCGCCCAATCCGTTAAGGATCATCGCCGAAATTTTAATGCCTGCTTCCTTTGCTTTCGCCAGGTTTCCAACCATTGAATCGAAGGTTTCACCTTTATTGATCACCTTCAGCAGGCTGTCATCGCCCGTTTCGATTCCAACATAAATCAGCGACAAACCAGCTTTCTTTAATTCTTTTAATTCTTCAACGCTCTTGTTTCTTAAATCGCCGGGGAGGGAATAAGTTGAAATTCTGGTCAATCCCGGAAAAGCCGACCTGAGTCTGTCGAGTGTTTTCAACATCCTTGAAGCAGATAGAACCATCGCATTACCGTCAGCAAGGAATACTTTCCTGATCTCAGGATTCCAGAATTTGACTGCATCAATCTCCTTTGCAATTTCCGATTCGTCACGGATTCTGAATTTTTTTGAGGTATACATTTCGCAGAATGCACATTTATTCCATGAGCAACCGATCGTAACCTGCAGAATCAAAGAATTTGCCTCTGAGGGCGGACGGAATAACGGTTCATTATATTTAATCGGGGGGAGATACATCCGGTATAAATAAAGTCATCGGCAAAATAGCTGACCTAAACAAACAATATCTGCACAAAAGTAAAAAATTCGAATCCTTGCACGAATTATGAAATATATCACTTTAAAAAAGGAGTCGGTGTTAATTAATCATTCCGGAAGGGATTCGCCTTCAGAAAATCAGGATTGTAATTCCCGGCACTCGAGGGTTCCTGTATCCAGCCTTTAGAAAATCCTATTCTTTCCATCTCTGCAACGACAATTTGATACTCCTTCAAAGTTATTTCTCTTTGCAGGTTAGGATGGGATCTTACGTGGATATTAGGATAATATTGTGACATCAGCGAAATATGTACGTTTATAGAAATCTCCTCAGCGATCTTCCGAAGTACCCTTAAGCTGTTATCTACATAACCGGGAAGGACAAGGTGGCGAATAATCAAACCCGATTCAGCATAATTATTTCGGTTCGTCAGCAGTGTTGATCCTTTTTGCCTGTACATTTCGCATACTGCCGAAAACGCATATTCAGGATAATTCGGTGCATCGGATAATTCAAGTGCAAGTGAGTCGTCCATGTATTTTAAGTCGGGCAAATAAACATCAATTAGCCCTTCAAGCATCCTGATCGTAGACACCTTATCATATCCGTTGGTGTTATAAACATAAATAGGATTTCTGCCAATTTCTTCGAGTGCTTTAATAATTGAAATCACCTGGGGAATGAAATGGGATGGCGAGACAAAACCAACTGCATCGATCCCACAATCAAGAATTTTCACGATTTGGCTTATCACATTTTGAAAGTCCGCACTGACAACTGATAAATTGCCATTATTCCTGCTGATCTGATGATTCTGGCAATAAACGCATTGTATATTACAGCGGTTGAAAAAAATATTGCAGATTCCGTTTTTACCCGAAATAACTGGTTCCTCACCATGATGAATGATGATGGAAGAAATATCGAAACCATCCTCGCTTTTACAATAGCCCCGTTGTCCATTTAACCTGTCGGCATTACAATTTCTTGGACAATAGTTGCATTTTTCTAGTGTTTTCAATATCACTTTAGCTGACTCAAAACCATCCAAGTATTGTCGATTCATACCATTCTTATTACGAGCAAAAGTGGTTTATATTGGGTTATCAACAAAGGATGTTGATAAAATAATTGCTTCATTAATATTAATTAAATTATTTTTGATGGTTTAGTGGAAAATTAGCAATTTTCAGGTTCGTTATTGATTTACTTCTTTCACTGACATTTAATCCGAAGAACGTGAAGTTCAAGAACGGAAGGATGTATACGTTGTCAAAGAATTACAATTACTTTTTTACTGACCGACATTTACACCTGACATTGTTCAGTGTTTTTTTCCACTTTTAATCGCCGGTTCAAATTTAACAATGACAGGTTTGTTAACTTTTCAAGAGTATTTGGTTTTTAAATTAATATCTTACTGATTGTATTAATTAGTGATTTCATAAAATACAGGTTATGTTAAGTAAATTGCAAAATACTGGTTACTACAGCCTCCCCTATAATCCTGCTGCTCATTCATACAGTCCATTTACAAGGAAGCAACCATTAAAGAAAGTTCCTAACTGGAAAACGAAGAATATCCTGATAGTTGAGGACGATGAAACAAACGCCTACCTGCTGAGGGCTTATCTGGCCAAGACAAATGTAACGATCATTGAGGTTGGAAACGGTAAACAGGCGGTTGATCTTTGTGCTTCAAATCTGACAATCGACCTGGTATTAATGGATATCAGGCTTCCGGAAATGAACGGATATAACGCCACACAGCTTATTAAAGCAACTCACAAACATCTGCCAATAGTGGTTCAGACGGCGTATGCGTTAAGTTCGGATGTTGACAAAGCATTTGAGGCAGGTTGCGATGATTTCCTTGCCAAGCCTATTGCCCAGGAGGACCTGTTCAGGGTGCTTTCGAAGTATTTACATTAGTCTGCTTGGGGTGCCTTGGCGCAATATTTTTTTCAGCATCGGAGCCATTATTTTTATTCAATTATCCTCCTGATCCAGAAAAATTTTCGGAAAAATAATAACTGTTTTCCGGTTTTTCTACCACAACAGTCATACTGCAATTACAGCCTGAATCTATAAAACAGCTCTTCATTTGATCAAGCAGGATTAATCGTTTTGGAAGTTTAACAAATTTTTTGCTATTTTTTCCACAACTTCAAAAAGCGATAAACCGTTAGATTTTATCAGCCCGTCGGATTTTTTGTGATAAATTTTTCGTAAAAAAGTAACTTAATTAGGATTCCTCTGTATAAAAGGAGGTTGGTGATATTGGGGTAGGAAATCATTGATAATTCTGCAAAAAGTCAGTCCCTTTTCTGACTACTCTCAGCGTACGCTTGAAATCATGTTCTTTAATTAATTTCAGTAGTGAATCAATAATTGGATTTATGAAAAATCTATCGGGAATTTCGACAAACGGAAATCAGCCATTCAGTTATTCCTTGTTGCGACAGAGTTCTTATTCATTCAATAAGGTAGTGAATAAAATTCCGAACTGGAAGGATAAAAATATTCTTATAGCTGATTCCGATGAAACAAATGCCTGCATGTTAAAAAACTTTCTGACAAAAACGAAAGCTACATTGGTCAATGCTCCAAATGGCAAGAGGGCTATTGAACTTTGTCACTCAAGTTTACAGATTGACCTTGTGATTATGGATGTCTTTAGTCCGGAAATGAAAGGTTGCAAGGCTGCAAAATTGATCAAAACAGCCAACAGTAAACTTCCTGTAATCGCACAGGCGAGCCACATGCCGGAAAAAGAAATAAAAAAAGCATTGGATGCAGGATGTGACGGATTTCTTGAAAAACCGGTGTCCCAGGAGGTTTTGTTTAAAGTAATTTCTAAATTTCTGCATTAAATTAGCTTCTGCTTAAAAGTACACCTTGTTTTCCGGGTTTTCCTGAACTTAAGTGATGTTAAAAACTAAATTTTGACATCTTCAGTGGGCGCTTTATTTTTGCGCCATATAATTCAGGGCATGCAGGAAACCATTTTAATCCTTGATTTCGGTTCGCAATATACTCAGCTCATCGCACGGCGCGTACGGGAACTGAATGTTTATTGCGAAATTCATCCCTACCACAATTTCCCGCAAATTGACGACTCGATAAAAGGTATTATTCTTTCCGGAAGCCCATTTTCAGTAAGAGATAATAATGCGCCGAATGTCAGCGATTCGGTTCTGCAAAGCAGGAAGCCTGTCCTGGGAATCTGTTATGGCGCTCAATTCATTGCAAAAGCTTACGGCGGAAACGTGCTTGGTTCCCGGATAAGAGAGTACGGCAGAGCGAATCTTTCGATAAAATCTCCGGATAATCCTTTGCTTAAGGGACTTTCAGATACCAGCCAGGTTTGGATGTCGCACGGAGATACAATCCTTGATGTCCCTTCGAATTTCAAAATCATAGCTTGCACAGCTGATGTCGGAATAGCCGGTTTTCATATTCCGGATAAAAACATTTACGGAATTCAGTTCCATCCGGAAGTTTTCCACACAACGGAAGGTGCACTCCTGCTAAGAAATTTTTTGACTGATATTTGTCAATGCCACCAGCAATGGACTCCCGAATCCTTCGTTGAAGCCACTGTTTCATCGCTGCAAGCAAAACTAAGCAGCGATAAAGTGGTGCTCGGTTTATCCGGGGGCGTGGATTCATCGGTCACAGCGGTTCTGATGGACAAAGCCATCGGCGACAATTTATACTGCATTTTTGTGGATAACGGACTCCTCCGGAAAAATGAGTTTTCAGATGTTCTCAATTCATACCGGCACATGGGTTTGAACGTCCGTGGCATTGATGCAAAAGATAGATTCTACAGAGCCTTGAAAGGAATAAGCGATCCTGAAAAAAAGAGGAAAGCAATCGGCGGTACATTTATAAAGGTATTCGATGAGGAGGCTCACCGCATAAAAGATGTCAAGTGGCTTGCTCAAGGCACAATCTATCCCGATGTGATTGAATCACGCTCCGTTAAAGGTCCTTCATCTACCATAAAATCACATCATAATGTCGGCGGTTTGCCGGATTATATGAAGCTAAATGTGATCGAACCATTGAACACATTATTTAAGGATGAAGTCCGGAAAATAGGAAGCACCCTCAAAATGGATCCGAATCTTTTAAACCGGCATCCATTCCCTGGTCCCGGTCTTGGCATCCGGATTATTGGCGAGGTTACCGGGAAAAGAGTTAACATATTGCAGGAAGCCGACTGGATTTTTATCGAAGGTTTGAAAAGCCATGGATTGTACGATAAGGTATGGCAGGCGGCTGTCATCCTGTTACCTGTTCAATCGGTCGGAGTTATGGGAGATGAACGTACTTACGAGGAAGCTGTGGCTCTGCGTGCGGTAGGATCAACAGATGGCATGACAGCCGATTGGTCTCACCTGCCCTATGATTTCCTGGCTAAGATTTCGAATGAAATCATTAACAAAGTAAAGGGGGTCAACAGAGTGGTTTATGACATTAGCTCCAAACCGCCCGCCACAATAGAATGGGAATAGATCGGTTTTTTGTAAATAATTGCATGGTTATAAGAATCTTCAGGAAAACACCATTCATGAAAACATTACTTGCTATATTCGGTTTCCTCGCCGTAATTCAGATCCAGTCCTTTGCCCAGGCTGAAAATAAAGTAAAAAAATCGGAAATAATCGAAACTATAGATGGAAAGAAGTATTATTTGCATTTTGTCAAGCAGGGTGAAACGCTTTATCAGATTTCAATTGTTTACCAGATTGATCCGGAGGAGATAAAGAAGATCAATCCTGATTCTTCCGGTGAATTAAAAGCAGGTAAGATCCTCAAAATTCCCCATTCGTCACAGGCACAATCCAACTTTTCGAAGAAGGCTTCTGAAGAAGACTGTTTCCTTTATACCGTAAAAAGTAAAGAAACATTGTACGGGATTTCCAGGAAATTCAATATCGGGATTGAGCAAATCAAGGGTTTGAATCCAGAAATCGGATCTGTTCTGAATGAAGGTCAGGTGATCAAAATCCCCTCTGAAAACCTGAACCGGGGAAAATCAGGTCAGGAACCGAAGGACACCTCATTATCACATACAGTTCTCTCCGGCGAAACACTTTATTCCATCGCCAGGAAATATAACCTTTCCCTTGCTGAACTTGAGAAAGCCAATCCAGGTGTTACGGGTGCCATCAAAGCGGGACAAATTCTTGTAATCCCGTTGCAGAAAGACCCAGCCAAGTATTCAATCAGCGAAAACAAGCCGGATTCAGCCATGATGGTAAAGCATGTTGTGACAAAGGGTGAAACCATTTACAGCATTGCTAAAGCCTACTCGGTTGAAATGGATAGCATTGTTAAATACAATATCGGCATCACTACAAATATATTCATAGGACAGGTACTGACAATACCGAATGCAGGCAAAAGGAATTATATATGGCACAAAGCTGAAAAAAATGAAAAGCTGCAAAGCATCGCTGATAAATACAATGTTAGTAACAGCGAGATCATGGAGGCAAATCCAAGCCTTCCGAAGAAAATTGAAAAAGGACAATTGGTAAAAATTCCTGTTAAGAACGCCAAAACCGACGACGACGAAAAGCAATCCGCAGGATTATCGGATAAATCAGTGCCGGAGCGTAAATGCGGCAACTTTGAAAAGAACAGACACGGTAATTATAAAGTAGCATTGTTGGTTCCTTTTTACCTTGAGCAATCCGACAGCCTCGTTTTTGATAGTCTGACCGATCCAAGAATGCTTGCACAGCTTTCACCGCTTAAATTTATGCAGTTCTATGAGGGCTTTATGCTGGCTGTCGATTCAATAAGCCAGGCTGGCATGACCCTCGATTTGTATGTTTATGACGTGGATAATAGCTCCTCAAAAATCCACGATGTAGTTGCAGGTTCTGAATTAGATAAAATGGATCTGATCATTGGACCTTTTTTCAGTGAGGGTTTCAGAACGATTTCCGACTTTGCAAAATCGAAAAAAATCAAGATCATCAATCCGCTTTCGGTCAGGGAAGAGATACTTTACGGGAATCCCTATGTATTTAAGGTCAAACCTACAGTGTCTTCCCAGACTTCAATCATCGCCAACTTTGCATGCAATGAATTCTCTAAAAGTAATATCATCATCATCAGACAAAACCGATACAAATTCCAGGATGAAGTATCTTACATAAAGAATTATCTTAACGGACACCGAGCCACCGGCTCGTACCTGGCGAACCGGGATATCCTGGAAAACCTCAATGCGAGAAAGATTGACCGGATTTTCAGTGATGACAACCTTTTTACGACACAACGCTTAAGTGCAAAAATCGCTGACAGTTCATATTTCAGCAATATGGTCAAAGAAATAGTATTTGCCGACGATAGCAATTTCCGGTTCAGAACAAATCTGAGTGCTGTGCGGCATAACCTGGTTATTGTTTACAGCGACGAAAAAGTTTTTTCACAGGAACTGATGTCGCAATTGAATAAAATGTCGGAGGATTACAACATTTCACTTTTCGGGTGCCCTGACTGGGAAACTTTCGAAGATCTGGAAACGGATCAACTTGTAAATCTGAACGCACACTGGCTGACGGGAGCCATAATTGATTACCGTGATCCTGTGGTCAAACAATGGATACAGAAATTCAGGAAGATCAATCAAACAGAGCCTGCCATCGAAAAATATGCGTTCGACGGATTCGACATCGGATGGTACTTTCTGAATGCTCTTTTCAGATATGGCAAGGATTTCGAAAGCTGCCTCGATGATTTTCATATCCGGCTGTTACAGAATTCCTTCGAATTCGAGCAGCTTAAGGGCAACGGATTCGAAAATACTTCGTGGAATGTCGGTGAGTTTGACGGCTATAAATTTGTCAGGGTTGCGAAGTATTCGCATTGATCCAAAAACCAAAAAACGAAATCATAAACCTGCTGACTAAAAAGTCTGCATTAATTTTCAGGTTGGCAGAATTTTAATATTTTTGCCTGAATTCTTTGAAATAACATGCTTAGCAGAAGACACCTGAGGATAAAAGTGTTGCAGGCTTTATATGCGTTCCACCAGTCGAAGAACAACCAGCTCGATTCCGGCGAAAGGGAATTGCTGAGAAGCCTGGATAAGCTTTATGAGTTGTTTATTTACCAGCTGTCCCTTATTGTGGAGATCGTTGATTTTACACGTAAACGTATCGAAGAAAACAAGCAAAAATTCTTTCCCACTCGCGACGACTTGAATCCAAGTACGCGTTTTATTGATAATAAATTTTATGTGGTTCTGTCCAGCAATCGGGATTTCCAGAGTTATTGCGATCATTATAAGATCAATTGGGCTGACGAACAGGAAATGATCCGGAAATTGACGGTTCTGATACGTGAATGCCCGGAATATAAAGAGTACATGGATGCTCGTGTGACCTCCTTCAACACTGACAAAGAAATTTTCATCACGATATTTAAAAAGATCATTTCTCAATCCGAGATACTTCAATTTTATTTTGAGGAAAAGAATATTTACTGGAGCGATGACTTCTTTGTATCGAGCCTGTTGGCGATTAAAGTGATTAAAGCCTGGGAACCTCACTGGGATGAAACCTATAAATTGCCCTTAATATTTGGAAACAACAGCGGCGAAGATGACCGGGAAGACAAGGAGTTTATCCTGAACCTCTTCAGAAAAAGTATTCTTAAAAGCAAGGAATTCGAAAAATTGATCGATGACAAGGTGCAGAATTGGGAAATGGACCGCATAGCTATCATCGATATCATCCTCATCAAAATGGCACTGGTTGAAATCACTGAATCGCCCTCCATTCCGATAAAAGTTACTCTTAATGAGTACATCGAATTAGCCAAGTTATACAGTACTCCAAAAAGCAAGGTTTTTATCAATGGCGTTCTCGATAAACTGATTTCCGATCTCAGGGAGCAGAACCTCATCATCAAAACCGGCAGAGGGCTTATGGATGTGTGACCATTCAAAAATTACGATGAAATCATTTGCCCGGTGCATATTAATTACAAAATTTTTCATTGTATTAACTGTTTTAATTTTTCATGGATGTCACCGATCAGGAAATGATGTGGCAGAACAACAGACAAAAATCAATACAGCTCAAACCACCACAGGAAGCAGAGAAGCACCCAGGCTGGTTTACGATTCGCTGGGGAATATCATCGAACGGCATTCTGTATCGTACAGACAAAAGGATAATTCGGTCAGGTCGCGCGACAGCTACTTCTACAAATACGACAACAGGAAAAATGTTACAGAGGAAATCAAAAAGTCGTTCGATCCTGACGGAATGCTGGTGTTCAGGAACGTGAACTATTACTGGTATAACGAACTCAATCAAAAGACCGAACAGAAGTTTTACAGCTTCGATACCAATGATTCCCTGACACAGCAAGCCCGAAATACTTATCAGTACGACGATAAAGGACTGTTAAAGCAGGAAAAAACCTGGTATCCGGGCGGCTCCATTAAATCAATAATCAATTCCAGCCGGTCTGAAGACGGGTTGCTGACTGCTGAAGAATACATTGACTTTAATCCGGATGGTACGAAAAAGAACCATAAGAAATTTCACTATTCCAAATACGGGTTGGAAAGGACAGAGGATTTAATGAAAAAATAAAACATGTATAAGCCGCAATCAATCTACACAAGGTACGCTTTGTCAGCCATTCTTCAGGAATTTGGCGAAAATATCCAGCAGGCAGAAACTGATCCGGAAATTCACCTTGAGGAAATGCAGCAGAAAAAAGGGTGTTTCGTTTCACTTCATAAAAGTGATGGTTCTTTACGAGGATGCATCGGTACTGTGGAGCCATACGAATCCAGCCTGGCGGAAGAAATCGAGCGGAATGCTGTTTCAGCTGCTTTCTGTGATCATCGTTTCGAACCGATTACCTATGAAGACCTCGAAGATATTGAAATCTCAGTTGATGTTCTTACCAAACCTGAAAAAATCAGTTCATTTGATGACCTTGATCCGCTAATCTTCGGAGTAATAGTTTGTGATGATTGTGGCAATAAAGCGGTTTTGCTGCCTTCCATTCCATCGGTAGATACCGTCGAAAGACAAATTGAAATCGTAAAGCGCAAAGCAGGGCTTGCTCACAAGTGCGACAGCAAACTCAGCTTTTACCGTTTCACTTCAAACAGGTATCACTGATTTACTGCTACATTCTCAATTAGGAGGAACAGAACTCATATCCATATAAAGTATTTCCCACAGATGTCCGTCGGGATCCTGGAATCCGCGCTGGTACATCCAGCCGTTATCCTGGTTTTCACTCGATTTGGAAGCCCCTGCTTCAAGGGCTTTATCAACCATATCGTCCTCTTTTCCCCTGCTTTCGGCTGTGATCGAAATGATAACTTCTGTGCTGCCGGATGAATCGCTTATGTCTTTCGGTGTAAAGGACTTAAAAAATCTTTCCACAAGCAGCATGACATAATTATCCTCACTGATGATCATACAGGTTGCATTTTCGTCGGTGAACCGTGGATCAAACGAAAAGCCGAGCCCTGTAAAAAACCGGATTGATTTATTCAGATCCTTAACAGGTAGATTAACAAACATCTTACTATTCATCGCATCGGGTATTTGCGCTTAGGATTAGACTAACCCTTGACTTTTCCATATTCATTGCCTGAGCTTTACGATTGATACATTCCTTCCGGATAGCGGCAACAATATTAATTCTCCATTAATGGGCGATAATAACCGTGAAATCGAAATGGTTTGTCTTATTGCCCGGGAGCAGATACAGGTGCCTGGATTTCCGGAACCAAATTGCTTATGGGTTTTGTAGATTTGAGGTAAGCAAATATAGCTTTGATCTCATCGTCAGTCATGTGTTGGTACATTTGCCATGGCATCGGTGGTAACAATGCCCGCTCTTCCGGTATTCCTTTATATTTTCCCATTCGCAAAGCATTAATGAAATTTTCCTCCTCCCAGTTGCCGATTCCGGTCGGGTCGGAAGTGAGGTTTGCTGAATATGATATTCCCCACGGACCTACCCAGGAGGTTAATGTGTTGGTGACAACAAGACCACGGGATTCAATATCTTTGCGATCAACTGAAGGAACTGGCAATTGTGCCGGATGACCCGAAAGCAATAAAGCACTGTCTATTTCCATCCCATGTGGACCGAACTTTTTCGGAGTGTGGCAATCGTTGCAGCCGGCAATCGTAACAAGATGTTCGCCCCATTTTACCTGGTTTTCAAATCCGCCGAATCCGGTTTTTAATTTCTGTTCATGTGTCTTTTCATTAGGAATATTGGTACCACAGCCCGAAAAAAAGATGGCAACAACTAAACCTATTGAATAGAAAATGATCGGTTTGCTTTTCATATATTTATAGAGTTAAAGGTGAATAATGAACTTAAAACAACCTGATCAGGCAAAAGTTAACGTTGATTTTGTTAAAAATTTGTTTTGTTTTTTTGGTAAACCTGTCATGGTTTGGAAAAAACTATTAAATTGTTTCCCGAAGTTTGATTAACAGGTAATCATGAAACCATCGCATGGTCAGCGATCAGTTTTAAATAAGGTGAAGCCAGATAAAGTTCCTTCAGCAGCCAGGCAGTTTGTCGAAACGAACACTCATCACAACATTACCATGAAGCGTGAGTTTGTTTTCATCGAGGACGTGAGGCATGCCATCAATATCAATTCACTCGAGGAAAGGTTGAATTTAAAGAGGTGGATAATGGCAATGCTGTTGAAAAGATTAAACAAAGATGAACTGGTACGGCTTCTTGAAACATCGTCAGAAAAGGACAGGCATCGCCTGCAAAAGGAATACAGGATCACACTATAATAAACATTTATTTCTATTTTGTTTGTTATTTACTTTTTCGCAATTTTGTAGAAATTCTTAATGCAATGGCTGGTTTAAGAACCAATTGCCGACCTTGGTTAGTTGGTTTTGTTCGAACTTTTCCTAATCAAAATTTTATTTTCCAAAACAGTTCGGGTACGGTTCAAGACTGACAAAGCCGCCAAATTAAAAAGGTATATTTAAGAAACACAATAAAATTCTACATATTATGATCACCAGGCAAGAGGTATTAGAAGTTCAAAAGAACTGGGGAAATGCCATTGTAAAAATCGGGAAATCGAAAACTGTACGAACCGATTGTGAAAGTGCAACCGAATTCATCCTGGCGGAGCTTTATGCTTTTGATGAGGGTAAGGTTCTTTTCAAACCCACCAAAGCATCTGAATTACAGTTTCGACCTTTAAAAGAGTTAGCCAAATCCTATTTTATCGGAGGTAATGTCAGATTTCCTGAAGACCATGGTTTTGCCTTGCATCCCTGGGTAAATGTCCGGTTCGAGAATCACGATATGATCCTTGAAGAAAACCGGGCAATAGCCATGGGTAATTACTATTTTACGGATCTGAATGGGGTCGAAACAAAGGTCGAATACACTTTCGGCTATCTCAGGAATTCCAGGGGAAAGTTAAAGATTGATGTGCATCACTCTTCCCTGCCATACGAGCCTGAGAAATAAGTTTGACCGTGGTGATTCATTGCCCGGAAAGTTTTTAATCTTTACCTGCTGGTTTGGGTTTTCTCCTATAAACTATGTAGGTAAAAGGGTATGGATTTTTATCATCCGTTTGATTAAAGTCCTCATGGGAAATGATTTTCCAGTTTCCCTGCTCAATTTCCGGGAAAAAGGTATCTGCTTCAAACTCATGATGAATCCACGTGATGTAAAGCTTATCTGCGTAAGGTATGAACTGCCTGTAAACAGATGCCCCTCCGATGACAAAGTTCTCTGTTTCAGGATCCATCTTCGAAATTGCATCTTCGATCGAATATGCCATGATACAGGAATCGATCTGTTCCCCTGATTTGTCGGTCAATACGATGCTTCGCCTGTTCGGCAGTGGTCGGTTTGGAAGGGAGAAGTAAGTGGTCTTTCCCATCACGATTGTGTGTCCGGTTGTTAGCTTTTTAAAGCGCTTTAAATCTTCGGACAGGTGGCAAAGCAATTTATTGTCTTTGCCGATAGCATTGTTTTTCGCAATAGCTACGATAATGGAAATGTGGATCATTCGTGATTTTCTCCTATTCCAAAAACATTTTTATCCTTTAAACAGAAATTTCCCCTCTTATATGCGGATGCGACTGGTAACCGACAAGTTCAAAATCCCCGATCCGGAAATCAAAAATACTTTTAACCTTCGGATTGATTTTCATAACCGGCAATGGAAAAGGCTTCCGTGTCAGTTGCAGCCGGCATTGATCAACGTGGTTCAGATAAATATGAGCATCGCCAAGAGTATGAATGAATTCACCTTGTTTTAATCCAGTGATCTGTGCGACCATCATAGTCAGGAGTGCGTAAGAGGCAATGTTAAACGGCACACCGAGAAAAATATCACAGCTCCGCTGATACATCTGGCATGACAATCTGCTTTCAGCCACATAAAACTGGAAAAAGGCATGGCAGGGAGGCAGGGCTGCCCGTCCTTCCGCAACATTTTCAGAAAACGATTTTCCGGGTAAAGGAAGCACCCCGGGATTCCATGCCGAAACAATCATCCGCCTGCTGTCCGGATTTAACCTTATCAGTTCAATAACGTCCGAAATCTGATCAATTCCATCATTATTCCAGTTTCGCCATTGCGAGCCATAAATAGGTCCAAGGTTTCCCTGGTCATCAGCCCACTCATCCCAGATCGACACTTTGTTTTCATGCAGGTATTGCAGATTGGTCTCTCCTTTAAGGAACCAAAGAAGTTCGTGTATGATGGAACGCAGATGAAGCTTTTTTGTGGTAAGTACAGGAAATCCCGATTGAAGGTCGAACCGCATCTGGTATCCAAAAACACTTAATGTTCCGGTTCCTGTTCTGTCGGTTTTCCGAATGCCATGATTCAGGACATGGGAAAGTAAATCCAGATACTGTTTCATTTAAATCCGGCTTATTTCTTGCTTTCTTCGCGTCGCTTTATTTCATCCCGGATTTTTGAGGCTTTCTCATATTCCTCATTGGTCACCGACTTTTGAAGCATGTTTTTTAATTCTTCAAGCGAGTACTGGTCATATACGGTTGTAATTGTCTTTTTCGATCGCGGTTTTTCTTTTACTTCAGGCTCTTTTTGATCGTCAACAACAATGCCTGCGGCTGCCATAATCTTTTCAAAAGTGTAAATTGGACACTGAAACCTCAATGCAATGGCTACTGCATCGGATGTCCGGGCGTCGATGCGGTAATTTGAATTTCCGTCAGAACAAACCAGTTCAGCATGAAAAACACCCTCAACAAATTTATTGATGACTACCTCTGAAATGGAAATGTTAAAAGTGTCGGAAAAGCTTTTAAAAAGATCATGCGTCAGCGGGCGTGATGGTTTCATTCGTTCGAGTTCGATAGCAATTGCCTGTGCTTCAAATCCGCCGATGATAATGGGCAGCCGGCGTTTCCCACCTATTTCACCAAGGATGAGTGCATACGCTCCGCTTTGTGACTGGCTATATGACATTCCAATTATTTCAAGCTTTATTTTATCCATCAGGTATTCGTTCGTGCCAACATGAAAATGAAAAGTAAAAGTATTAATTATTTATTACAGCCATTTTCTTTTTAGTAAGAAATTTCATTAATTATTAACAATCGATCATGATTTGCAGCGATTATTGCATCACGGTATTTTCAATAATTAACCGTAACAATTGGATTAATGTTTTTGCTTTTCTGAGGTTAGTCTGATGAATTCAATGTTGATGCGCAATTCAGGGAGTTAAAAATATTTGTCCGATTTGTCTCCGTTCAGGATTATAATGTAGGTTGAATGCCTTGCAGAACGGTTGACTCCTCTTGATAACTTTTGGGATTCAGGTCGAATTAATATTGATCTTGATCAAAATACTTTCTATTTTTGCCGCCAAAAATTTAAAACTAACAATTTAAATATGAAACGATTATTACCTTTTTTCGGGCTATTTGCATTGCCAGCCCTGTCATTTGCCAGTGAGGCGGATTTGGTTATTCCTTCAGACATAAAAAACCAAACGATCCTTTACTGGGGATTTCTGATTACGGTGCTTGGTTTTATGTTCGGATTGTACCAGTTCGTACAGGTTAAAAAGCTGCGGTCGCATAATTCGATGCTGGATGTAGCGAGGGTTATCTACGAAACTTGTAAAACCTATCTGTTGCAGCAGGGTCGTTTTCTGATGATCCTGTTTGTTTTTATCGGAGCTGCGGTAGCTTTTTATTTCGGCTATCTGTCACACGATCCCAATGATCCGGAAGGTGGTTTCGGAGTTGGCGGTGTTCTGATGATTCTCGGCTGGACGGTTGTAGGTATTCTCGGTTCGTATACTGTTGCATGGTTCGGTATCAGGATGAATACGCTTGCCAATTCGCGCATGGCTTTTGCATCCCTTGAAAGAAAGCCGATCAAGCTTTTGAATATTCCACTTGCCGCAGGAATGAGCATCGGTGTTGTACTCATCTGCATGGAGCTGATCATGATGCTTATCATCCTGATGTTTGTGCCTGGTAAATACGCCGGAGCGAGCTTCATCGGATTCGCTATCGGTGAATCGCTTGGTGCGTCAGCACTGAGGATCGCAGGCGGAATCTTTACCAAGATCGCCGACATCGGTTCTGATTTGATGAAAGTTGTTTTTAAAATTGGCGAGGATGATCCAAGAAATCCCGGAGTAATAGCAGACTGCACAGGTGATAATGCCGGCGATTCAGTTGGTCCGACTGCCGATGGATTCGAAACTTATGGCGTAACGGGTGTCGCACTCATCTCATTTATATTACTTGCCGTCCACGATATCGCGATTCAAACCCAACTGCTTACCTGGATTTTTGTAATGCGTATTCTTATGATCGTAACATCCATAGTATCCTACTGGATCAACCGCGCGTACAGCCAGGCTCGTTTCGGAAAGAAAGACGATCTCGATTTTGAACAACCGCTTACGAGTCTTGTATGGATCACGTCCGTACTTTCGATCATTGTTACTTTTGTTGCCAGTTATATGATGATCGGCGACCTGCCGCATGATCTCTGGTTGACACTGTCCATCATCATCAGTTTCGGAACGTTGGGCGCTGCCCTGATACCGGAATTTACAAAGATATTTACCAGTCCTAAGTCGCGTCATGTGAACGAAGTTGTAAAAGCATCGAAACAAGGCGGTGCTTCTCTCACGATCTTATCAGGACTCGTGGCAGGTAATTTCAGTGCTTTCTGGAAGGGATTGATTTTCTTCGTCCTGATGTTCGGAGCCTATTTTGCAAGTACATACCAGCTCCACGAATTCATGGATTATGAAACCATCTTTGCTTTCGGACTTGTTGCATTCGGAATGCTCGGCATGGGACCTGTTACTATTGCTGTCGACAGCTATGGACCCGTTACCGATAATGCCCAGTCCATTTATGAATTATCCCTGATTGAAAAGATCGATAATGTGGATAAAGAAATTGAAAATGAATTCGGGTTCAAGCCCGATTTCGAAAAATCGAAACATTATCTTGAGGCGAATGATGGCGCTGGCAATACCTTTAAAGCCACTGCAAAACCGGTACTCATCGGAACTGCCGTTGTTGGGGCAACCACCATGATCTTTTCACTGATCCTGGTGATTAAGAAGACCCTCGGAGTGGAACCCGAACAAATTCTTAACCTGCTGAATCCTTATTCGATACTCGGATTCCTTCTGGGCGGTGCAGTCATTTACTGGTTTACGGGTGCATCAACACAGGCTGTGAGCACCGGTGCAAGCCGCGCAGTGGAATATATCAAGAAGAACATCAATCTCGATCCCAATGCTGAATTGAAAGCCTCTACCGAAAAGTCGAAGGAAGTTGTAAAGATATGCACTGTTTATGCTCAGAAAGGGATGTTTAACATTTTCATTGCGATTTTCTTTTTTGCGCTGGCATTCGCCTGCCTTTCAGCACCAGCCAATAATCATGTAGCTCCAGTGGCTTTATTTGTCAGCTACCTCATATCGATTGCAGTGTTTGGATTGTTCCAGGCTGTATTTATGGCAAATGCTGGCGGTGCATGGGACAATGCCAAGAAGGTAGTGGAAGTCGACATGAAAGAAAAAGGTACTGAGCTTCATGCTGCTACGGTCGTTGGAGACACTGTGGGCGATCCTTTCAAGGACACCAGTTCAGTGGCTCTGAACCCGATCATCAAGTTCACTACCCTTTTCGGACTTCTGGCAATGGAAATTGCTTTAGCTGAACAGTTCAGAAATATTGCCCCTTACTTCGGGATTGTTTTTATGCTCATTTCGATCGTTTTTGTTTACAGGTCGTTCTATAAAATGAGGCTTAGTCAATAGATTCCATCAACAATATTTAAAAGCCCTGGATGATTATTGCAGGGCTTTTCTTTTTAAAGAAGACATATTTTAAACGGTGATAGTTGTTATATAAACACCAGCCTGTTCTGACAAGTTGTCCAGATTACCCGATGGCAAAATATTTGTTGACAGAACCCGCTGTTCAGATTTTTTTGAATCAAATGCAAGTTAATGTGGCTTCTTAGCCGAAAAGAATAATCAATAACAACAATGAATATCAGAAAAAAGAAGGAAAGGGCAGATCAGACCGAGATGGTAGATAAAACTGGAGATCAGGAGCAAATAGTTTCTGAAAAAAGCAAAACAGAGGCAGAACCCGGAGAAGAACCTAAAGTTCCGGAAAAATCAAAGGAAGAAGAATTACAGGCTAAACTGGATGAACTGAATGATAAATATCTTCGCTTATATTCCGAATTCGACAATTTCAGAAAACGGACAATTAAAGAACGCATCGATCTTGTTAGCAGTGCTTCAGCCGAAATAATCCTGGATATGCTTCCGGTCCTTGATGATTTTGAAAGGGCTGTGAAATCATCATCTGAAACTGAGGATTGTTCGGCGATAAGGGAAGGTGAGATACTGATCTACAATAAATTCAAGGGTATTCTTGAAAGGAAAGGTTTAAAACCAATCACTGCCATCGGATCTGAGTTCAGCACTGATTTTCATGAAGCAGTAGCATACACACCGGTTCATGAAGCAGAATCCAAAAACAAAGTTGTTGATGAAGTCCAGAAAGGATATATGCTGAACGAAAAAGTGCTGAGATATACCAAAGTGGTAATCGGGCAATAATTTAGGATCTCTGAAATTTCAACAGAATAGTAACGCCATACTGAAGATTAATGTCGAAAAGAGATTATTATGAAGTGCTGGGTGTTTCGAGGAATGCCTCTGAGAGTGAGATAAAAAAAGCTTACCGTCAGATGGCATTGAAGTACCATCCTGATAAGAATCCCAATAACAAAGAAGCTGAAGAAAAATTCAAAGAAGCAGCTGAAGCTTATGAAGTGTTAAGCAATGCCGATAAGCGAAAGCGCTACGATCAGTTTGGTCATGCAGGGTTTGGAGCCGGTGCGGGCGCCAACGGATTCCACATGTCGATGGAGGATATTTTTAGTCAGTTTGGTGATATTTTCGGGGATGCCTTTGGAGGAGCCTTTAGCGGATTCGGGGGATTCGGCGGTGGAAGGCATCGTGCAAGGACTGTTAACCGCGGTTCAAACCTGAGGGTTAAAGTTAAGCTTACACTCGAAGAGATTGCAAAGGGAGTTGAAAAGAAAATCAAAGTCAATAAATATGTGAGTTGTTCCTCCTGCAGCGGTACAGGCTCAAAAGGAGGATCGTCGTACAACACTTGTCCTAGCTGTCGCGGAACAGGTCATGTAACCCGAGTAACCAATACTTTTCTCGGGCAGATGCAAACCTCTTCAAGCTGTCCGCATTGCGGTGGCGAAGGGCAGGTTATCGTAAACAAATGCCCAGCCTGTGCGGGCGACGGTGTGGTCAAAGGTGAGGAGATCATCAACATCAAGATACCTGCAGGTGTTGAAAATAATATGCAACTTTCCATGAGCGGCAAGGGCAATGTTGGAGCACGGGGAGGAATACCGGGAGATCTGATCATCGTGATTGAAGAGATTGAAAACGAAAATTTCGAACGGGATGGAAAAAATCTGCTCTGCAATGTTTTTATCAGTTTTTCGGAGGCAGCGCTGGGAACTTCCATTGATATTCCGACGATTGACGGCAAGGCTCGGATAAAAATTACGCCCGGAACACAAGCCGGAAAAGTACTCCGTTTGAAGGGGAAAGGATTTCCCTCACTCAATTCATACGATCATGGCGACCTCTTGATCAACATCAATGTCTGGACACCCAGGAACCTGTCGCGTGAAGAGCGCGAAATACTTGAAAAACTGGCTCAATCCCCGAACTTTAAACCCAATCCTACCGCACAGGAAAGGAGCTTCTTTGCAAAGATGAAAGAATACTTCACTCATTGATCTGCATTTTAATACAGTTCTCTCCTATCTTTGTGCATTCAGTTCCTGAAGCATGGGTATTATTTAAGGATTAACCGGCGCATAATAAAAATAAAATGGAGCCTTTATTCCGGACTGTGAATATTACCAAAAGTTTTGCAGATCACACTGCACTCAGCGACGTCAGCATTTCAATCCCTGAACAGAGCATTTTTGGATTACTTGGACCCAATGGAGCTGGTAAAACAACACTGATCCGGATCATCAACCAGATTACGGCTGCTGATAAAGGGGAACTTTATTTACGTGGCAGGAAACTTATTCCGGCTGATATTTTCAGAATAGGTTACCTGCCTGAAGAAAGAGGACTTTACAGGAAGATGAAAGTCGGCGAACAGGCACTTTACCTGGCACAATTGAAAGGGCTTTCGAGAACAGATGCCCTGAAACGACTAAAGCGCTGGTTCGATAAATTCGAGATCGGCTCATGGTGGAACCGTAAGGTGGAGGAACTTTCGAAGGGAATGCAGCAAAAAGTTCAGTTCATTGTTACAGTGGTTCACGAGCCGGAGTTACTGATTTTCGACGAACCATTCAGTGGATTCGATCCGATCAATGTAAACCTGATCAAGGACGAGATAATCGAAGTGAAGAAGCGGGGCGGTACGATTATATTCTCCACTCACAATATGGCATCGGTGGAAGAACTGTGCGACACGATTGCACTGATCAATAAGTCGAGAAAAATACTGGAAGGAAGCATGGAAAGCATCAAGTCCGGGTTCCGAACTAATACCTTCAGGATTGAATATGAAGGAACCCGGATCGAACCCACGAAAATCACTGACAGCTATTACATCATTACCGATCATCTTGTCACCGGCAATCATTTTACCGTGATAGTAAGGATTAATAGCGAAAAGAGCCCCAACGACCTTTTACAATTGCTGCTTCCTGAGATAAAGATTCTTTCCTTTC
>Ga0233425_10003245_pt1 | contig 30037 bp, 20 predicted proteins | sample Watercolumn_Towu_2_FD_181712 | JGI IMG/M metagenome (GOLD analysis project Ga0233425, IMG submission 181712) | Freshwater microbial communities from Lake Towuti, South Sulawesi, Indonesia - Watercolumn_Towuti2014_140_MG | ecosystem: Environmental > Aquatic > Freshwater > Lake | place...
CAGCAGGAGCCCGCGTGGAGGGGAGCGGGGGAGACCGGCGTTCAGCCGCAGCTCCCCCGGCTGCCCCGGAAGCAGAGCGGCTCCTGCCAATCTGCCACGGCCGCGATCGCTCCCCTACTTCAGCAGGTCGTTGACCGTGGTTTCCACTTGAGCGTTGGGGAAGGTTCCGCCCGGGAGGTACAGCACGATGACGCCGTTCTGGTCCACCACGAGGATCCCCTTTGCCGTGACACCGAGAGCGGCCCACAGCGCGCCCGTGTCCGTGTCCTGGACAATGGGGATCTTGGTCTGCGCCGCGCACGTGGCGACCCCGTTGATGTCGCCCTTGGTGTTGATCACGAGGTCCACGACCTTGCCCTGCCACTCGGGGTGATTCAGCACGAAGCTCTCCATGGCCGCAGCCTGCGGCGCACAGGAGCCTCACCCACCGCAGTTGCCGCAGTAGGCGATCCAGACCTTGGTCTTGAGCGTGTCGCTCGTGACCGGCTGCTGGTACGTCGGCGACTTGTCGTTGAGGTCCGTGCAGGCAAACGGCACGATCTGCTCCCCCACCTTCTTCGGGCCTCCGGCTTCCACGGTGCAGACGCCCGGGGGCGGAGGGCACGCACCGGGCGCCACCTGGGTCACGCCCGAGCACTCGGCCTTGCACGCGGACGCATAGGTCGTTCCCGTCACGGTGTCGCACACCGGCTCGTTTACGTTCGGGCATGGGCAGTAGCAGTGCCCGGACGGCTCGTCGCACAGCAGCGTGTACGAGCATTTGCCGCAGCTGCCTCCGCACCCGTCCGGTCCGCAGGCCTTGCCGGTGCAGCTCGGCTCGCAGGGCACGCACGCGCCCTGCTTGCACACGAGCCCCTGAAGCGCGCAGTCGGTGCCGCCCGGCTCGAACGCGCTGCCGCAGCTGTTGCACATGGCCGCGACGTTGCCGAGGCAGCCCATCTGGTTGGCCGTGCAGATGTCCGGCCCGCACCAGCAGCCCTTGTCCTCGTTGCACCCGTATCCCTGGGCGACCCGGCAGTCATCGTCCGAGTCGCACGCTGCCAGGCACACCGCAAGGTCTCCCTCGGCCAGCTTGTGGCACACCGTGCCGGCAGGGCAACCCACCACCAGGCAGTCGAGCTTGGTGCAGTACCCTCCGGGCATCGCGTCGAAGCAGGTGAGGCCCGGGTTGCAGTCGAGGAAGCTTGCGCACGGGATGCCGATGCCGCAGGCGGGCACCGTGACGCCCGCGCACACGCCGCCAAAGCAGATGTCGCCCGCGGTGCAGGGGTTCCAGTCGTCGCACGCGTTGCCGTCGCCCGCGGGCACGGTGACGCAGTCGCCGGACTGCGGGTCGCAGACGTAGTCCTTGCAGTCCGGAGCGGCAAAGACCGAGCAGTCCACCTGCGAGCCGGGCTTGACCACGCACTGTGCGGGCACCGTGGACGTGTCGCAGAAGAGGGTGCCGGTGCACGGGTTGCCGTCGTCCTCCCCCGCGCACTCTCCGTCGTTCTTGCACCCGCACGTATTCTCGCCGGCCTTGCACGCGCCCGCGTTGCACGTGTCCTCCTGCGTGCAGGGGTTCCCGTCATCGCAGGCCGCGGTATTGTACTCGGACTGGCAGCCTTCGAAGGCCGCGCAGGTGTCGTCCGTGCAGGGGTTGCCGTCGTCGCACGAGGGCACGTCGAAACCCGCCGCGCACTTTCCGTCCACGCACAGGTCGCCCAGGGTGCACGGGTCGCCGTCGTCGCACGCGGTGACCACCGCGTCGTTGTGGCAGTTGCCTGAGCCGTCGCAGAAGTCCTGCGTGCACTCCGTGGCGTCGTCGCAGTCCTCGTCCGTCTGACAGCATCCGGCCAGCGGTGCGAACTGGCATGCGTGCGCTTCCACGTCACAGGTCCACGCGTCGCACGGCCCCGGGTCCGCGGGAATGCAGTCCGCTTCCTGCGTGCAGCAGCCGGGGGCCGCGGGTACGCTTGCGCACTCGCCGGTGTCCTTGTCGCACACGTCCTTGGTGCAGTCCACGCCGTCGCTGCAGTCCCTGGGGGCTCCAGCGCACGCGCCGCCGTCGCCGCACTGGTCGTCGATGGTGCACGGGTCGCCGTCGTCGCACGGTGCTCCGGGCTGGCACTGGGCCGCGTCCCCGGTCGCTTCCGCCGCGACGTCCGCTCCCACCTCCATGACCGCCTCGGCCGGGGCTACGTCGGCCGCAGCTTCCGGGATGGCGTCGGAAGCCAGGTCCGGCCCCGCGTCCGGCCGCGGCGCAAGGTCCTCGGGCGCGCCATCCGGAGCGGGAAGCTCCGCCGCAACGTCCGCAGAAGCGTCGCCGCCCTCCGCGTCCCCGCCGTTTGCACCTCCCCCTCCCGAGCTGCACGCCAGCGTCAGCGCAAGGCACGCTGCCAATGCTGCCCCTCTTCCGGTCCGCTTAGCGATTCGCACAGCACCCTCCGGTGTCACGTCACTCGCGACACCATACCACGAACCGTGTCGCGGACCAAGGCAAGGTCCTACTGCCACTTGAAGAATCGGAGCGCCAGCAGGTAGGTGACGACGCTCCACGTGGCCAGAATGGTCACCTCGACCCAGCACTGAGCCAGCGTGTCGCCGTGGTTCATCACGGCTCGAAACCCGTCGTTGATCGCGGTCAGCGGAAGCACCCGGAGCAGCGGTTGCACCGCGTCGGGAAAGCGGCTGTGGTCGAAGAACGACCCGGACAGGATCCACATCGGCATGGAGACGAAGTTGATCCACCCCGACGCCACCTCCGAGCTGTCGGTCCGGGACGCGATGAGGAGCGCCAGCCCCGAGAACGCTGCCATGCCGAGGAGCGCAACGGTGCACACTGCCAGGACGGAGCCGTGGACCCGGATGTCGAACGCAAGCAGGCCGAAGGTGAGCACGAAGGCTACTTCCACCACGAGGAAGCCGAACCGCGACAGCACGTACGACAGCAGGAAGTGGGAGCGCCGCATGGGGGTGGCCGCGAACCGCTTGAGCAGCTTGCGCCGACGCGAATCCACCACGGTGTACCCCAGCCCCCACAGCGCGGACCCCATGATGTTCAGGCCGATGAGACCCGGCAGCAGGAAGTCGATGTAGCGGCCGCCGGGCTCGGTGACCTGCACCTCCCGCACCTCGGCTGCGTTGGCGCGGCCCAGCTTGCGCTGGAGCACGTCGTCCACGAGCAGCCGCACCAGGGGCCCGTTGGGCCGCGTGCGGTCGAAGTGGTAGGCGAGCACCGGGCCGGTCTCCACCACGAGGTCGACGCGGCCGGAGCGCAGGTCTTCGAACGCCTTCGCCTCGTCGTGCCCGTCCACCTCCAGCCCATCGGCCCCGGACAGCAGGCCGCGCACGTGGGCCGCATCCGGTCCCACCACCGCGATGCGTGAGGTTTCAGGCGGCTTGTTGCGGAATGCGATGCCCAGCGCGACGGCCAGCAGCACCGGGAAGCCGAAGACCCAGAAGATCGTGCCCGGATCCCGGATGAACTCCAGCCAGCGCGCACGCGTCAGCTCGATGAGCGGGCTGGGCCTACGCATCGCGAAGCCCCCCTTCCGGCCGAAAGGCCCTCGTCAGACCCGCGGGCGGGTTCTGCCTACGCATCGCGAAGCCCGCCTTCCGGCCGAAAGGCCCGCGTCAGACCCGCGGGCGGGTTCTGCCTACGCATCGCGAAGCCCCCTTCCCGTCAGGTGCACGAACACGTCCTCCAGGGTGGGGCGGTGGGTTTCCAGCGTGAGCACCTGGGCTCCCTGCCCCGCAACCTCCGCCAGGACGCCGGGAAGCGTGTGCCCAAGGGACCGGACCGCAAGCCGCAGCGTGTCTCCCGTCGCTTCCACCTGCCGGACGCCTTTGAGCAAAGCCAGCCCCTCGTGCGGAATCGACCGGTCCAGCCGCATCGCCACGATCTGCTCCGCATCCAGCCTGTCGATCAGCTCTTCCGGCGAGCCGAGCGCGATGAGCCTGCCGTGATCGATGACGCCGACGCGATGGCACAGACGCTCGGCTTCCTCCATGTGGTGCGTGGTCAGGAAGACGGTGCCTCCCGCGTGGAGGAACTCCTCGATCACGCCCCAGATGCGCAGCCGCGCCTGCGGGTCGAGCCCCGTGGTCGGCTCGTCCAGGAAGAGCAGGTCCGGGTTGCCCACCAGTGCGCACGCGAGCGCCAGCCGCTGCCGCTGCCCGCCCGACAGCTTGCCCGTCTGCTCGTTCCGCTTCTCCTCGAGGCCGAGCGCGGCAATCGCGTCCTCCACGGGCCGTCGGCTCCGGTAGAAGCTGGAGAAGAGCACCAGGGTCTCCTGGACCGTGAGCTTCTCCGGCAGCCGCGTCTCCTGGAGCGCGACGCCGATGCGCTCTCGCACCTGCCGGTCCGAGCGTGTGCCCCACCCCTGTCCGAACAGCTCCACGCTGCCCGCGGTCGGCTCGGTCAGCCCCTCGAGGATCTCCGCGGTCGTGGTCTTGCCCGCGCCGTTGGGTCCCAGCAGGCCGAAGCACTCGCCCACCCGGACCTCGAGGTCCAGGCCGTCCACCGCGCACAGATTGCCGTAGCACTTGCGCAGCCCAGAGCATCGGATGGCGGCCGCGTCAGCCATTGCGTTTCCTCACGTGCCAGGCCCAGAGCATCGGATGGCGACCGCGTCAGCCATTCAGCTTCCTCAAGAGCCACACCATGTTCTCGCCGAGCCGCTGCATCGTCTTGACTCCCTCCTCGTCTCCCGCCACGTCCCCCGGGTTCCGGCCGACGGCCAGGTTCCAGTAGATGGAGCCGGGCACGATGGCCTCGCCAATGAGAAAGTAGTAATTGATCGCGCTGAAAGCTTCCACGGCACCGGCACGACGCACCGCGACCACGCCGGCCCCCACTTTGCGGGCCAGCAGGTTGCCGTTGACGCGGCAGACCAGGCCCGTGCGGTCGATGAAGGCCTTGGTCTGAGCGCTGGGCCCCGAGAAGTAGGTCGGCGTGCCGATGAGGATCCCGTCGGCCTCCAACAGCTTCTGGATGTACTCGTTCACCCGGTCCGTGGTGACCGTGCACTTCCGGTTCTGCCGCTCGAGGCACTTGTAGCAGGCCCTGCAGCCCCAGATCGGCTGCGATCCCATCTGGATCACTTCCGTGTCGATCCCTGCGGCCCGGATCGGCTCCAGGACCATGTTGAGCAGCATGTTGGTGTTCCCTTCCGGCCTCGGGCTTCCGTTGAACGCAACGACCTTCATCGCGGCACCTCCTGGCCGCGGGATATTAGCCCCCGCTGTCCCGCCAAAGCAAGGGCACTGTCGACCGCAGGTGCGATCGCGGCGGTGGCAGATTGGCAGGAGCCGCTCTGCTTCCGGGGCAGCCGGGGGGACTGCGGCTCGGAGCCGGTTCCCCCCGCTCCCCTCCACGCTGGCTCCTGCCACAGGGCGGTGTGGATTTCTTTCCCGGGGCTGGAGTATGCCTAGTCCGAACCCCGGGGACGCAGCGTGGGGCCGGCGGAAATGAAGTGCAGCAGTTTCAGCAAGTTGCGGAGCATGGCACGCGGGTTGCGTAGGGGTTTGACCGCGACGCCGGGGCAGCGGCTCCGGAAGGAAGCGGGATGAACGCACGGACGAACAAGGGGGACGAGATGAAGGCAAACGCACGGACGCTGGTGCTTGCGGCCGCAGGGATCCTGGCAGCGGGAGGCGCAACCTACGTGGCGGCAAACGCGATGGGGTGCACGGAGGTCGGGGCCACGGACAACCAGGAGCAGACCGGCCGGCAGGAGCGGGGCCGCGACCCCGGCAACTTCGCGATCGAGACATACTGGGACGCGGACAAGGGGCAGTACGTGTGGATGTACCAGCTCCTGTACTCCGACGTCATCCTGTCTCCGGACGGGAAGTTCGTCATGGCCATGGTGCCGGTGCCCGGGCCCGACCAGGGGTTCGCTGAGCCGGCTCTCGTGCTGGCCATGGCCGAGCTTCCGGACGGCAAGGTGGAGGTGTTCCCGGACATTGCGAACCTGGAGCGGATCAACTTCTCGCCCGACGGCGCGACCGCGTACCTGCTGCGGGACGGCGGCACGTTCCTGTCGGTCATGGACCTCGGCACCCGGGAGCTGACCACCACGGTGGCGCTGACGGCTCCGTACAGCGTGGTGGACGTGACCGCGGACGGCAGCTTCCTGGTGCTGTCCAACCTCCCGACCACGGACGGGGAGGAGCTGTGGTACAACGCGGACGAGTGCCACCCCGGCTACCTCGGCGGGCTTCCGGACGACGCGAGCCTCTGTACCGTGGCGTTCCTGGACACCGGGACGCTGGAGCAGTGGTCTCTGGACCTTCCCATGGCCGTGCGTGACATCGACTTCTCGCCCCTCTCGGACGAGCTGCTGTTCACCTACTCGAAGTGGTTCGGGCAGACTCCGGTGGCCACGGTGCAGTTCTACGATCTGGCCAGCCGCAAGGTGGTGTCCAAGGTGGACTTTGAGAACTGTGCGGACGAGCTGGTCATCGCGGCCGAAAAGGGCCTTGCGCTGCTGTCTCCCACCACGTGCTCCAAGGATCCCATCTCGATCATCGTCTTCAAGACCCGCTCCTTTGTCAAGACGCTGCCCGGCTTCGGCCCGGTGGTGGTTGCGCGGGACGGGGCCACCGCGATCGGGTTCACGCGCAAGCAGGACATGGAGCAGCAGTGGTCGTACTCGGAGCAGAAGACCGACTTCGGGCTCATCGTCGTGGACCTGGCGACCACGGACTGGAAGGTCATGGACCACGGGGACGTGGCGCCCGCGTACACGGTGTCGCCGGACGGGCGGTTCCTGTACCTGTTCCACGACACGCTGGAAGATCAGACCGACGACCTGGGGAAGACGACGGTGGTCCACCACTACACCAAGCTCCAGCAGCTCGACCTGGAGAACTTCGCGCAGACCGAGATCGCGGCGGACGGCATGGGACTCGAGCGGTTCGTGTGGACCGACGACGGCACGCAGATGTACTTCCTGTCCGGCGGCAAGCTGTTCCGGATCGAGAGCGGTGTGCCGAAGGCCAACGAGATCCCGCTTGCCTTCGAGCCCGAGCTGATGAACATCCGGCCGCAGGGGGACTTCCTCGTCCTGGGCGAGTGGGATGCGCCGGTGTTCCACCTCGTGACCCTGGACGCGGCGCACACGGCCACGACCAAGACGCTTGCCATCGAGTCCCGGTAGCGCGTCCCGCGTCGCCCGACCGGCAGCGGGCAGGCCCGCGCAGGCCGTCCAACAGACCATGAATAGCCACTCTTTCTAGTTGTTGCTCACCCATTATCTTTTCTGTAAGATACGCCCGAGTTTGGCGAGACGGTCGTCCAACGCTCGTGCGTCCGTGGGGGTCACTCATGAAGTCGAGACTGTCGTTTCTGATCGTCCTGGCGGGCCTTTTCCTGTTATCCGCGTGCGGCAGCGACGGCGAAGGAGGAGGGGGCGGGGGTGGAACCCAGAAGGAGACGCTTCCGGAAATCGAGGCGTCGCCTGCACAGCTCCTGTTCAACGCGCTGCCTCCGGGCGAGAGCCAGACGCTGACCCTCGACATCCGCAACACCGGTGCCGGGGACGACCTGAAGATCAAGGACGTGTTCTTCCGCGATGCGGGACTGGCATATTACTCGCTCGTCGACCCCGAGTCCGACACCGTGGCAGAGGGGCAGAAGACCAGCATGACCGTGACGTACACCGCCACCGATGCTGCGCCCATGCCGACGGTCCTGGTGATCCAGTCCAACGCGGCGACGTCCCCGAAGGTGGAGGTGCCGGTGTCGGTGTCGAGCACCGCGGAAGGGCTCACGATCTTCCCCGACCCCATCGATTTCGGCGAGGTGCTGGGAGGCGAGACCAAGGTCATCCACGTCACCATCAACAACTCCGAGGCTGCCACGACCAGCGTGATGAACGCGTTCTTCCAGCCGGAGACCAGCGAGGACTTCGAGATCCTCGACCCGCCGACGTACCCCGCGGTCCTGGATCCCCACGACAGCCTCGTCATCGATGTGGCCTACACGCCCATGGGAGGAGACTCGGACCAGGGAGTCTTCGTGGTCGCGTTCAACAAGAACGGCGCGCAGTCGCTGTCCCAGATCATCGTCAAGGGGGTGGAGGTCGGTCCTGAGATCAACGTGTCGCCGCCCAAGGTGGAGTTCGGCTTCGTCGCGATGAACGACGAGGTGTCGCAGGAGATCTCCATCTTCAACATGGGGGAGCACGACCTCAAGGTCTCCAAGGTCTACATGGCCCCGCTGAGCAGTGCGGACGTCACGCTTCCGGCTCCCCCGACGTCCACCGTGGTGGTGGCGCCCGGAGGCAAGAGCACGTTTACGGTGGTGTTCAAGCCGACCGAGTTCTTCGCGACCACCATGGACCCCATCGGCGGCGTGGCCATCGAGTCCAACGACTCGGACGAGGCCATCGTCAACGTGCCGGTCTACGCCAACATCGACGCACCGTTCATCAAGCTCGATCCCGCGGACACCGTGGACTTCGGCATCGTGGCGCAGGGGTGGACCATCGAGCGCAAGCTCAGCGTGGACAACGTGGGCCACTCGCCCCTGACCGTGTCCGTGGTCGAGGTCACGGCCAACACGCCGGCAGGGGAGTTCGGGATGAAGGCCGACCCCGCGTTCCCGCCCACCGAGGGGGATGGGACCGTGGTCATCCTGCCGGGTGAGCCCAAGGACATCACCCTGACGTTTGCCAACAACGGCGGCGCCACCGGGACGGAGCAGGGCAAGCTCCACATCGTGAGCGACGACCCGCTGACTCCGGACTCGTACGTGAGCCTGGTGGCGTCCCGCGGCGGCTCTCCGGAGTGCAAGCTCGCGTTCGTCCCCGCGAAGCTCGAGTTCGGGACCGTGGCGCACGGCGGGGACAAGACCTCCACCATCTTCCTGAAGAACGCGGGGTCGGGCTACTGCTCGTTCAAGTCGGGCATGATCCACGACTGCGCCAGCTTCATGGGCATGATGTCCACGTGCACCGAGACCGCGGGTCCGTCGCAGTATTTCAAGCCGCTCTCCATGCCCATGGGCGTCAAGGACGGCCTGGCTCCGGGCACCAGCACGCCCATCCAGGTGCTGTACAAGCCGCCCACGACCATCCCGTGGATTCCGCTGTTCGAGGAATACTACGGCGCGATGCAGATCACGTACACCGAGCCCTACACGGTGCCGAACCAGTACACCGAGCACAAGATGCCCGTGGCAAACCAGGGCACGCTCCCGTGGAACATGCACGGCTCCTCCGGAGTGGCGGACATCGCGGTCCTGCCGCCGGAGATCGACTTCGGCCTGGTGACCATCGGCTGCTACTCGCAGACGGTGTGCGTCCGCATCTACAACGCGGGCACCGCGCCGCTCCAGGTGTCGGACATCTACCTCGAGGGGTGCGGCGTGCCCAGCGAGTTCCAGATCAAGGACTTCCCGGCCCTGCCGGTGGACATCAAGGAGTCGCAGTACCAGGAAGCGTGCGTGGTGTACCTGCCTCAGGACGAGGGAACCGACGAGTGCAAGATGATGGTCGCGTCCTCGGACCTGGACACGCCGCTGCTGGGCGTGCCGCTCAAGGGCGAAGGCACGTGGGAGACCGAGAACACCGACATCTTCACCCAGATCACGGGCAAGAAGGTGGACATCCTGTTCGTGGTGGACGGCTCGCCGTCCATGTGCGGCGAGCTGGACAACATCGCGACGAACTTCAACCAGCTCACTTCGGTGGCCGCCCAGTGGGGCAACGACTACCAGATAGGCATCACGAGCCTGGACATGGAGGACCCGGAGGTCGCGGGCAAGCTCGAGGGGAGCCCCAAGATCATCACCAAGGCCACGGTGGGCTCGTTCGGCGGCAACGTGGAAGCCATCGGCTGCGACAAGTCGTCGGGCGGCCAGGAGTCCGGGCTCGAAGCGGGCCGCAAGGCGCTCACGCCCCCCTTCGCGGACAACGAGAACGCGGGCTTCCTGCGGAAGGACGCTGCGCTGGAGGTGGTGTTCGTGTCCGACGAGGAGGACCAGTCGCCCGGAAGCGTCCCCTTCTACATCGACTTCTACAAGTCCATAAAGGGCTTCCTCAACGTCGACATGTTCCACGCCCACGCGATCGTTGGAGACAAGGGAGGCGGCTGCCAGGTGAGCCAGGACGACGGTGCGGACGGCGGCGACCGGTACATCGCGGTGCAGGAAGCCACGGGCGGCGTGTTCGGAAGCATCTGCGACGAGAGCTTCGCCCAGGTCCTCAAGGACATCGGGAACAAGGCCTTCGGCCTGCAGATCCAGTTCTTCCTCTCCGCACAGGCGGACTCCACGCCCGGAAGCGTGAAGGTCTGGATCAACGGCAACGAGTGCCTGAGCGGGTGGAACTACGACCCGGCTACCAACTCGGTGGTGTTCGACGAGTCCGGCCCGTGCATGCCCCAGGCCGGAGACGAGATCAAGATCTGGTACAAGATGGTCTGCAACGCTGCGTGAGGTGCTTGCCATGAACAACCGTTTCGTCATCGTGATTCTGACCGCTTTCCTGGCCGCGGCCTGCGGCAAGGTCGCGGGGGAGAAGGACCAGGTGCTCGCGGTGGAGGTGGGAGGCCTCTCCATGCCCTCCAAGTACCCCTTCAACCCTCCCGACGTGGTCGCGTCCAAGCAGGAGGTCCAGGTCACCGTCTACAACGGCGCGGTGAGCGGCAACGCGCGCAACCTCACCATCAACGACATCTACCTCGAGCCCGGCGGAAACCCGTACATCTCCCTCCAGTGGAAGGGTGCGTACGACTCGACGTCGTTCCCGCTGGAGCTCAAGGTGGAGGAAGGGGTGCTGCTCTCGTTCCTGGTGATCTACGACCCGGAGCCGGGGCAGGTGGACATCAGCTCGGCCACCCTGGTCATCGACTCCGACGACCCCACGGTGGAGGACGACCTGTTCAAGATCGAGTTCACGGTGGAGACCAAGGGGCCCAAGCTGTGCGTCAACATCGACGCGCCCTCCGCGAACTCGTGCCTCCAGCAGCCCACCATGAGCTACAACTGCGTGTCCGGCTGCTCCAGCCGCCTCATCTACGTGGGCAACGACGGCACGGACGATCTGGAGGTCGTAAGCATCGACTTCTCCAAGGCGTCGTCCGAGTTCTCCTTCGAGAACCCCCCTGCGCTTCCGCTCACGATCCCGCCCAAGGGTTCGCCGGACTACAACCCCATCGTGTTCTCCGTGCGCTACTGCCCGGGCGACGACTACTGGGAGGACTCCATCGACGTCGTGATCACCAGCAACGACACGTCTCTGACCGACGGGGTCAAGAAGATCCCCACCAAGGTCGTGCAGTCGCCGGCCCTGCTGAGCTTCTCCACGGACAGCCCGTTCGGGTACCTCGACTACTCCGCGGGCAGCGGGACCACGCACAAGATCAACATCTACAACAAGGCCTCCGCGGAGTGCGAGGGGCAGTGCCCCAACCCGGGCCAGTGCTGCGGATGCCCCATCCAGATCAAGGGCGTGGACGTGATCCCGCCGGATGCGGCCCCCTGGTTCGTGATCACGGCCAAGGACCCGTCCAACGGCTCGGTCCTCGACCTTCCCCGCGCGCTCAAGGGCGGCGCGTCCATCGATTTCGAGATCCTGTACCAGAAGCCCGCGGGCCAGTCCGAGGACCGCAACGGCACGATCTGCGTGCGCTACGTCGCGCCGCTGGAAGGGGGGCAGACACACTGCGTGAGCGCGCTGGCCAGCAGCCAGTGCGGGTTCGACATCGCGCCCCCAAACCTGGTGCTTCACTTCAATTCCTCGTCCCCCGCGGACGTCAAGGAGAAGCCCGCGGTCCTCATCAACAGCGGCAACGCCGCGTGCACCGTGACCCACGTCAGCGTCATGGACAAGTGGCGCAGTGTTTCCGAGGACTTCTCCTTGAAGGACGTGATCCCGGGCGAGACGCAGGTTGAGCCCTTCTCGCTCCTGCCCGTGTGGGTGAAGTACTCGCCGCATTCCGACACGCCCACGGGGCTGCTCGAGATTTCGTACGTGGACTCGGTCGCGGGCGAGGTCAAGACCGCGCTGACCCTGATCGGCACCAAGGATCAGGATTGCGCGGTTCCCACTGCGGACGCGGGCGACCCGTCCCTCTACACCGGCGTGGCCGTGGGCGCCAGCGTGTCCCTGAACGGCTGCCTTTCCAAGCCCGGCGAGTGCGGCAGCCCCCTGTTCGAGAACGGGTACATCTGGTTCCTGATGGCCAAGCCGGAAGGGAGCACGACCTACCTCAATGGGGAGGGTCCGTGCCTCGCGTCGTTCATCCCGGACGTCGCGGGCAAGTACACGGTGGGCCTCATCGTGTACGACGGCACCAGCTTCTACCAGAGCCAGATGGCCACCCTGGACGTCACCGCGAAGTAGTCATTCCTTCTCGTACAAGCCGACCTTCCGCAGGAGAGACCGCAGGTGCTTCCGGTCCACGCCTGCGCGTCGCGACGCCTCGGTGAGGTTGCCGTCGCACCGCTCCATCAGGTCGGCCAGGTAGGCGCGCTCGAACTCGATCACTGCATGCTCCTTGGCCCGGGCAAAGGGGATGGGAGGAGAGGGGACCGGTATGCCAGCTGGGGCCGAGGCTTGGCCATGTGGGTGTCCGCCTTCGCCCACCGGTATGCCAGCTGGGGCCGAGGCTTGGCCATGTGGGTGTCCGCCTTCGCCCACCGGTATGCATGGGCCGTTGGAGAAATTGGGAGGCTTCGGCGTGACTAGCGTCCCGAGGAGGACGCAGCGCTCGAGGACATGGACCAGCTCTCGGACGTTGCCGGGGAAGTCGTGGGCAGCCAGGGCCGCAAGCTCGTGCGGAGAGAGCCGTGGCTTTCGCAGCGACCCGTCCGGGCCGCGGTTGAAGGCAGAGGAAGCCAGGACCCGGTCGACCAGGACCGGGATGTCCTCCCTGCGCTCCCTCAGCGGCGGGAGGTGCAGGGGCACGACGGCAAGCCGGTAGAACAGGTCTTTGCGGAACCTCCCCGCTGCCACCTCGCCAGCCAGGTCGCGGTTGGTCGCGGCCACGAGGCGGAAGTCGACCCGCAGGCTGCGGTCCGCTCCGACCCTGCGGACCTCTCCGGTCTCGAGCACCCGCAGAAGCCGCGGCTGGAGGTCCAGGGGCAGCTCGCCGATCTCGTCGAGGAAGAGGGTGCCGCGGTCCGCCATCTCGATGAGGCCGCGGCGGCCGGCCAGCGCTCCGGAGAACGAGCCCTTCTCGTGACCGAACAGCTCGCTCTCGATGATGGAAGCCGGAATGGACGCGCAGTCCACCACGACAAAGGGTCTGTCGCTGCGCCGCGAGAACGCGTGGAGGGTGCGGGCTGCCACGTCCTTGCCGGTCCCGGTCTCCCCGGTCAGCAGGACCGCCGCGTCCGTGGGAGCCACCGTGCGGACGAAGCCGTAGACCTGCCGCATGGCCGCGCTGCGTCCGGCAAGCTCCCCGAGCCCGTCCTCCTCGGACTCCGCGACCTGCACCACCTGCTCGAGGCGGCCCACGGTCAGCAACGTGCCGCCCACGTCGAGACGGCAGCCCGGGGAGAGATACGCGTCTCGGATGCGCACGTCGTCCAGCAGCGTGCCGTTGGTGCTGTCCAGGTCCACCACGCGCCACGCATCGGTGCGGCGCACGATCTCCGCGTGGAAGCGGGACACGGTCGCGGTCGGAAGCACCACGTCGTTGTCCGGGTCGGACCCCACGGTGACGCGGTGGTGCAGGAACGTGCGTTCCGGCCCGTCCGGCTCGACCCTGAGGTGCAGCGCGGGCAGGCTGTACGCCACGCGGGGTGCCAGAGGCTTCGTTTCGAGATCGCTGAAGTCTTCCATCCTGGCGGCTCGCGGACCGCGGCTGCTAGAAGCTGATGTTCGCGGTGGTGGTCTGGTCGTTGACGATGGTGACCGTGGTGGCGGCCTTCGTGGTGCCGGGGCCCGGGTACCAGGCCTCCTTGTCACCGGGGCCGGGCGCTCCCTGCCCGTTGTTGTCCCCCTTGTCGAAGCGCAGGTAGATGTACGCTGCGCCGGCTTTCACCCCCTCCAGCTTGTACGTGTAGGGGAAGGTCACCGGCTTCACCTTGGTCTGCGTCACCATCTTCGGCTGGTTGGTCTGGTTGTAGGGCGGCGCGTTGGTAGCGACCATGATGCTCAGGCTGTCTGCCGCCACCGGGTTGCACGTGGTGCAGGTGATGGTTCCGGTCAGCATTCCGCCGGTCTGCAGGATGTCGAAGTTGATGGGCTCGACCCACTGGTTCTGGACGATGGTCACCGGGACCGGCGTGTAGATGGCGCACATGTCGGGGATGCCGTCACCGCCCTTGTCGATGGCCGCTACCGGGTACGCATTGCCTGTGGCTGAAGCGTTGCACTGGTACTGCAGTGGGAAGGTGGGAGTCACATAATCCTTCATGCAGAGGGTGGAGGTCTGGCCCTGGGGCATGGCGTTGCAGTCAGCGACCGCGGTCTTGAACCCGAACACCATGAGCTTGTCCGATCCGGTCAGGACCACGTTGGAGGTCACAGTGCCCTTGAAGCCGTAGCTGACCGCCTCGATCTTGCAAAACTTGTCGCAGCCGTCGCCGGACACGTCGTTGCCGTCGTCGCACTCCTCGCCCGGGTCCTTGAACTTGTCGCAGCAGCAGGGGCTGGGGGTGCAGCACACCGGCTCGACGTGGCACCAGGGGTCGCAGCCGTCGCCCGCGACCGTGTTGCCGTCGTCGCACTGCTCGTCATTGTCCGGCTCGACGACGCCGTTTCCGCAGACGTTGATGGGTTTCTCGCTGACGCACTCCGAGCTGCAGCCGTCGCCGTTCACCTTGTTGCCGTCGTCGCACTGCTCGCCGCACTCCTTGATGCCGTCGCCGCACGTGCAGCCGCAGGACTTCTTGATGCACCCGCTGGTGCAGCAGGGGCCGCCGTTGGGACCGGAGTCGCACTGCTCGGTGCCTTCCACGATGTAGTTTCCGCAGATGGTCTGGCACTTGCCGCAGTCGGACTCGCAGGTGGTGCAGGTCTCGCCCGGGTCGCACTTGCCGTTGGGGCAGAGGGACTCCAGGGTGCAGAAGCTGCTGCAGCCGTCGCCGTCCAGCATGTTCCCGTCGTCGCACGTCTCGCCCTTGGCCGCGTCCACGACGCCGTTTCCGCAGGGGTTCTCGGCCTGGCACTTGGAGTCGCAGCCGTCGCCCGCGACCGTGTTGCCGTCGTCGCACTGCTCCCACGCGGTGATCTGGGAGTTGCCGCAGACGGGTGCGGCCGGACAGGTGGGGTTCATCATGCCGGGATTGCCCCAGTCGCCATTGCCATAGAGTATGGTGCCCGGGCACCAGTTCGTGCCGTTGTCGTTGGACGTGGCATCTACCGCGGAGGTGGTGAGCGACAGGGAGCGGCCCGGGATGTCGGGGAACGTGGTGGTGTTGTAGGCCACCTGGTCCACGATGGTCCCGTCCGGAGCCACCAGCACGACCTCGTCCGCGGTGTTGTCGAGGTTGAACCCGGTGTACTCGTAGTCGAGGTCGACGCCGCCGTTGACGGTGAGGTCTCCGTTGATGCCCATGACGACCATGGTGCCGATGGGGAACTTGGCGGTGGCCACGATGACGTGCTGCTCGCCGCCGTCGTCGCGGAGGGTCCAGCCGCTGAAGTCGATGCCGTTGGCCGCGAGCACCCGTACCTCGAACCACTCGCCGTTGATGTCGTTGGAGACGCGCGGGTCCTTCATGATCTCGGTGATGACCGCGTCACCCGGAAGGTAGGTGCCGGTCCCGCAATCAGCGGGGCAGCTTGCGGGAGTCTCGCCGGACTCGCACAGGCCATTGGGACAGACGGGTGCGCCGGACTCGCACGCGTCCACGATGTTGTTGCCGTTCTTGTCCTTGTCCGCGGGCACCCCGTTTGCCGGGAACTTGAGCACGACCAGCACGATGAGCTGGACGTCGACCACGTCGGTGGTCTTGTCGCAGTTCAGGTCCGCGGCCGTGGGGGACGCCAGGCAGGACGGGGGCTTGCCGGGGTTGAGGGTGGTCAGCACCGTGCACTGGACATCGGAGACGTCCACCGATCCGTTTCCGGTCACGTCGTTGGGAACTGCGGCCAGGGCACTGCCTGCAAGAAGCACCGCAACCGCCGCGACTGCCAGGGACAACCCCACCTTCTTGCTCATGTTGCTCTCCTTTCCAAGTCTGGCGCCCGTTGCCGGGCGATCGTTTCTCTTCCCGGGCGGGACCTCGGTCACGGTGTCGAGACCAGGATCCCGTTCTGCATCGTCACGGCCAGCGAGTTGGCCGCGGCGTCGGTGCCTTTCAGGCCGGTCAGCGTCACCTGCATGGGTGTGCCCGCGGCGATCGTCTGGCTCAGCGTGAAGACCAGCGTCATGACCTGCGGGGTGCCCACGGGGGTTCCGCCGCTCATGTACGCGGTGGTGATGGGCGTGGCCGGTGCGGACGCGTGGAAGATGAGCACCTTGACCGCGCCGGCCCAGGAGCCCTTGGCCGGGTTGGTTGCGATGGTGTGCCCGGTCACCAGGAGCGACACCATGTCGCAGTAGTCGATGACGTTGACGCAGGAGAGCTTGGAAAGGGCCACCTTGGTGCTGTCGTAGTTGATGGTGAACTCGAGCCCTGTGGCCTTGGCGCTGGCGGCCGTGGCCGCGGCCAGCTTGACCTCGCAATTGACCGTGGCGCCCTGGTTGCCGGAGATCTTGCACCAGTCGCCGGTGGGGCAGGCTCCGCAGTCCTGCGGGCAGGAGGTGCAGGTCTCGGTGCCGTTGCAGGCTGCGTCCGGGCACTTGGCCTCGGTCTGGCACGTGGAGGAGCAGCCGTCGCCGTTGGTGGTGTTGCCGTCGTCGCACTGCTCGCCTGCGTCCACCTTGCCGTTGCCGCAGCACTTGCCGCAGTCGGCCTGGCAGGACTGGCAGGTCTCGGTGCCCGCGTCGCACACGGTGTCGCCGCAGACCGCGGCAGCGCCGGTCTTGGTCACCAGGATGCCGTTGGCGAAGGTGACGGACAGGGGGTTCGCATTGGCGTCCGTTGCCTTGGCGCCGCTCAATGTCACCTCGGACGGGGTGCCCACCGGGATCGCGGCCTTCAGCGTGAACGACAGCTTCATGAAGCCCGGGGTTCCCACGGGGTTTCCGTTGCTCATGTACGCGTCCGTGATGGGCGTGGACGGGACCGATGCGTGGTAGATGAGGAATTTCACGCTGCCTGCCCACGAGCCCTTTGCAGGGTTGGTGGCGACGGTGTGGCCCGAGGGCAGGATGCCGGCCAGGTCGCACAGGTCCGTGGGCGTGCCGCAGGAGAGCTTGGCCAGGGTCAGCTTGCTCGAGTCGTACGCGAGCGTGAACTCGACGCCCGTGGCCTTGGGGCTTGCCGCGGACTCCGCGGCCAGCTTCAGCTCGCACGTGACCGTCGAGCCCATGAGCCCGGACGGTGCGCACCAGGCCGCGGCCGGGCAGACGCCGCAATCGCTGGGGCACGTGCTGCACGTCTCCCCGTTGTTGCACGACGCGTCCCCGCACACTTCGGTCTTGCACGTGGAGGAGCAGCCGTCGCCGTTCTTGGTGTTGCCGTCGTCGCACTGCTCGCCGGTCTCCTTCTTCCCGTTGCCGCACACCGCCGCGCAACCCACGGTGCAGTCCTGCGGGCAGGTGGTACAGTTCTCGCCGAAGATGGCTTCGCACGACCCGTTGCCGCAGCACTGCCCGCAGTCCCCGGCGCACGTGGCGCACGTCTCACCGTGGTTGGGGTTGCACATCCCGTCGCCGCAGCACTTCCCGCAGTCCGCCTCGTTGCTGAAGCACGTTTCTCCGCACTGCGTCTGGCACACGCCGTCCGCGTCGGACTCCACCTTGCACACCGCGGAGCAGCCGTCGCAATCGGTGATGTTGCCGTCGTCGCACTCCTCGCCCGCTTCCTTGATGTTGTTGCCGCAGCCGGCGCAGATGCCGCAGTCCGCGGGGCAGGACTGGCAGGTCTCGCCGATGCCCGCGTCGCAGGTGCCGTTGGGGCAGCAGGCGCCGCAGTCCGCGGGGCAGGACTGGCAGGTCTCCTCGCTCGCGGCGTCGCACACGTTGTTTCCGCACACCGGCTCGCAGTCCATGGGGCAGGTTCCGGAGTCCTCCTGGCAGTCGCACAGCCCGTCACCGCATCCCTGGATCTTGCAGGCGGTGGTGCAGCCGTCGCAGTCGTCCTGGTTGCCGTCGTCGCAGTCCTCCGGCTCCTGCATGGTGCCGTCGCCGCAGACGGGCGGGCACTCTCCGCAGTCCTCGGCGCAGTCGGCGCAGCCCTCGCCCGCGTCCTTCTCGCACACCGAGTCTCCGCAGACCGGGCCTTCCTTCTTGCACAGCTCGTCGCACCCGTCGTCGGGCACGGTGTTGCCGTCGTCGCACTCCTCCCCGGCTTCGAGGACGTCGTTGCCGCACACAGCGGCCGTGCCGCAGCTCTCGTTGGCTTCGCCGGGCGTGCCGAAGTCGCCGACGCCGTAGATTGCGTTGGCCACGCACCAGTTCTGGCCGAGGTCGTTGGCGGCCGGGTCGAACTGGTCCGCGGACAGGTTGAGGGAGTGTCCCTCCTTGTCCGGGAACGCGACGCCGTCGTCGTACTTGACCGCGTCCACCACCACGCCGCCGGCCTCCAGGATCACCTCGTCGTCCTTGTTCGCGAGGCTGAAGCCGGAGTACGCGTACCCCGCGGGAAGGCCGCCGTTGACGGCCGGGTCGGCCTGGCGACTCAGCACGAGGAAGCCTTCCGCGGGGACGATGACTCCGCCCGCCTGGAAGATGGTGTGGTCGTCCACGCCTTCGTCTTTGAGCACCCAGCCGTTCAGGTCGATGTCATAGCTGGTCGTGTTGAACACCTCGACCCACTCTCCCGCGCTGTCCTCGACCGCCTTGGGGTCCTTCATGATCTCGGTGATGACCACAGCGCCGGGCTCCACCCCGACGATCTCGATCTGGCAGTTTTCGTCGCACCCGTCGTCGGGGTCGGTGTTGCCGTCGTCGCACTGCTCGCCGTCCTCGGCCTGGAGCACGCCGTCGCCGCACCCGGGGCACGCGCCGCAGTCGTCCGGGCAGGAGGAGCAGGTCTCGTCCCCGGTGGCGTCACAGAAGCCGTCCGGGCAGCAGTCCTTGCAGTCGTCCGGGCAGGTGACGCAGTTTTCGCCGAGGTCCGGCTCGCAGGCGCCGTTGGGGCAATCTTCGGGGTTGACCTCGTTCATGCAGGTCTCGTCACAGCCGTCGCCTGCGGTGGTGTTGCCGTCGTCGCACTGCTCGCCGTCGTCCAGCGCTCCGTTGCCGCACAGGTCGGGGCACTTGTCGCAGTCCGCGGAGCAGGACACGCAGGTCTCGGAGTACCCGTCGGAGCCGTCCTCGTCGCACACGCCGTCGCCGCAGGGGTTTGCGCACGGCCCGCAGTCCTGCTCGCAGCTCTTGCACGTCTCTCCGAACGCGACGTCGCAGAACGCGTTGCCGCAGCAGGAGCCGCAGTCGTCCGGGCACGTGTTGCAGCCTTCGGACTCGCCGCACTGGCCGTCGCCGCACTCGGGAGCGAGGACCTCCACCTCGGCGATCGTTTCGGTCGTCAGCGAGTCTGCCGTGTCCGCCTGTCCCTCGGGCACGGACGCGCCCGAGCACGCCGTCATCAGCATCAGCAGGACCGTTACGAGCAGAGAACGTCGGATCATCATGGCGGACCCCCTTCCAAGACTTGCCTAGGATGCCATCGGCCGTTGATCTTTTCAAGCATCCTAATAATAACAACAAATAGTCTGGCAATTTCGGAGCACGTGCATTAGTATTCCCGCCGTCGACCGGCGGCCAGCCCGGAGGGGGGCTGCGGCGTGACTGTCAGAAGGGAGGTTTCCGATGGGTGCCGTTGAGACCATCAAGGCGATCGAGGCAGCGGATCTCAGCACGTTCCTGAAGGACATTCCCGCGGATCTCGTGGTGCGGGGCGTCCAGGCGTATAGCCGTCCCCTTTTCGTGCGGTACTTCAAGGGTTACCGGATCCAGATGGCGGCCAAGCGGGTCCGGGAGATGGTGGATCACGAGGTCGTGGGCAAGGGAAGCGAGGAGCTGGGCCAGCTCCTGTCCACGCTCTGGAACCGGGCCAACGGCCGGCTCTACCACGCGATGTACAACAAGGTCCGCACGGTGGACGAGAACGTGGATCGGATCGAGCGCATCGACGACGAGAAGGCCGAGGGGTTCATGGCCGAGCTGCTCGGGGACCACGATGCGACGCGTATCTACCTCTGCATACTTTTCAATGAAGTGAAGTTTTCGAAGGAAGCGATAGAGAAGAAGCTGGGTAAGAAGATTCCGATCGATCCATGGCCGCCCAAGCCGACCCCGGAGGAAGCCCAGGCCGAGGCTCCCGCGCCTGAATCCAAGTGACGTCATGAGTGCGCGGACTCACGCCTGCGGCAGGCTGCTCTGCCTCGCGTGCCTGCTTCCCGCTCTGCTCCTGGCCGCGTGGTCCCGAGAGGATCCGCTTCCCGGCTCGCTGCTCTTGGAGAACCGGCTGCCCGAGGCCGTGACCCTGACGCTGGATGGAACGGAGCAGGGGGAGGTGGCCGCGGGTGACCAGCTCCTGGTGCCCGGGCTTCCTGCGGGCAGCGTGGTCGCGGTGGCCCGCACCGCGTCGGGAAGGCAGCTTTCCCAGCGCTTCGAGATCTTCCCGGCCGCGACCTGCACCTGGCAGCTCGACGCGGGCCGCGGGCAGGTGCTGGTCCGCAACCACGTGGGGGAGCCTGTCGACCTGTTCGTGGACAAGGTCCGGGTGCGGCGCATGGAGCGTCTCTCCTCGGCCATGTTGTCCCTGGATCCCGGCAGGCACGTGGTCGCGGGATTCTGCCCCGCGACCCAGCACACCGAGTCCCACGAGGTGGACGTGGAGGGGGGCCGGCAGCTCGAGGTTCCGCTGGGCCCGCAGGGGGGCCGGCTCGTGCTGGACAACCGGACCGACATGACCCTGTCGGTGTTCCGCAACGGAGCGCCGCTGGCGACCGTCAAGCCGGGCGTGACCGTGGAGCTTTCGGGCCAGCCTCTCGGCCGCAGCCTCGTGGAGGCGGTCAACGAGCAGGGCCGGGTCATCGTCCGGACCCAGGTCGACGTCGCGGCAGCAAGCGGGCCCAGGGCGCGGCTGTCGGTGGGGGACGCATTCGTGCTCGTCACCGTGGTGAACGGCACGGGCGAGCCGGTCAAGATCGACCCGGACGCGGTGGCCGAGGTACGCACGATCCCCAAAGACGGCAGGGCCGAGGTGCGGCTGCTCGGCGAGGTGCGCGTGATCCGCCTGGTGGGCGCGGACACGGGCACGCGCTACGACCAGCCCCTCCAGGCGCTGCCGGGCCAGTCCGTGACCGTGGAGCTGAAGCCCACGGCCGGCGGCATCGTGTTCGACAACAAGACCCAGGGGCCCCTGGTCGTCCGGCTGGACGGCAGGGAGGTCGGCGAGGTCGCGGCCGGCGCCCGGCGCATCGTCTCGCCGGTGGCTCCGGGCAGGCACAAGCTGGAAGCGGACTCGGGGGGGCAGTCCTTCGAGACGACCGCGTGCGAGCTGGTCCGCGACGGGTGGTTCACGTGGGACATCTCGGGCCGCAGCGGCACGCTGCGCGTCGTGAACAACAGCGGCGAGGATGTCCTGGTGTCGGTCAACGGCGAGCCCGCGGGCCGGCTGGCCAACGGGATGCAGACGGAGCTCAAGAAGCTGGGAGCAGTCCCGGTCTCCGTGGCCACCGTGGGCGCGGACAGCCGAAGGAAGCAGGTGTTCTCCATCACGCCGGTTCCGGGCCAGACCGCGGTGTTCGCGGTGGCTCCGGCGTCCGGCGGAATCCGCCTTACCGGGCTTGCCGGAAGGGAAGCCCGGGTCACCGTGGACGGCAGCACCACCACGGTCGTCCCCGCGGGCGCGGCAGAGCCGGTGACGCTGCCCCTGGTTCCGGGAGAGCACTCGGTGGACGTGGACCTGGCGGACGGCGTCGAGGTGTCCGCGCTGGTGGACGTTTCTCCGGACGTGTACGGGGACCTGCCGCTGTCGGACACGGCTCCGGGGATCACGGTGAGAAACCGGGCGGGCGAGCCGCTCCTCGTCTGGGTCCGCGGCCGCGTGCTGGCCAAGGTCGAGGACGGCAGCGACGTCGCGCTGGTGCTTCCGTCAGAGGGGGTCGAGACCGTGCGCGCCGCGACCGAGGACGCGCGGCGGGAGTGGGTGCTCCCGGACATCTACTTCCGCGCGTCGGGCCGTTTCGGCTGGACGCTCGAGAAGTAGCGGCGGAGGGGGAGGGACCGCGGGATGATCCCGATTCGTGACGAGATCCGCACCTCGGGAAGGACGTGGCTGACGTACGTCCTCATCGCGGTCAACGTCCTCGTGTTCCTGTACGAGACGTCGCTGGGCGAGGCGCTGGATGCGTTCGTCACCACGTGGGGGCTCGTGCCGTGGAACATGACCCACGGCGTTGCGGCCCGCGGGTTCTCGCTGCGGGAGCACGTGCTTCCGTGGCTCACCAGCATGTTCCTGCACGGGGGCTGGGTGCACCTCATCGGCAACATGTGGTTCCTGCACATCTTCGGCGACAACGTGGAGGACCGGCTCGGCCGGCCCCGGTTCGTCGTGCTGTACGTCTGCGGCGGGCTGGTCGCGGGGCTGGCGCAGGTGGTGAGCTCTCCGGGGGACACGGTCCCCATGGTGGGGGCCAGCGGTGCCATCGCCGCGGTGCTGGGAGCGTACCTGCTGATGTACCCGAGGGCCCGCGTGCTGACCGTGGTGCCCATCTTCATCTTCCTCCAGTTCGTGCGTCTGCCCGCGTTCCTGTTCATCGGGATCTGGTTTGTCTTCCAGATGTTCTCGGGCTACGCGGCGCTTCTCTCGTCGGCAAGCGGGGGGGTCGCGTGGTGGGCGCACATCGGCGGCTTCGTGGCCGGGCTGCTGCTCTGCATGGTGCTCAAGAGCGGCACCCAGGCCCGACCTGCCCGGGAGTTCGGACCCAACCGCTACGATTTTGTGCGGAGAAGCTGGTCCTAGAGTATACTGGTTCGGTCATTCAAGGGGGTGGTCCATGCAGAGGATGGCTTCTTGCGGCGGCGTGCTGCTGGCTGTGGTGTTCCTGGTGTCGTGCTCGACTGCCGGCTCGAAGAAGGTGGATGGCTCCGACGACGCGGGCGATGTGTCCGGAGAAGCCTCCATCGACGCGGTGGAGGACGGGGCGGCTCCTCCGGAGACGGTCCCCGAGGACGTGCCGGGCGAGGCCGGCAAGGACGTCGTGTGCGCTCCGGCCTGCGAGGGCAAGGAGTGCGGGGCCGACGGGTGCGGCGGCCAGTGCGGCGCGTGCGAGCAGGGGTTCCAGTGCACGGCCGGCGCGTGCGTGGAGGTCCTCGGGTGCGAGACCGACGGGGACTGCGACCCGGGCTTTACGTGCGTGGAGGGGGCGTGCGTGCAGGAGACATGCCCTGCGACCCCGTGCCCCGAAGGGTCGGTATGCGACGAGGCCGCGGGCGTCTGCGTGCAGTGCCTGACCGACGCGGACTGTCCTCCCAACCACCATTGCAGCGACCAGGTCTGCAACGAGCCGGTGGTATGCCAGTCGTCCAAGGACTGCCTCGAGAACGAGGTGTGCGACAAGGCCAGCGGCGTGTGCGTGGAGTGCGTGGAGGACGCGGACTGCGAGGACGGTTTCCGGTGCAATGCGCTCCAGCAGTGCGAGCAGATCCTGGTCTGCACGTCGGACAAGGAGTGCAAGGACTACGACATGGTGTGCGACAAGGCCATCGGCGAGTGCGTGGAGTGCCTCGGCGACTCCGACTGTGCCGCGACGTCGTACTGCGCGGGCGCGACGTGCCTGCCCGATGCGTGCGACCAGGCTGCCGCCTGGCCCGCGTGCGTGGGCAGCGCGGTGGCGCAGTGCAACGAGAACGGCAGCGTGCTGACCGTGCTGTCCCAGTGCGGCCAGACGCAGTACTGCCTGGATGCGGCCTGCTTCGACTGGGTGTGCCCGCCGGGCCAGAAGGGGTGCAAGGAGAACTCGAAGTTCCTCTGCAACGACCTGGGAAGCGACTACGTGACCATCGAGGAGTGCCCCGCGGGCTTCGGCTGTGCGTCGGGTGAGTGCGTGAAGGTTCCGTGCCAGCCCGGAGCGGCCGCGTGCCTGGACCCCAAGACGCAGGTGATCTGCGGCCAGGACGCCGGAGCGTTCACCACGGTCCCGTGCCCGGATGGGCAGTTCTGTGACGGGGTGACGGGCGCGTGCGTGCCGTGGAACTGCATTCCGTCGGCCAAGGCGTGCGACGGCACCGTCGCGTATGTCTGTGACGCGTTCGGGAGCAAGAAGACGGTGCTCAAGGACTGCGCCCCGCTGGGTCTGGCCTGCTCGCAGGGCGAGTGCATCGAGTGCGACCCGCAGTGCGGCGACAAGCAGTGCGGCCCGGATGCGTGCGGAAGCGTGTGCGGCTCCTGTGCGGTGGGGCAGGCGTGCCTTGCGGGGTATTGTCTTGCCGCTGGCTGCTCGGGCCCGTGCGTGGGCAAGACCGTGGACGACATGGTCTGCGCCATCGACGCGTGCTACCCCACGGTCTTCACCGCCAAGTCCGTGGCATCTCCCACCAACGACGACATCTCGGGGTCCTGGGAAGCGTCGGCCCAGTTCGGGACTCCGGGCAACGGCCTTGCGCCCGTGACCGCGCCGTCGTACGCCATTCTCACGTCCGGGAAGATCGCGGCCAAGGTGCACTCCGAGGACCTTGCGGGCGGAGGCCAGGGAACCGACCCGTTCAGCCCGGACAACATCTTCGACGCAGTGGAGTTCAAGCTGGCCGGAAAGGTCCCCGCAGGGGTCACCGGGTTCTCGGTCAACTACATCTTCATGTCCACCGAGTACGAGGAGTGGATCGGGTCGCAGTTCAACGACAAGTTCTACATCATCCTCAAGGCGTCGGTCACCACGGCCGGTGCCGCGGTGGTGACGAACTTCGGCGACTGCACGGACCCGGGCAAGTACAGCGACTTCACGGACCCGAAGGGGGTCAAGAGGTGCTACGTCGGCATCAACAGCGCGTTCAGCGAGCCGTGCGCGGCGCCGGTCACGGACATTGCCGGCACGGGGTTCGAGTGCGGTCCGCCCGGCCAGCAGGGGGGCGACTCCACCGGGTCGACCACGGGCTGGCTCGTGACGCAGTGGCCCCTGATCCCGGGCGAGGACTTCGAGATCACGTTCCACATCCACGACACCGGGGATGGGATCTACGACTCCCTCGTCATCCTTGACAACCTGTTCTTCACCACCGTCCCGATCACCGGAACGACGATCAAGGGCAAGTAGGCCAGCGGGGTGCCGTAGCGATGAGATCGAAGCTGACGCAGTCGATCGAGGCCCACGCCACGGTTATCGGCCTGGTGGTGATTCCTGCCCTGGCCGCGGGGTGTGCCGTCGGAGCCCTCGGGCAGGGCGAGGCCGGCGGGAGCGGCGAGATGCCGTACACCCTGGGGCTGGCCGCGCTCCTGGTCGCGGGGCTCACCCTTGCCGGCGTGGTGCTCGGGCTTCGGCGCCGGCTGGCTCTGGCCCGCCACGAGAGGACCCAGGCGGAAGCGTTCTACCGGTCCGTGGTGGACCACGCGGGTGACGGCATTGCGCTGATGGACCCCGAGAGCGACGAGATCATCCTGCACAACGCGGCGTTTGCAAAGCTTACGGGACTGGCGCCCAAGGAGACGCTGGAACAGATCCGCAAGAGCGTGTTCAGCCAGTTCGGCGACCTGGCCGTGCCCTCGAACAAGGAATCGAAGGTCATCCGCCGCGCGTTTACCGGCGTGCACACCCTTCGCAAGGCGGACGGCTCGAGCCTGGAGGTGGAGACAGCGGCGGCCGTGCTGATGCACGCTGACCGGCGCCTGATCTGCCTGAACGTGCGCGACGTCACCAAGCGGAGGGAAGCGGAGCGCGCGGTCCGCTCCATGGCGTACCACGATCCCCTCACCGGTCTGCCCAACCGGCTGCTCTTTGCCGACCGGCTGAAGATGGTGGTTGCCCGGGCGTCCCGGACGCGGGAGAAGACCGCCATCCTCTTCATCGACCTGGACAACTTCAAGGCGGTCAACGACAGCATGGGGCACGCGGCCGGCGACGCGCTGCTCAAGGAGATCTCGTCACGGCTGCGCTCCTCGGTGCGCGAGTCCGACACCGTGGCGCGGCAGGGCGGCGACGAGTTCCTGGTCATCCTCAACAGCGTGGCCAGCGTGAGCCAGGCCGTGACCGCGTCCGAGCGCATCCTCGGCTCGGTTCGCAAGCCGGTGAAGCTGACCGAAGGCGAGGTGTTCGTCTCCGCCAGCATCGGTGTCGTGATGCATCCGGACGACGGAAGCGACGCGGACGTCCTCATCCGCAACGCGGACGTGGCCATGTACCACGCGAAGGAGGGCGGCCGGAACCAGTGCCAGCTCTTCAACCAGGAGGTCCAGAAGCGCATCGCGGAGCAGATGGCCATCCGCACGGCATTGGCCCGGGCCGTCACGAACGACGAGTTCGAGCTTCACTACCAGCCCAAGATCGAGACCTACACCGGGAAGATCTCGGGTGTCGAGGCCCTGGTCCGCTGGAGGCACCCGGAACGCGGCCTTGTCCCGCCGGGGGTCTTCATTCCCGTGGCGGAGGAGACGGGTCTCATCGTCCAGCTCGGCGAATGGGTCATCCGGGAGGCGTGCCGCCAGGCTGCTGCGTGGAAGGCCGCGGGCACGCCGGTCCGGGTCGGTGTGAACCTCTCGGGCCGCCAGTTCAAGGGGGACGGGCTCCTGGCTGTGGTGGAGAAGGCGCTGTCGAGCGCGGGGCTCGACCCGGGCCAGCTCGACCTCGAGATCACCGAGAGCGTCGCGATGCAGGATCCGGACCGGGTGCGCGTCATCCTGGAGAAGCTGCGGGCCATGGGGGCTTCCATCTCGCTGGACGACTTCGGGACGGGCTACTCGTCCCTGTCCTACCTGCGCCGCTTCCCCTTCGACTACGTGAAGATCGACCGGTCGTTCCTCTCCGGCGTCGAGACGGACTTCCTCCAGCGCTCCATGGTGGGCGGCATCGTGTCGCTGGCCCACATGCTGCGGCTGCGCGTCATCGCGGAAGGGATCGAGACCGCCGCGCAGATCAGCGTCATGAAAGAGGTGGGCTGCGACGAGCTGCAGGGGTTCGGCTTCTGCAGGCCGCTTCCCGCGGCCGAGCTCCAGCCGTTTCTTGCCGAGGGTGCGAGCATGTCGGAGCTGCACCGGTCCATCACTGCGGGATGACGTCTCCCGCGAAGCCGAATCCGGTCCACTCGTAGCGCACCATGGCCTTGCCCGACGGCAGGCGCTCCACGGTCTCCAGCCGATGGCAGCTCCCGTGCGGGACCAGCGTGAACGACTCCACCGGCGCGCTCATCGCGCTTCCCCGCCAGACGTACTCGATCCCGTGGGGGGTGGGGCGGATGACCCAGATGCGTGCCTTGTCCGGCTCCTTGTCCGGCGCCCACTGCACCACCAGATCCGGCTGCCCGTCGCAGTCCACGTCGCCGGCCGCGGCATCCTTCACGCCCTGGAACACGCCGAGCACCGCGGCCGACTCGCGGTCCACGAACCAGAGCCCGTCCTGCTCCCGCACGCATTCCACCCCTTCGAACCGCAGGGCTTCCCCGCCGGCTGCACGATCCAGCGGTCCTGCGCCTGCGGTGCCATGCGCGGTCCCGGCCCCTGTGCCCGCACACGACAGTGCGAGCGTCGCGGCCACGGGCAACGCCCACATGCCTGCCGACCGTCTGTTCGCACGCACCGCCATGCGGCCATCATACCACAGGAATCCCTCGCTGCTTCGGGAGGAGCTGGGCCCCGGGACACGCCTCGTGATCATCGACGAGGACCAGAAGCTCCCCGGCTGCTGGACGAGGTGCACCTGCTCATCGAGGAGGCGATGCTGAAGCGCTACGTGGTCGTGTCGCTTGCGGACCGGCCCCGGACCAGCCGGGGAGTGCAGGTCCTGCCCTGGCGCGACTTCCTGCGCCGACTGTGGGACGGCGAGTACGATTAGCGCTGCCGCGGCCCCTGCCCCTACTGCCCAGCAACGTCCCGTACCTCGTCCAGGCTGGCCAGGCACCGGCCGATGTTCCGTTCCTCGTTGCGGACGATCAGACACGCGGCCAGCAGGGACCCATCGTCGTTGCCCATTCCGTACCCACCTCCTGTCTCGGTTCGAACGAATCACTCCCAGCCGGTGACGCACTCGCCCTTGACGCAGATCTTCCCAAACGCGCAGAGGCCGCAAACCCCTCCGCATGGGCCCGGGCCGCATTTCTTGCCCCAGCAACCCCACTTGCACGGGACACAGTAGCCGAACGCGTCGCAGAAGTGGCTGGTACCGCATTCGCCACACGTGCCTCCGCAGCCGTTGGTGCCGCACTGTCGTCCGATGCAGTTGCACTGGTCCGGTGAAACGCAGCTCCCGGAATCGTTGCATTCTAGGCCGGCGGGGCACTTGCCGCAGTTCGCTCCCGGGACCGGGAATCCGCATTCTCTCTTCATGCACAGGTCGTGAACGGGTGTGCAGCGGTAGTCGGGACCACAAACCTCGCCATGGCCCGCGCAGTGGCCGCACTCCAACATGCAGGTCACGCAGTGCCCGGAAGCAGGGTCGCAGGTGTACTGCACGGGGCATTCCCCCGAATTCGTGCAGTGCGCTGCAGCTGGACCTGCAAAGATGCAACCCTGGGGGCAGTCGACCGGGCCGCATTCCTTGGTCCCACAGTAGTAGGCGGAAGAATCGCACGGGAAGTCGCAGATTCCCAAGTCATACCAGCACGCACCGCCAAGGGGACACAGTCCACACGATCCGCAGCATCCGTCAGGCCCGCAGAACTTCCCCTCGCAGTCAGGTGTGCAGAGCTTGCACGTAGGCTCCTGGTACGGGTTGTTGCCCAGGCACCAATCGAACTCGCACCAGCAATCCCCGCAAGAAGGGCAGCCCTTTAGCGGATTCCCGCAGGTAACCCCCGTGCATGTGCACAGCTCGCAGAACGACTGCTCGTTGCACCCGGCACCTTCGGGGCAGGTGCCGCACTTCCCTCCGCAGCCGTCGGGCCCGCACGACTTTCCGTAGCAATCGGGGATGCACTCACAGTCACCCCCGTCGCAGCTCAGACCCTCGGGGCAAGGGGCCGGGTTTCCCCACTCGAGGCAGCCGTCGCCGTTGAAGTCGTCACAAACGGTTCGAAGAGCTGGGTCCGGAGCCTCGCCGCAGGCAGCGGACTTGGGGACTTCGCACTCGTCCACGCATGCGGGCGCTTCGTCGGGCACCTTCTCGTCCGCAGTCTCAACGATGTCGGTCTTCGGTCCAGTCGTTTCAGCATCGTGAACCTTCCGATCAACGGACTCAGTGCGGTCTGAAGGTACGTCCCCTCCATGGTCTTCCAGCCGCACCCCATCAAGGTTGCCTTCAGATGGCATCCGACCGGGATCCTTGCACTGCAGCAGGAAGCAACACCCAACGGCTAAGAAGCACGTTTCGACGAGGAGCTCCCAGACGTGGACATGGCGTGGGTTGGTGCGGCCTCGCTCCAGGCTTTCACCGCCGCTTGCGCCATGCCGCCTATGCTTCGTTCCGTTCATGAAGTTCTCATGCCTGGGCAAACGCAACCGATGTCGGGTCGCCGAGAGACGGAGCCTCGAACGCGACTACGCCCGCTGCCGAATCCGTCGTGCCGTGGAACCACGCGGTCACAGGCCGTTCCTCCTGTTCGGGTCTATCGTGTCACCGGGTCGTCGCGCGTGTAAAGACAATAATGATGCAAGATTCCTCTCCTTCGCACGGTCTGGTGCATTGGCCAGCGCTCTCATGTGACACTCCGGCGGCCCAGCCTCGTGGACCGAGGAATGCTACCAAAGCAACCTCCGTGCCAGACAGTCTGCGGGAGGTGGCACTCCCCCTGCTCCTTCGAGCGGGGGCCGCTGCAACAAGGACCGCTCTGCTTCGGCTTTCTGCGTTCCGCCCCGCATTCGACCCGGCAGCGCGCAGGGGGTGCGCAGGGGGTGCGCAGGGGGTGCGCAGGGGGTGCGCACTGCGCGCTCGGTCAAGGAATAGGCGCGGTC
>Ga0233425_10003246_pt1 | contig 30037 bp, 22 predicted proteins | sample Watercolumn_Towu_2_FD_181712 | JGI IMG/M metagenome (GOLD analysis project Ga0233425, IMG submission 181712) | Freshwater microbial communities from Lake Towuti, South Sulawesi, Indonesia - Watercolumn_Towuti2014_140_MG | ecosystem: Environmental > Aquatic > Freshwater > Lake | place...
GGCCCGTGACGAACCGCCACCATCGCTGGCGACGTCGACGCGCACCGTGCGCGCCGCACTTTGTGCGTGCACTTGATGGGCCAGTCGCGCGAACTGATCTCGCACTTCCGGCTGCACGTTCGTCAGCCGGTTCGCCAACCGTTCCACGCCCTGTCCGTTGCTCTCGATCGCTTCTGAAACTCGCCCGACGAACTTGGCCGTCTCCGCGAAGTTATGGTCAGCCGTCTTGCCGAACAGTGGTTGCAGAGTCTTGGCTACAATCTCGGCTCCCACATTATCCAGCTGCATGAAGACATCGAGCGAGCTGCCGATGCGCGTGCGGCGATCTTCGTCCGCCGCGTACTCGCTGCGCAGAACCATAACGCACCGTCCCGTCGTCGCTCGCTTGAGCAGCGGCCCTTCGTAACGCCCTTCCCCGTATAGCACGTGCACCTCCGGCGTGCCATACACCAGTTCCACGCGGGCATCGGTCCCCGCGCCGTCGGTGCTGTCGAAGCTGTAGGGACCGGTGCGCATCAGTTTCATGCTCGTGGCACCCATGATCTGCCACATGTTGACGACCACTTCCGGGTTTCTCAACAGAAAAAGATGAACGTCCGGATGGCAGTCGACATCCTGCGTCGGCAGCCGGCGGTGAATCGTCGGGCGATTGACAACGCCCAGGATGCGAGACTTCGAATCGGCGGTCAGTCGGTCGAAGGGAATGCTCTGGATCGCGTTTTCCCGCAGCTCCTTGTTCGTCGCGGCAACCTCGATCGCGGAGCCACTCGGCGCAACCGCCAGCACGGTGGTCGTCACGACAGCCAGGCATACCGAGAATCTAGAGCAGGAGCTTGACAGGCAACTCGATAGGGAGTTCCTGGATAACGGGCCCCAGCCAACGGGGCGATGATCACCGTTTTTGCGCATAGTCCCCCCAGCGCGAAAGTCGGCTGTCGCGCGACAAAGCCAGCGGCAGATACAGCCGCCATTTCCGGACCGGCAGAGTCTGCCGGTCCTAGAGATAATTCGGCCGAACACCGGCTCGCCGTGAACTGAAATTTGGGGAGGTCCGGCAAGCTGCGTCAAATGTCCAGGCGCGGGGCCTGGCTGCGACGTCGTCCGACCGTCGCTTCTCAGGCTTTCCGCAGCCCGATATTGATATAAGCGTGCACGTGAGGAGCGCCGCGGAAGTGCCAGACCATCGAGGGTCCCTCGACGCGCCAGATATCCCAGACTTTGTCGTCGTCGAGATCGTCCTGCTGGTAGAACGCCATATGCAGCCGGTCCAACCCGCCTCCCGCTTTGACAATCTCCATGACCTCGTCGACATCCTCTTGCCGATACGGCGCCAACAGTACTTTCAAGGTGCGTTCGACAAGTTGCTTCTGATCGGCGGATAACTCGCCGACCGCGATACCGGGGAACTGTCCTTTTTCGCCCTGCAGCTGCACCGCGGCCTCCGCGGGGGCCTTGGCGATCAACGCGCGCGCCGACTGCCTGGCATCCAGCGACTGGAAGACTTCGTTGGCCTGTCTCGTCTGATAATGAAACAAATTGGCCTTCGGTTCTTCATGGCCGTGACCGTAGATGATCGGCCCGCCAAAGGCGGTACCGTCGACGCTGTTGCCATCCGCCCGCATGGTCAGATGGCGGCCGGTCATCTCCCATTCGAACTTGCCGCTACCCGGCGTTCCGAAAACGGCGACGCTGTACGCGCCGATGCCGCCATCGTCGTACTCGGTCTGCTTCTTGATACGCTCGTAACCATCCTCGCTGGTAACCCCGCGAACGATCGCGTCGATCAGTGCTTGCTGCTCTTTGCTGTAGAAATCGCTTTCAATCTTCGGCTTGGTGACGTGCCAGTTAGCGCTGATCCGCGAACGCAATTCATGGTCGAAGGGGAAGCAGATCATCTGCCGCTGGGCGTCCGAAAGGCTGGCGTAGAATCTGCCGACCGCTGTCTCGGCGGCACTTGCAGGAGTTGGCGCTGCGAGCGCCGAGGGGGCCAGGCCGGCGGAAATTCCGCCCGCGGCGGCAAGTCCGACTCCACCCGCGATTCGGAGAAAATCGCGTCGATCGACGGAGGATTCACATTCGGCACAACGGATCGACTTACGAGTTGTCATCGTACGAACTCCTGAGGGGATGGGTGGGATAGGCGGCGAAACTTTTCTGCAACCGGCAGCATATTTCGGAACACGCCGGTATTGTACGCGGTCGTGTTCGCGGCGCGTACCATCGCGGTCGGGCATTTTTTTGCCGTCAAAGTTTGTCCACCAATCGTTCGCAGCGCCAGGATTGAACAGGCTCGGCCGGACGCCGATACTGTAGCGTCCGTGATCCCCTTTCCCGTTCGATCCGTTTTCGAGTGAACTCAGGAGCCTGCCAGACATGATGGGATTAAACAGGGACCTACTCCGCCGGCTGGGCAGCGGAGCGTCGGTGCAGTCTGTGTGCACGGCCGAGCGGTGGTCGCATGAGCAGTTCATGACGCGCTGGCGCGAAGAAACGCGAAACCGCTGTCCGACTTGTACCGGCAAGATTGCAGCCTCCGTCGGCGGCGAAGTATCGATCGAACGGGATCGCCACGGGATTCCTCATATTCTTGCCACCGATCACAGCGACTTGTGGTTCGGTTTCGGCTGGGCCATGGCGCAAGACCGGCTGTTTCAACTCGATTACCTTCGCCGCAAAGGATGGGGCCAGTTATCGGAAATTCTCGGCCGAGATGGACTGAATCTGGACCTGGTGGCACGGATCGTGGGATTGAACAGGATTGCCCGTGCCGAATGGTCCACGCTGCCGTCGGAAACGCAGGAACTGCTGACCGCGTTTGCTCGCGGCGTGAATGCCTGGATTGAACATTGTCCCCCGCACCAGCTTCCGATCGAGTTCGTGTTGCTTGACTATCAGCCGCGGCCGTGGGATCCGATCGACTGCCTGGCGATCGAAAACGAATTTCGCTGGTACCTGACCGGCCGGTTTCCCGTGATCGTGATGCCGGAACTCGCAAGACGCGTGCTGGGAAACGGTGCGCTCTACCAGGAATTCCTGATTGGCGAAGCGGATGACGAGGCGATTGTGCCTGCCGATGCATATCAGGCGTTGAAGCGGCAGTTGCAGGGCGGGCGCTGGGGCGATGCGAGTCCACCGTTGGTGTTTGAAACAGTGGGGCAGGCGGCCGGCGATCCCGACGGCAGCGGGAGCAACAATTGGGTGATCGGAGGTCAACATTGCCAAACGGGTTTCCCGTTGCTGGCCAGCGACCCTCATATCGCGATCGAAGCGGTTTCCTGCTGGTACGAGGTGCACCTTTGCGGCGGGGAGTTCGACGTCGCCGGAATGGCGTACGTTGGCATGCCGGCGGTGCTGTTTGGCCGGAACCGCCGCGTTGCCTGGGGAGCCACCAACAATATTTGCTCGCAGCGAGATCTTTATCAGGAGCGCGTGGATCCCGATCATCCCGATTGCTTTGAGTACGACGGGAAGTGGGAGCCGGCACGGGTGATTCGCGAGACGATTGCCGTTCGCGGCGAAGCGGATGTGGTGCGCGACGTGCGGTTCTCGCGCAACGGGCCGATCGTGGACGAAATTCTGCCGCCCCCGGGCGACCGAACCGGTCCTGTCGCGCTGAAATGGCTCGGTGCCTGCCACGGCGGCTGGCTGACCGCCCAGTTGCGCATGGACCGAGCGGGGAATGTTGCGCAGTTTCGCGAGGCGCTGCGGCCGTGGCACGTACCGACGTTTAATCTTGTGATTGCGGATGTCGACGGTAATTTTGCCGTCCAGTGTGCCGGGCGGATTCCGTTGAGGGCGACGGCGGAACGTGGCTACCGCGCAGGCTGGGACCCCGGCCAGCAGTGGCAGGGGTTGTTGCCTTTTGAGATGCTGCCGCATTCGGTGAATCACCCGCGCGGATGGTACGCCAGCGCCAACAATCGTTTGACCGCGAACGACTACCCTTATCCGTTGTTCGGTACCTGGATCAGCGGCTATCGAGCCGAACGAATCCGCGGCATGATCGAAGAGCGTCTGCAGCGCGCTGCGCGCGGCCCGGCCGAGCGAATCACCGTCGCCGACTGCCGTGAGATGCAGTATGACGCGCTGACGCTGCGCTGGATCGCGTGCCGCGAACCGTTGTTGGCCGCATTGGCGGACGCCAGCGATCCGCACGAGCGCGCCGCGCTGGCGGTTTTGCAAAATTGGAACGGGCATGTCGAAGCCGATCATCCGGCCCCCGCTTTGTTCAACGTGTTCTTTACTTTCTGGACACAGGCGGCCACGGAGGTCCATTTCACGGGCCCCACGGCGGAGTTGCTCGCTCGCCAGGTCGATGTGATCGCCGGACGATTGCTGGCGGACGACCCCCACCACTGGTTTCCCGAGGGACGGCGGATTCCCGCCGTGCGCGCCGCGTTTGCTCGGGCGGTGAAATATCTGCATGATCGATTCGGGGGCGAGTTCCCGGTTTGGGGGCAGCTCCACCAATGCCCGCTCGTGCACTGGCTCGCGTTTCGCGGCGACCTCGGCCCGCTGTTGAATCACGGCGGAGGGCCGGTTCGAGGCGACATGCTTACCGTCTGCAATACCGGCAGCGGCCCAGACTGGCTGGCGACAACCGGAGCCGGCTATCGCATGATCGCCGACCTCTCCACGCCCAGGCTGCTGGCCATGGACGGCCAAAGTCAGTCAGGGAATGTCGGGGATGAGCATTATGCGGACCAACTGGAAGATTGGAATGCCGGCCAGTACCATGCAGTGTCGCTCGATCGTGACGAGATCCGCAGGCAGGCCACGCGCGTACAGCAGTTGGTGCCACGTTGATGCCTGACAAAAAGACGCTGGCTGGGGCAAGATGCCCCAGCCACGGCTGGATGACGGATCGGCAGCTTCGCGGCGACCGGGATCAGCGCTGGTAGATCGGCAGGAACCCTTTATCGAGCTGCAGCATGATCAGGTTGCAGGACGCGATATAGATCGGGCCGATCTGTTGTTCGCCCCAGTTCCCGTCGGGCTTCTGCTCGCTGACGATCCGGTTGTACAGCTTGTCGCGGAACGGTTCCCATTCGGCCGGGCCCTGGCGATAGATTACTTGAGAGTAATAGAGGTAGGTGTAATGCCAGTGCCCGAAGGCGGCGGCTTGATCGGTGATGTTGTGCAGCGACAGCCGTGAATATTTCAGCATGTCGGGCACATGCTTGCTGTCATGATCCCCGGCGTTATACAGCGCGGCCAGGGCGGCGGCGGTAATCGCGGGGCGCGACGTTCCCCGGTTGCGGGAACTGTACGAGATTCCGCCGTCCGAGTTCTTGCAGGAATAGATGTACTCTTTTGCTTTCTCGATAATCTCCGCTGGCACGGGAATTCCCGCGTTGCGGCAACCGCGGAGTCCCTGCACCTGGGTGATGGTGGTCGAGCCTTCATCGAAGTTGTTTCCATCTTTCGCGCTCATGTAGCCCCAGCCACCCGAAGCGGTCTGAGCGCGGGCGCTGAATTCCACGGCTTTGGTGAGTACCTCGACCAGCTCTCTGCGACGATCCTCGTCCTCTTCCTCGCCGAGTACCTGGGACAGGAACAACATTGAAAAGCCGTGTCCGTAGGTGTACTGGTGATCCGAGCCTGGATCGCCGATCAAGCCATTGCCACGAACTTTGGTCATCAGGTAGTCGACGGCCTTGCGAATATTTTTGGCGTACGGTCCCTGCGTGGTGGTCGAGCCGGAGCAGGTGAGTGCGGCCCCGGCCAGGGCGGTCATTGCGGTGGGGTAGTTCTGCGCCGTCCAGTGTCCCAGTTGCGACTGAGTTCGTGCCACCCATTTCAATCCACGGTCGATCGCCACTTCCCAATTTGGATCTCGTTTTCCGCCCCAGGCAATTCGATTCCCGGTTCCTGCGGCCCATCCGCCGGCGGCCAGAGCAATACTGGCCCGCAGGCAGCCCCGACGGGAAATAATGGATGGCATTTCGGACTCCATTTAAAGATTCGGGATTGGAATCGGCACGACGCCGGGCGGCAAGGGCGGTCGAGGCGCATCATATACCTCCACCAGTTCTACACCAAATCCGCGTGCAAGTTCAATCTCAGCGCGTGCGGCCCACGGCGTTCCGGGGTGGTCGCGGATGACGGCCTGGAACAACTCGGTAGCCCGATCGATATAGGGCTGGCTTTTTTTGGGCACCAGGATCTCCGATCGCGTGCGAACCTGCCAATGCGACAGGAACAGATTGGGCGGCTTCGTCAGCGGAACCTGTTTGGGATGGTTGAGAAACCACTCCAGGTAGGCTCCGTATTCGAACATGCGCGCCTGATAGGCGATGACTTGAGCGCTGAATAGATCGAAGTTTGCTTCCCAACGACGGGCGACTTCGCGTCGTCGATGGGGCTCGAGTTTTTTCAGCCCGTCTTCGACCTTGCCCAGGTAGGCGAGGTAGGTAATTGCCTTGGCCATTTCCAGCTGCGCCTGCTGCACAAAATTGTCGGGCTGGGGAGCGAAGGCGACCCGCATTTCGATGATCTTGGCGATTTCCGGGACGTACGGGTTGAGGTCGTAGATCACGCGCGTCAGGCCGGCGCGGAGCGGCCACTTCGCGATGTCCCTCATGACCTCGTCGCGCGCCCGCAGGTCGGGAAGGTAGGGACGCATCTGATCGAGTTCGTAGTGCCGCTTTTCGCCGCCCACCAGATTGACTTCCAGACTTGGCAACATAAAGAAAATCCCGCCCGTCTGCCGCGCCAATCGAGTTTGCTCGTACGACCCAAACCCGCTGGGATGGGCGTCGTAACGACGGTGAAAACCGTCCGTCTGCAGCTGTTCGGCGGTCGCCGTTTCCGGACCGCGGTCAATTTGCAACCAATGGGTCGCGCCCGTCTGCGGATGCACCCAGCGCATGTGCGCGTACGGATATCCAAATACCGCTTCCCGGCCCAGAACATAAACACGGCACCTGGCGGTTTTCGCTTCGGCGATCGCCGCTTCCAGCCGGGACTGATTCGATTCGGGATCACCGCTTTCGTCCGTCACCAGGATCAAGGCCATCTGGCGGTCGGTTCGGCGAGCCGAATCTCGAAACTGGGCGATCGAAAGCCCCACCGCCTCGCACATCATCTCCTTGCCCGACGGATCGACCGGAACGGCATCGATCGCCTCGCGGATTTCTCGCAGATTGTGGGTCGGCCGACGGGTATGGACGGCAAACGACTGGCCGAAGCTGGTGACGACGGTGTCCAGCGCGTCGCCACGCGTGCCATCCTCAATCCCCAATTCCACATAAACACGATCGATGCGCTGGCGGATCTCCTGCTGATCGTCTTTCATGCTCTCCGATTGATCAAAGCACCAGACCACCAGCACTTTGCTCTGGTAGAGCATGTTGAGGATCTCCTGCGTTATCAGATCCATCGCCTGCTGGTAATCTTTGACAATCGCGCGGGGATCACCGAGCGCAGTGTCCGGTACGGCGACGATCAACCTGCGTCCGGGAAGAACGTCAAACGTCGGGCTGTCGACCGACAGGCCCTCGTCGGCGAGTTGGTCGAGTACGGCGGCGTCCATGCGCGGTGCGGAAACGCCGCCGAACCCGGCCGGTCCCCCGACGTCCGCCGATCTGTTCGGACCCGCGTCTCCATTCGCCGCGGAGGCAGCCTCGGCCAGCTCCTGGGAAGGCATCAGCTGGTCGTCCAGGTCGAGCTTCAGGATATCTTCGTCACGATCCGGGAGCGGCTCGGCAACCAATTCGCGCAACACCACGCGAATCGGTTCGGGATTCACCACCAGCGCCAGCACCAGGATCGCCACAGCGTGGGCGATCATCGACAGGAACCAACCTCCCATTGCATGCATCGCGGCGCGGGAACGCCAGGCCGGGTTGTCCTCGAGATCTTCCCAGGAGTCGTCATTGTGCAGATCGGCGGCGGCGACCGATTGTTCGGAATGACGGACCGGTTCGTCCGACGCCGGCGACATCGCCGGTTCTTTCGCCGGTTCTTTGGCCGATTCTCTCGTCGGTTCTTTCGCCGTACCGGACAACGGAGGTCTCCCAGCGTACTGGCTGACGCGGAGCAATTATTCGTTACTATTATTGCACGACGGCGTTTTTCCGGGAAACCAGAAACGGAACAAATCGTGGCTACCGAGCGAAATCCGCCTGACTCATGCCGTGCGGCGACGCGTCTGGACGCAGCCATCGGTAGGGTGGTGCTCCTGGAAAGCCGTATCGGAATTCCGGATTAGCGTGAGCGCGGCCGAACGGGACAACCTGCGGACCGCGGAGAACCGATAAATAGAGCGGTAAAGTCGGATCAGGATTCGCGGGGTCAAGGGAGGGCCATCATGCTTAAAGCCGGTGCAGTGCTGACGGTTACGGTCGAATTGGAGTTTTCTCTGGATCAGCAGGGCCAAGGGCTCGAATCGCATTTTGACAACGTTTCTCGCCGGCTCGTCGAACTCTTTCGCAGCCGCCAGATCGCGGCCACCTGGTCGGTGGCCGATCCGGCCGTCTCCTCGGCGACCGACTTGATTCGTGCGGGGCACCCTCAAAACGAGATTGCGATTCTGGGTGATCGCAGTTGGATTGGCACGGGGGCAGGGCGTGAGCGGTTTTCCCGGGAGTTGCGGCGGCGTCTGGAACGAGCGAAATGCGTTGGCATTCCCTGCTCGACGCTGGTCGTCCGTCAATCGGAATTCGGCGGAAACCTCGATCTGCTTGCACCGGCAGGCGTGGACGCCATTGTTCGGCATGCCGATGGCGGAGTCGTTTCATCGCCGTCCGCGGAACTGGTTTACTCCGGCATCGTCGGCGTGACTTCGTCGCTGCGGTTACCGATGCGGCAGTGGTGGGACTGGAGCCACGGAACACGGAAGGCGCTGCGAATGCTGCGCGAACTGATCGCCAGAACCCGGGAAATGCACCTGATCCTGGATGCCGCCCAAATCGCTCAACGCAAAGGCCGATCGATGCACGCGATCGGAAGATTTCTGGATCGAGTTGTCGAACTTCGGCAGGCCGGGCACGTAGAAACGCTGACGATTCGAGGCTTTAAAGAAATGCGGATTTTGGAGTTTGAGCGACGGCGATTCCATTCCATCCTGCGCCCCGCCGCCTGATCGGTCACTTCTGCTCGCGAAAAGTCGACCAGCTGAGGTAACCCAGGCCGCTGGCACAAATTACGAACGAAATGTCCATCAACAGGCTTGCCCGCTTGAACGGCGCCCAGGAAACTGGAAGCACCAAGTCCAGCAGGAACAGCAGGAAGATGAGGATGGCGATCACCATCCCCGTCACGCACAAGCCCTTAGGCATTAGGTTGCATCCTCAAAGTTGCAATACTAGCCGGCCATATCTATTCGAATTACCCAGCTAGTATAATTCGAAGAATCTGGATGTCACCCCGGAGCGGGGCGAGCGCCACAGATCCGGAAGAGTCGGCATAGATTAATCGGTTTTGTCGGAGAATTCGAGCCTCAAACTCGAAATTGTCAGCTATTTCCTGGAACGAACTGCGAAACCTGATGCCGGTGACCCGGCGCTGGGCCTATCTGGACCATGCCGCCGTCTGCCCGCTTCCCCAACCGACCCGTCAGACTCTGGTCGACTGGGCGATTGAATCGTCGGAACAGGGCGACACGGTTTGGCCCCTCTGGAGCGAGCGATTACGCGAGGTACGGCGAACGGCCGCCCGGCTGATCGCCGCCGAGGAGTCGGAAATTGCCCTGGTCGCGAATACCACAACCGGACTCAATCTGATCGCTGAAGGCTATCCCTGGCATGGTGGCGAGAATGTCGTCGTCCTCGGCAATGAGTTCCCGTCGAATCTTTATCCCTGGCTGAATCTGGCGTCCCGGGGCGTGGAAGCCCGCGTGGTACCGGCTGCCGGGGCGGTCGACCCGACGGAGTTGTGGAGCGCCTGCGATGCGAAGACCCGCCTGCTGGCGATCAGCTGGGTGGGATTCGCCAGCGGCTGGCGAATCGGCCTGAACGAATTGGTTGCCGACGCTCACGCGCGAAATATCCAGGTCGTGCTGGACGCGATCCAGGGGTGGGGCGTATTTCCGCTCGATGTGCGGGCGACAGGCGTCGATTATGCCGTCGCCGATGGCCACAAATGGCTGCTGGGACCCGAAGGAGCGGGATTGCTCTTCATCCGTCGCGATCACCTGGAACGGCTTCGCCCGCTGGGAGTCGGCTGGCACAGCGTGAAACATCGCTTCGATTTCTCCCGCATTGAACTCGACTGGGCGGACGGTGCCAGCCGCTTCGAAGGCGGCTCGCACAACATGCCGGGATTTCTTGCTCTGGGGACCAGCCTCCAGTTGCTGGAGCGATTCGGTCTGGGAAGTCGCGATGCCAGAATCGCTGAAAGAGTTTTGTCGGTCACCGACCTGGCCTGCGAACAACTCAGGTCCCTGGGAGCGATTCTGACTTCCCAACGAATCGGACCGCATCGATCGGGAATCGTGTCGTTTCAATTGCCGAATCGGGATCCGCTGGAGGTCCGCCGCCATTGTCTGGCCTCGGCTGTGGCGCTGAGTTGCCGGCAGGGTGCTTTGCGTATCAGTCCGCACGCCTACAATGACGAATCGGACCTGGACCAGTTGATTTCGGCCCTGAGAACGGCATAACTTTGCAATTAGAGTTAGAGATTGGCAGCGCGACGCCGCCCTGCCCGACGGTTGCCGCGGAAACGTCGCCGCTGACAGGTCTAATTCATGAGCAGCCCTTACACGACACCGGCCGACTTCGATCCGGGAAGCTTGCCCGCCATCCGTCTCGCCGTGACCAGCAAGGGTCTCGTCGGACATGTGCGTGTGCTGGGAGTCCTGATGATCGTGAGCGGAGGACTCGAATTGTTCCTGGCCGCCATCTTCTTGGTGTTGGCATTTGCGTTTCCGACAATGTTCGCCGCTTTTGAACCGAATTCGCAGCCTCCGCGTCCCAACTCGGCCGATCCCAAGGTCGTGGCACAGATCCTCGGCGGCGTCTACCTGGCACTGGGTGGACTGGTACTGGCCGTATCGTTGCTGCGGATTTATGCCGGTTTTCGCTTATTCGGGTTCCGCAATCGGGTGGTGGGAATTTCCTCGCTGACCTTTGGATTGGCAACCTCATTGACGTTGTACTGCATTCCGATTTCCGTGGGATTGTTGATCTACGGATTGATCGTATTACTCGACAAGCCGGTGGCTGCCGCGTTTGAACTGGGAACCCAGGGTTATACCGGCGACCAGATCATGGCGGCATTCGACGAACTTGGGGCCGCACGTGCCGTCCACGCCGCGTCGCCATTCGCGGATGCCACTCCAACGGGTTTCAAGCCTCCCCATTCCCCTCCGAGTGCCCCATGACGAATTCCGATTCGCGGATTGCCGTCTACACTGGCTCCTTTGACCCGATCACGCTGGGACACATGAACGTCATCAGTCGCAGCAGCCGGCTTGTGGATCGCCTGATCGTCGGCATCGGCATCAATGTCGAGAAGTCAGAACTCTTTCAGTTACAGGAGCGGGTCGACCTTGTCTCGCGTGCGACGCAGCGGTTCGGGAACGTCGAGGTTCGCACCTTCGGCGGGCTGGCGGTGAACTTTGTGCGGCAGTGCGGGGCGCGGGTCATGATTCGCGGCGTGCGTCCGCTGACCGATATCGCGGCTGAATTCACGATGCAGATGGCCAATCGTCGACTCGATCCGGGCATCGAAACCGTGTTTCTGATGGCCGACGAGGAATTCGCGCACGTGTCGAGCTCGCTGCTGAAACAGATCGCTCCTTTGGCCAACGACGCGATGCTGCTGCAGTTTATTCCCGCGGAGATCCTGCCGGCGCTGCGGCAGAAAATACCGGGCCCCGCTCCGGCCGGATGATCGCTCGAGCGACCGACGACGCGCAATGCCACTGGCCGTCGCCGGCTGTCAGGGGCCGCGCCGAAACGGGGCTGCCGGGGGGAGACGCGCGGGATTCGCTTACGGTCTTGGCGGTTCCGATTCGTTGCGCAAATGATCCTGCAGGTAACGCGCTCGCTCCACGTTACGTTCCGATGTATCCAACTCCGAACCGCAGAGCTTCTGCAGATGCCCGGGCTGCGTATGAATGAACAGCTGATTGATTGTCGCAATCGGGACGTCGGTGAGCAAACCGAGGTTGACCCCCATGCGCACGCTCGACAACAGCAGCATCGTTTCCTCGCTGCTGATCGTTTGCGCGGTGCGGAGGATTCCCGAGGCGCGACTGACGCGGTCGTGCAAGTCCTTGGGACTCTCCTTCAGCAGGAACTCGCGGGCCTTGCGTTCATAGTCAATGATCGCGGGCACAACGTCCCCGACTTCTTCCAGCAATTGGGATTCGGATCTGCCGAGCGTAATCTGGTTGCTGATCTGGTAAAAATCGCCCATGGCCTGCGATCCTTCGCCGTAGAGACCGCGAACGGCCAGGCTGATTTTCTGCAGGCCGCGGAAGACCTTTTCGATCTGATGAGTGATGACCAGAGCGGGCAGGTGCAGCATCACGCTGACGCGCAACCCGGTTCCGACGTTGGTGGGGCAGGCGGTGAGGTAACCGAACCGTTCGTGAAACGCGAAATTGAGCCGTTCTTCCAGCAGGTCGTCGATGCCGTTGATCTGAGCCCAGGCGGCGTTCAAGTCCAGGCCGCTGTGCATGACCTGTATCCGCAGATGGTCTTCTTCATTGATCATCACGCTGAACGTTTCCTGCGGCTCGATGGCGACGGCACGAGCCCCCGTCGCATCGGCGATCTCGCGGCTGATCAGCTGCCGCTCCACCAGAAACTGCCGGTCGATCGGGGAGAGCGAATTGAGGTCCAGATAAAGCAGGTCGGTCCAGCTGGATATCTCGCGAATCCGATCTCGCACTGTTTTTTCAATCGCGGTGCGGTCCGCCTCGTTGCAGCGGCGAATGAACGGAAACTCTGCCAGGTTGCGCGCCAACCGAACCCTGGTGCTGACCACGATATCGGACTCGGGGCCGACTCCTCTCAACCATTCTGGAGCGCGGCGAACGAGCTCATCCAGTATCACATTCTCCTCCTCGAATCCTGTGCCACAGGGCGCCTGCGGTTCAGGTGGCCGGCGCAACAGGAGGCCAATTCGATGGCCGCTCAGCAATGCTCAAGCCGCTCCACCGCGTTTCTGTTTTTGCTCCGCCTGACGTATGCGATCCCGTAACTGCGATGCCTTTTCGTAATCCTCGCGATCAACCGCATCCTGCATTTCGCGTCGCAGTCGAATCAACTCCGTCTGGTCGGCGGTATTCTGCTGCCCCACCACCGGTTGTTTTCCCACGTGCCGCTTCTCACCATGGATACTCACCAGCAGCGGCTCGAGTTCCTGCTCGAAACAAACGTAGTCGTGCGGGCATCCCAGCCGTCCCTGGTGCCGGAACTCGTAGAACGTGATGCCGCAGATCGGACAGGCCTTCTTGTCCAGTCGGGCAAGTTCCTCGGCGGTCTGACCGATTTTCAGCTGTTTGGCCAGGACTCCCGCCAGCGTCGGCGCGGGGGCCTCGGCATTCTCCGACGCATGCAGGTATTTTGTGGCGTGGTCCTCGCACAAATGGTACTCGACCGGTTCCGGACCCGTCAGTTCGGTGATGTGAAATGTCGCCGGTTTTTCGCAGTGCTGGCACTTCATCGGGCGGTGCAACTCGTTTTGATCACGATACTTAGATTGACGCTAGGATTCTAGCAGTGTGCCGGGGGGTGTCAAGGTAAGCGATCCGCGGCTAACCTTGGTTGGAAAAAGGGGCCCTCAATGCTGGTACCGGATCGCGACCGTTTTCGACAACTCGCAGCGCGCTACCAGTTGGTGCCAGTTTACCGGCGCTTGATGAGCGATTCGTTAACGCCGGTGACGGCGCTGAAGCGGATCGATCAACAGGGGAAAACGATCTGCCTGTTTGAAAGCGTAATCGGCGGCGAGAAAGTGGGCCGCTACAGCTTTCTTGCCTGCGATCCGTTCCTGGAAATTTCCGCCCGGCGCAAACGCGTGACCGTGCGATCCGCGGATGGTCTGCAGGAATTCGATGCGGAGGATCCGATCGAGGAACTGCGGCGTCGAGTCCAGGCGTTTCGCGCCGTGCACCTGCCGGAACTGCCGCCATTCTGCGGCGGTGCCGTCGGGTTTGCCGGTTACGACGTGGTACGCTACGTGGAAAATCTGCCCGATGCGCCGGCGGATGATCGCGGACTTCCCGATCTATCGTTTGCGTTCTACGATCAAATGGTGATCTTTGACAATGTCAGCAAGACCATGTTTGTGGTCTCCCTGGCCCGTGTCGATCCGTCGATCGACCCCGATCAGGCATACGACGATGCGGCTGCCCGCGTCGATCAGCTGGTGGAACAGTTGACGTCGTCGGTCGACTTACCCACCGCCGACATTGTTACGGGCGGCGGGTTGAGCCGCAGTTATTCGACCAATTTTCAGCCGGGGCAGTTTCAGGACGCGGTGCGAAAGTGCGTCGAGTATATTCGCGCCGGCGACATTTTTCAGGTGGTGATCAGCCAACGCTGGAAACTGAACATCCATTGCGATCCGTTTGAAATTTATCGCACGTTGCGCGTGGTCAACCCCAGTCCATTCATGTTCTTTCTACGCACTCCCGACGTGACGCTCGTCGGCAGTTCGCCAGAAATCATGTGCCGAGTCGTCGACCGCCGGATCACGCTGCGGCCGCTGGCCGGCACCCGGCGCCGCGGCGCCAATGACGAAGAGGACCGGCGACTGGCGGCGGAACTGCTGGCTGATCCCAAGGAACGCGCCGAACACGTGATGCTGGTTGACCTGGGGCGAAACGATATCGGTCGAGTGGCTCGATTTGGATCGGTGCGCATCGACGACGTGATGGTTATCGAACGCTACAGCCACGTCATGCACATCACGTCCAACGTTTCCGGAGAGCTGGCCGACGGTATGGACGCGTTCGATGCCCTGCGTGCCAGCCTGCCCGCGGGGACCGTCAGCGGAGCACCCAAGGTGCGCGCGATGCAGATTATCGATGAGCTCGAACCACACCGCCGCGGACCTTACGCCGGTGCCGTCGGCTACTTCGACTACAGCGGCAATATGGACACTTGCATCGCTCTGCGAACCCTGGTCGTCCAAGGTGATACGGCGTATGTCCAGGCCGGTGCAGGCATCGTCGCCGACAGCGACCCGGATACCGAATACCAGGAAACGCTCAACAAGGCCCAGGGGCTGCTCAAAGCGATCGAAATCACCGAACAGCGCCAGTCGTCATTGCGATCGCTTGATGGCGCGGACGCCTTCCGTGGTTGAACGGAAGGCGGCCGGTTCGACCGGTTTCAGCTTGAATTCGGTGCCGGTCAGCTTCGACAGTTTGTCCCGCTGGCCTGGCGTCAGCACCTCCTGGATCACGTCCTGCTGCAACTGTTTACGCAGCTCTTCGATTTTCTCCCGCAGCTGCTTTTGGGCTTCGGCCTGCTTCTCCGCCAGCTTGGCCTTCTGATCGTCGCTCAGGCCCAAGGCGTCCGCAAGATCCGGAGTCGACAGGGCACTGAGCCCGCGATTGCGAACCTGCATCTGCAGCCGCAGCTGTTTCAAGCGATCAACCTGGTGGGGTAAGAGTATTTCGGCGATTCGTGTCTTGGTTTCCTGCTGCAAAGTCGATTCCAACTCGCGGAACTGTGACGCCACTTTTCGCGGCTCGATGTTCTTCATGTCGCCAAGCACTTTGCGACGCCGCTCGTTGAGATCCTGCCGCAGTTGGGAAATCTGCTCTTTCTGACGGTCGACCAATTCCAACTCCGATTGGAACTGGTCCATCGACAACATTCCTAACTCGTCCACCGGCACGGGGGGCAGTCCACCCTCCGCGCCGCCGAAGAACATCGGCGCCGCCCCCAGTGGCGTCGAGAATGAGAACTGCAGTCCCGCGGCGTCGCCGCCATTCCCAATCACAATCGCGTTGGTTTCCGAGTCGGCAAAGGCTTGTAGTACCGCGACTTTCGGAGCCGGCTCCTCTTCGACAGGCGGTTGCTGCCCCAAGAGCTGCTGAGTCAACGCGGTGAATAACCCTGCTCCTAACAGAAACTGACGCTGCAACGTGGTCCGCGCTTTCATTCGAATGTTCTCCTGTTGTGATTGGTAGGCCGTCCCACGATCGGCAACAGCAGTTTCCGCCGTGCCGTATGCGCTGTCAAGATCAGCCGCTCGGCGGAGCTCCGCCCTCCGCGGATCCGAACAGCGAGCGGTGAAGTAGACCTTCTTAGCTCAGGAAGCGGCGAGTATCTCGTGAACCACTTCGCCATGCACGTCGGTAAGTCGGAAATCCCTGCCCGCGTACTTGTAGGTCAGTCGTTTGTGGTCCAGTCCCAACAGGTGCAGGATCGTGGCGTGCAGGTCGTGCAGGTGGACTTTGTCCTGCACCGAGTAATACCCGTAGTCATCCGTGGCCCCATGTCGAATTCCACTTTTGACTCCTCCGCCGGCCAGCCACATCGTGTAGCCCTGCGGGTTGTGATCGCGCCCGTCGTCGCCCTGGGCGACCGGAGTCCTGCCGAACTCGCCGCCCCACAGCACCAGCGTCTTTTCCAGCAGGCCGCGTTGCTTCAGATCGGCAAGCAAGGCGGCGATCGGCTGATCGACTTCCATTGCATTCCGGCCATGGTCGACCTTCAATCCACCATGCTGGTCCCACTTATAACTGTGACTGCACTGCACGAACCGCACGCCGCGCTCGACAAAACGCCGCGCCATCAGGCACTGGCGGCCGAAATTGCGCGTGGCCGGGTTTTCCAGGCCGTACGCCCGCTGGATGTCGGCCGTCTCGTCGTTGATCTCCTGAAGCTCGGGTGCCGTGGTCTGCATGCGGAAGGCGAGTTCAAAGGAATTGATGCGCCCCTCCAGTGCCGGATCGGGTCCGCGCGCCTGCAGGTGCTCGGCATTCCATTGCTGGATCAGCTGCAATTCCAGCGATTGCAGGTCGCGCGGAAGCTTGTCGGCACTGTCGATGAACGGGATCTTGGCCTGGTCCGATGGAATGCTGGCGTTGCCCAGCGGAGTGCCATGATAAACGGCCGGCAGGAACGCGGAACTGTAAGCATTGACCCCGCCGTGCGTCAGCGTCGGGCAGATCGTGATGAAGCCGGGCAGGTTCGCGTTCTCGGTGCCAAGTCCGTAGGTGACCCAGGATCCAATGCTGGGCCGCACAAACGTGTCGCTGCCGGTATGCAGTTCCAGCAGGGCTCCACCGTGCCGCGAGTTCGAGCCCCACATCGAGTTGATGATGCACAGGTCGTCGACATGCCGCGCCAGATGCGGGAAGAGATCGCTCACCCAGGCCCCGCTTTGCCCATACTGCTGGAATTTCCAGGGTGACTTCAGCAGATTGCCGGTGGCGGACGAAAAGACACGCGGCTTGCTGAACGGTAGCGGCTTGCCATGATCCCGTTCCAGCAGCGGCTTATAATCAAATGTGTCGACCTGTGAAGGACCACCATGCATGAACAGGAATATGACATGCTGGGCTCGCGCGGCGAAATGAGGCGGTCGCGGCGCCAAAGGGTTGCCCGCCGTGGAATGTGGTTCGGTCGCGTTGCCGGGCAATTCTCCGGCCAGCAGATCGGCCAACGCCAGCATTCCCAGACCGCAGGCCGAAGTCCGCAGCATCTCGCGCCGCGACCGCACCGGCTCAAAGCGGTGGCAGGCATGCGTGCTTGCTTCGCGATTCTCTGCCATGGCCACAATCTCCCGTTAGTCAACATAGACAAATTCGTTGGACGCGATCAGGGAACGACACACCGCCTGCCAGACACGCAGCGACCGGGCGTCGTTCGACAGATCTGGTTCGGAACGTTCCAGATTCGTCGCATATACCTGGAGGAAATGCGTCGCGGCAGTGCGCTCGCGTTCCCGCGGCGCGCGGCCAAGTACCTTCTGATAGAGCCATTCCAGTCGCTGGGGGTCGTGCTGCGAGGGCTGCCGCATCAGTTGGGACGCAACTGCCCGCGCCTGCTCGGCCACGACGGTGCTGTTGAGCATGAACAGCGCCTGGGGCGCCACGGTCGTCGCGTCACGTTTCCCGTTGAGAACACTCGGTTCGGCAAAATCAAACGCCTGCAACACGTCGTACAGCGCGCTGCGAACCACGGGCAGATAGATCGTCCTCCGCGGCGAATCGTAAATTTGCGGATTGACGTTGGCGGTGCTGGTGACGTAGGCCCGATTGGCCGTCGGCAGCAACGAACCTTCCATCCGCAGGTCGAGTGTATCGGCGACCGCCAGAATCGAGTCGCGGATCGCCTCGGCCTCCAAACGGCGCCGCGCATGGTGCCAATGCCACCGATTGTCGGGGTCCCGGAGCTGCGCCGCCGCGTGGTTCTCCGCACTCAATTGATAGGTGGCCGACTGCATCAGTTCGCGGTGCAGCGATTTCAGTGACCAGCCGCGATCGAGCAGTCGCTGCGCGAGCCAGTCGAGCAATTCCGGATGCGAAGGCCGATCGCCCAGGCGTCCGAAGTTGTCCGCGGATCGCACCAGGCCGTCGCCAAAATGACCGATCCAGATGCGATTCACGACTACCCGGCTGGTCAGCGGATGGTCGCTGCGCGTCAGCCATCGGGCCAGGTCGAGACGGCCGCTTTGACTCGGCGTCAACGTCGAGGGGGAATCGGTGTCGAGTATGCGAGGAAAACGGCGCGGGATGCGTTCCTTGCCCAACGACGTGTGATTCCCGCGCAGGTGGATTGGCAGGTCTTCCAACGTGCCCTCCGCGACCGCCATCGTCTCGGGAAGTTTCGGCAGCGACTGCCGCAGTTGCTGCAGTTCGTCGCGGTCGCGCCGGATCGATTCCTTGAGGGGGGCGGCGTAATACTCTTCGATGGTCGACGGCGTTGCCAGGGGAGAGCCCGGCATGCTGTTGTAGAGCAACTTGCGGTACGATTCGCCATCCGCGTCGGGCAGTTCCTTGGGAACTGCGGCTTGCTCCGACGCGGCCGTTGCCAGCAACTCCTGCCATTGCTGCTCCGTTGCAACCAGCCGTCGACCCGTTTGGGCCGCCAGAGCTGCCAGTCCGCGCGCCGATTCCTCCGTCGCGCGGAAGTCGGGTCGCTTGGAAGTGACCAGCCAGGCCCCCCAATCCTTCAATGGGCCTTCCGATTCGGCTTCGGCCTTCTCCAGCCGCCGCCGCCACTGGTCCACGAACGCGGCTTTGAGTTCGATGGATGCTGGTTTGTCGTCGGGAGCGACAGTCGCGCTTTCCGCCGCGAACAGCGCGGCGACGTCCAAGACGCGATCGACTTTGGCTATCAGGATCTTGTCGATGTGCGGGAGCGGTTCGAACCGCGACAATCGGACCAGGTTCATGCCGCTCTGCAACTCAAAGACTCCCTCCACGTGCCACTTCTGTGTGTCCGGATTCCACGAGCCGGTCACTTCGCGGAGTGCATCGGATCGCACCAGTTTGCCGTTGATGGAGAGTTCGGTCGGGCGACTTGCGGCCGCTGCGTAACGCACTTCGAGCTGGTACCAGCCGGCTTCCGGCACCGAGAGGTCATATTCCGCATGCCAGCCACCGTTGCCATTGCTGAGGATGACTCCGATCCCCTCGCCGTAACCTTGAAAATGTTTGAGCGCGTTACCGCGTTGATAGCTTTCGGCTTCGACCACCTGCACCGTTGTTGCCGAGCCGGCCGCGGGTTCGACGGCAGGCGTCGTTGGCTGCGGGGTTGCGGCGATCCCGAGTACGGTGCCGATCGAGCGTCGAGTGCGCTCCTGCCAGATCTGTGCCGCGGCGGCCAGCAGATAAGCATCGGAATGCTTGCGAACTTCGGCCAGGATCTCCTGGTTCAACGCGGCGATTTGCTGATCGAGTTTTTTCTGTTGCGAGTCGATACGCGTCTGGATCTGCGACAGCTGCGCGATCTGGTCCGGCGTTGCCAGAGGCCGCTCCTGCCACTTGGCCACGACGGAAAAGTTCTCCATCGTTTTGGTACTTTTGAAGATCCCGGCCAGCGCGTAATAGTCGCTCATCGAGAGCGGATCGTACTTGTGGTCGTGGCATCGAGCACAACCCAGAGTCAGCCCCATGAATGCTTTGCCGACCGTGTCGACCTGTTCGTCAACAATATCCATTTGCATTTTCAGCGGGTCATCTTCCGCGAGCATTTTCGCGCCCAGCGCCAGAAATCCGGTGGCAATCAGCGGATCGAACGGATCGGACTGAACCGCTGTCGCTTCTGTCGTCGCCGCCGGATCAAAGATCAAGTCGCCGGCGATCTGCTCGCGTACGAATTGATCGTACGGCTTGTCGCGGTTCAGCGATCGGACGACGTAATCGCGGTAACGAAATGCGTTCGCGAAAGCCAGGTTCTCATCCAGCCCATTCGAGTCGCCGTAGCGCGCGATATCGAGCCAATGCCGTCCCCAGCGCTCGCCATAACGAGGCGATGCCAAAAGCCGATCGAGCAGGCGATCGAAACGATCCTGTTCCGGATCTTTCCAAAAATCGTCCCTGTCGTCGGGCGCGGGCGGGAGGCCGAGCAGGTCGAAAGCGGCGCGCCGCAGCAATGTCGCTGAATCGGCGGCGGCGACTGGCGACAGTTGTTCCTGCTCAAGACGCTGACGAATGAACATGTCGCTGGGACCACGTGCCCAACTCGCGTCTTGAACTTCGGGCAGCGGCGCGCGGCGAACCGGTTGGAAAGCCCAGAACTGCCGATCCTCGTCGCGCAGCACGTCGGGGGTTACCTTCCGGACTCGTTCCGGCTTCTCGACCGCTCGGGCATCCGGCCAGTAGGCGCCATCGCGAACCCAATTCACCAGGACAGCAACTTCCGCCGGTGGGAGTTTCAGCTTGGGCGGCATCTGTAAACGGTCGGCATGATTGACCGCCGAGATCATCAGGCTCTTTTCCGGCTGGCCGGGCACAACCGCCGGCCCGCGCGACCCGCCTTCCAGCAGCCCATCCAGCGAATCGAGCCGCAATTCGGACTCCGCGCTTTCCGGGCCGTGGCAGGACCAGCAATGTTCCGCCAGCAACGGTCGGATCTGCTTCTCGAAATGCTGCCGTTGGTCCGCTTCGGTCTGGGTGGCGTTCGCGGACTCCTGGCCGTGCAGACTGCGAGTCGATGGCGTATCAGGCAAAATCAGTGCGGCGGCAAAGCCGCAGATCAGCCAGCGGGTCCGGCGGGAAAAAACTTCGTCAATCTGCATAAATCGATATCCGTTCGCTCCCCCCGATCACCTCGTAGGACGGGTCTCCCGACCCGTCCGAACCGCAGAAACGCTTCGCATAAACCATTCGACGTTGCAGGGCGAGCAGGGTCGGTCTCCCGACCCGTCCGAATCGCAGAAACGCGCCGCCCCGCCCCGTCCGAACTTCTCGCATTATCCCTAAGCATACCAACAACGGAGCCAGATGGTCAAAAGACCGCGATGGGGTTCAACGGCGATCCTGTCCCGCCCTCGACCGCCAAGGGAGCGGCCGTAATCAGGAATTCCCAGCGTTTCAATTCGGCCGCGACGCGCGCGACTTCCTCCAGTTCGCAATTGTCGAAGATCGGCGTTCCCATGGCGTTCAGGATCAACAGATGCACCGGCTGATCGACGCCGGCAACTCCCGAGGGGACCACGTCGCTGGCCGCATCGCTGCCAAGCATCGCGATGTCGCGGTCGCGCAGCCATTTCGCGCAGGAGGCGTGTAAACCGGCCAGCCCCTCCTTGGCGGAGTCCCAGGCTCCTTTTTCGTCGCGGCGCGCCCACTTTCCCGTGCGAATAAAGACAACGTCTCCGCTGCCCACACGAATGCCAGCTCGGTTTTCCCATGCCTCGAGGTCCTGGACGTAGATCGGCGTGCCCGGGTCGAGATACTTGACGCCTCGCAGCTTCGGAATGTCCATCAAGATTGCACGCGTGAAAATGCCGGAGCGCACGGTTTGAATTCCGAGCTTGCCGGCGCCGTTTTCGGTGATGTCGCTTTGTGTGAAACCGTTGTACAGTTTGCCCTCATGGATCAAGTGGCACAGGGAGTCCATATGCGTGTGGGCGATGCCGTGATAGTTGACGGTGAATTGATCGGTGACCCACTGGCTTCCCGGCCCTTTTCCGATCGACAGCATCTTGTGTTGGAACGGGCTGCCATTGTCGGCGGCGGTCTGCTTTTCCACCAGACGCGCCAGACTTACCGACCTGCCTTGTTGGACGAGTCCTGCCGCTTGCACGCGTTTTTCCGGTGTAATCAGATTCAATGTTCCCAACTGATCCTCCTTGCCCCAGCGGCCCCAGTTCGAAAGTTCCTTGTGCAGTCGATCGATGTCGGCCTTGGACAAGACAGCGGTCTGCGCCGCGACAACGCCCGGTACGGCCGCGGACAGAAGCATGCTCGAGAGAACGATGCAGAGAAGTCGGCAAATGTCCGGCGACGGTCGATAGGGCGAAGGCAACTTCATGATGATCTCTCCTGGGATGATGGAACATGTAGGAACCGCTAACATCGTGGCGATTACTTCCTGATCGAGTTCCTGATCGAGGCTGTCGATTGAGCAGGTGGCGAAGCTGTTGTCCGCCGCTTATCCTTCGGGATCGTTCAGCAATGCCTCGAGTCGATGTCTTAGTTCCGGCGAGAGCCGATCAAGCCAACTCTCGTCGAGTAAACCGATCGAGATCATATCGAGCAAATGAACCTGATCTTTCCGTCGATAGGACGTCAGCTTCATCGTGATCAGTTTTTCAAACGGCAGGGTGCGCGAGGCTCCCATCAGTTCGTACTGATCGATCGAAGGAACGGGCTCAGGGTAATCTTCGCGAACTTTCTTTCCAGCAAAAACGACATGTACGGCGTCAGGTTCCTTGGTGTTTGGTCCGTCTAGAAACATCGTTTCGCCCGCGGCTCGACGATAGATGAATCCCTCGGCTTCCAGCGCCGGGATGGCACGATCCAAATCTGATTCATTCAAAATGATGTCCACGTCGCGCGTGTTCCTGACAACCGATTCATCCACCTGAGAAACCCAGTGCTGTACCGCATTTCCTCCAACAACAGCATACGGGATATTGGCCGAATTGAGCGCACGGGTTACGCGTCGTAGTCGGTCTTTCACAATCTCCACGGCTCGTTCAATCCTCTCCCAAAGGGCGTCGCCCGTATACTTGATTTCGATCATGTCGCTACCCCCTGGCCAGATGGTACCACAGGTCGTGACCGTTAGCAGCCGTTCGTGCCGTTCGTTGGACCAAAGATGCCAACCTCGTTGAGTCGCTCGCGTGGATAATTCCGCGGCGGTGCCTGTCGATCGAACCTTGAGCGATCTATAATGTCTTACTCTCGGAAACCGACCGATCGCCGGGATTCCGCTGCTTGCCTCCGCCTGCCGCCTGCCCCGTATGTCCCAGGTGACAATCAGTATTATGCCACTCCAACTGCTCAAAATCGACTCGCACCGCCAGCCGGTGCTGCCGTTGTTGGACCGGTTGCGCGAGAAATTGAGCCCCCGGGGTTCCGTCGTCAGCGAGCAGGGGCGGCGCCGAACGATCGACGCTTTTGGTGAACCGTTGTCACCGCAGCAGGTTGTCGAGCGAATCTGCCGGGACGTGCGGGAGCGCGGCATGGACGCGCTGCTGGAATACAGTCGCAAGCTGGATCGCAGTGAGCTGACGCCCGGGCAGCTGCGTGTCTCCGCCGACGAACTGGCGGCGGCGCATCGGCAGGCGGCGCCGGAGTTCCTGGCGACCGTTCGCCGAATTCGCGACAATGTGTTGGAATTCCAGCGGGCATTGCTGGCCCGGGATGTTGAGCTGCAACGTCCCGACGGTGTGATCCTGGGCCAGCGCTACCTGCCACTCGCGCGGGTCGGAGTTTGTGTGCCGGGTGGCGCGGCCGCCTATCCGTCGACCGTGCTGATGACCGTCGTTCCCGCGCTCGCGGCCGGCGTGCAACAGATCGCCGTGGTCGCACCGCCGACGCCGTTCGGTGCCAATAACCCGGACGTGCTGGCGACCTGCCAGGAACTGGGTGTCAGCGAAGTCTATCGGCTGGGTGGCGCACAGGCGGTCGCGGCACTCGCTTATGGAATTGCGGCTGCTCCGAGCCATTCGATCCTCCCCGTCGACAAGATCGTCGGGCCCGGCAACCTTTTCGTTGCCCTCGCCAAACGGCATGTCTTCGGGGAAGTCGCGATCGATTCGATCGCGGGTCCGAGCGAGGTTGTGGTGCTGGCGGATCACACCGCGCGGCCCGATTTTGTCGCCTCGGATTTGTTGGCCCAGGCCGAACACTCGCCGGGGGCCAGCGTGCTGATTACCTGGATTCCCGAGCTGATCGCCGGCGTCGAACGCGAACTGAATCGCCAGGTGGAAGCACTTTCGCGAAGCGAGCTAACCATCCAGAGTCTGGAAGCGTACGGCGCTTTGATTCTGGCGCGCGACAGTGACGAGGCATGTGAGCTGGCCAACCGGATCGCGCCCGAGCACCTGCATCTCTCCATGGACGACGCGCGGGGTCTGCTGCCCCGCCTGCGCACTGCGGGCGCTGTTTTTCTCGGTCACCACAGCCCGGTCGCCGTGGGCGACTACGCGGCCGGCCCCTCCCATGTGCTACCGACCGGTGGTACGGCCCGCTGGGCGTCGGGACTCACCGCGAACGACTTTCTGCGAGGAAGCAGCCTAATCGAATACTCGGAAAGTGGCCTGCGGCAGATCGCGCCGGACGTGCAACGGATGGCCGATCTGGAAGGACTGACGGCCCATCGCGCAAGCATCGACGTGCGACTATCCGGCGGCAAAGGTGCCTGATTCCATGAGCTACGTTCGCAGCCAGATTCTAGCCATGGCGGGGTATGTTCCGGGGGAACAGCCTCAAGCCGGTAAATTCATCAAGCTCAACACGAACGAGAATCCGTATCCCTGTTCCCCTGCAGTTGCGCTGGCAATCCAGCAATTGCTGCAGCAGGGATTGGCCCGCTATCCCGACCCGCTTGCCACCGCATTCCGGCAGACGGCCAGTGAGCAGCTCGGCGTCCCGCCCGACTGGATCCTCTGCGGCAACGGCAGCGACGACCTGCTCACCATTCTGACTCGCACGTTTGTCGATCCGGGGCGACTACTGCGGATGCCCTACCCCAGTTACATACTCTATCGTTCCCTGGCCGAAATTCAGGGCGCGCGCAGCCAGGAAATTCCGTTCCGTCCTGATTGGACGTTGGGGCCCGACTTTTCCGCGCCCGACCCGGACCTGCGCTTGGTGTTTCTTCCCAATCCGAACAGTCCCACCGGAACCATGCTGCCGCCGGAACAAGTTCTGGAAATTGCCAGGCGGCTCCCCTGCCCTCTGGTGGTCGACGAGGCCTACGTCGATTTCGCGGATCAAAACTGCGTTGCCTTGGTTCGGGAATGCGAGCGGGTTATCGTGACGCGGACGATGAGTAAGTCGTATGCGCTGGCGGGACTCCGGTTCGGGTTCCTGATAGCGCAACCGCACCTGATCCAGGAAATGGTCAAAGTCAAGGACTCGTACAATTGCGACGCGCTCTCCATTGCCGGCGCCACCGCGGCGGTTGCCGATACCGACTGGCTGGCCATGAATCGAGCACGGATCGTGGCCACCCGGGAGCGGCTGACGCAACAACTGCGGGCCTGTGGATTTACGGTTCCCGATTCCCAGGCGAACTTCGTCTGGTGTACACGACCGGGGTGGCAGCTCAAGACAATTTACGAGCGGCTGAAAAGTCAACGCGTCCTGATCCGATATATGCACTATCGCGATTGGGGCGAGGGCCTGCGCGTTTCGGTCGGCAGCGACGAACAAATCGATGCGTTCCTCGCTTTGTTGCGCTGCGAACTTCCCGCATAACCGTTGGAATCCTTGTCATGACCCGCACAGCCAGGATCGAACGAAAGACCGCCGAGACCGAGATCCAACTCGAACTGAATCTCGACGGCGCCGGAAAATCCACGATTCAAACCGGCGTCGGTTTTCTCGACCATATGCTGACGCTCTTCGCCCGACATGGGGCGTTCGACCTGATGGTGCAAGCCAAGGGCGACCTGCAGGTCGACCAGCATCACACCGTCGAAGACACCGGGATCTGCCTGGGGCAGGCGTTTCGCCAGGCGCTGGGAGACAAATCGGGCATCCAACGCTATGGACACTTCACCTTGCCGATGGAGGAGACCCTGATCACCTCGGCCGTCGATCTGAGCGGCCGGTATTTCCTGGTGTTTCAGGCGGAATTTCCCTCGCCGAAAATCGGCGATTTCGACAGCGAACTCGTCGAGGACTTTTTTCAGGCTCTGGCAGCCAATCTGCTCTGCAATTTGCACCTGATTCTGCACCACGGCAGGAACAGCCACCATATCAGCGAAGCCCTGTTCAAAGGGACCGCACGCGCCTTACGCATGGCGGTCCAGATCGATGGCCGCTCAACCGGGATCCCCAGCACCAAGGGGGTGCTGTGAACGCGAGTGTTTTCGATTTTGGCAGGTTGGTGGTGGAGTGCGCGATGGTACCTGCTGGAGCCACCGCGACAATAAGATCCGGACCTGCCGCATATCCATGGCTTGGGTGCCGCGGCGCTCTGCCCTGGGCTATGACGTGAATGCCCCTTCGAGGCGAGAAGACCGTCGGACCTCCGGATTACGTCGCGACGTCCCGAAGTGGGCCGGCCGTTGGAGGGTATGAGCGGACGAGCGGACCTCGTGACACTACCTCTACCCTACTCTGCCCTGCGTTGACGACGTAAGGCAATATTGGTAAAAGATTTGTTTCGAATCTTACGTTGACAACCGGTTTCGTCAGGAGAGAGTCGTTTATGGGGGGGATCAGCGAACGCCACAAGGAAATCCGCCGACGTCGACAGCGCCGCAAAAAATACAAGGTATTCAAACGTCGGCTGACTAAAGCTGCGCCTTCCGAAAAGACCGTGATTGCGGCGAAAATCCGGAAGATCTCCGTCGGCGGCGAAGCAGTGATCCAGAACCTGGGCCTGCAGGAACATTAGATTCCCACGGCGATGCGGATCGGCGCCGCGGTTCGAACACGCCATCGCTCAGCCAGACCGTAGGGTGGGTCGAGGTATTCCGAGGCCCACCAGACAAGCCGTAGGGCGGGTCGAGGTATTCCGATGCCCACCGGACTCTGTACTGACTTCACCTGTTCACAAGCCGGCCTCAAGGCACGTTAAGAAGCTATCACCGCCCTTGGTTCGATTCTGGCCATTATTTCGGTGTTCCACGCCCGTGATAACGAATGACGCGGCGGTTTGAAAATTGGTGGGCCTCGGAGTAGCTCGACCCACCCCAAAACTACAAACTGGTGGGCCTCGGAGTACCTCGACCCACCCTACATACTACAAACTGGTGGGCCTCGGAGTACCTCGACCCACCCTACGACCTGGTGGGCCTCGGAGTACCTCGACCCACCCTACGACACCTCGACCACCCCTACAAAGATGCTTGGCCGCGTTTTTCTCGCCGTTTTGAGCCTGGCAGTATTGGTTCCGTCCACGAGGTTATTCGGGCAAGGTGCCGCCACGGAAGTCGGTTCCGCCGCCGTACCCGCGGCGGCGGAGTTGCCGTCGAAGGACTCGTCAGCCGGTCCGTCCGCTGAATTTCGCGATGGGGACCGCGTCGTCTGGCTCGGCGCGACATTCATTGAACGCATGCAGCGCAAGAACGATCTGGAAGCATTGCTTACCGCTGCCTTTCCTGATCGAACAATAACCTTTCGAAATCTTGGCTGGAGCGGCGACAATGTTTGGGGCGAATCGCGGGCCTTGTTTGGCAAGCCCGAAGATGGCTTTGCCCGCCTGATCAATGATGTGACCGACGTCAAACCAACGATGATCGTCATCGCCTACGGAGCCAATGAGGCGCACGGCGGACCGATCGGGATCGAACCGTTCGTGCGGGCGCTGCATCGTCTACTCGACGCTCTCGCCGTCACGCAAGCAAGAATGGTGCTGCTGGGCGGCCACCGTCGCGAGTCCTTGGGGGGCCGGCTGCCGTCTCCCAAGTCGTATAACGCATCGCTGGTCCAATATAATCAGGCCATGCAGGAAGTGGCTCGACAGCGCAACTGTGCCTGGATTTCCCTTCAAGACCTCGTTGGAAACGACTCGCCCGATGCCAGCGGCTTGCCACCTCATCCGCCAATGACGCGGGATGGCGTTCATCTGACCGATCGCGGCTATTGGATTCTGGCGCCCCGGATCGCTCGGCTCTTTTCGGTACCGATCGGGGATGAGCTGTTAACGATCCAGATCGATGGGCAAGGAAGCAGTTCGACGACCGCGCGGCCTCCGGTCCGCCGATCACGGGGACGGGACCCGGAGGTAAAAACCACGTCGAAGGGAATCGAATTCAATTTCGCGGCGGTAACGTTGCCGTACCCGGTTTCTTGGGACGACGGCGGTATCCATCAATCGGCTCCGGAAGATAATCGCGACGTGCTGCAGACCCGCCTGCGGGTCGTCGGACTTCCGCCCGGCGCTTACCGGCTGCGAATCGATCAGCAGTGGGCGACCGATGCGATTTCGGCCAGTGACTGGGCTACGGAACGAGGTATCGTTTTCCCAAATCGCGCCGCGGCAGTCCGATACGAGCAGCTCCGCGACGAAATCCTGGAAAAGAACGCCCTTTTCTTCCATCGATACCGCCCGCAGAACGAAACGTACCTGTTCCTGTTTCGGCGTCACGAACAGGGCAACAACGCCGTGGAAATTCCACAGTTCGATCCGCTGATCGCGGAACGCGAACAGCGGATCGCCGCATTGCGCCAACCTCCGATCCAGCATTTTGAGTTGATTCGTGAAGAACGCCATCCCTGAAACGGACTTTCGCATGCGTCGTGCCGGTATTGCAGTGCTATTGGCGATCGTTCTGGCCGATGCGACCGTTCTATTTGGCCAGCGGGACCTGCGGGAGATTCCCGATCCTGATCCGGAACTGGAACGCAGCACGTTCATCGTGCCCGAGGGGTTGGAAGTATCGCTCTGGTGTTCGGACCCGTTGATCGCCAAACCGGTCCAGATGAGTTTTGATGAGCGCGGCCGGCTGTGGATTGCGTCCAGCGAAGTTTATCCGCAGATCAAGCCGGGGCAGGGCGCCAGCGACAAGATCCTGGTGGTCGAGGACTCCGACTCCGACGGCGTCGCTGACAAGACCACCGTTTTCGCGTCCGGACTGCTGATTCCGACGGGCGTGCTGCCCGGCGATGGAGGCGTTTACGTCGCAAACAATACCGAGCTGTTGCACTTCAGAGACTGCGACGGCGACGGTAAGGCCGATCAACAACAGGTCGTGCTCTCCGGATTTGGAACCGAAGATACGCACCACATGCTGCATTCGCTGCGTTGGGGGCCGGACGGTTGTATCTACATGAATCAATCGATCTACATCCACAGCCACGTGGAGACTCCCTTCGGTGTGAAGCGATTGCTGGGAGGGGGCATCTGGAGATTCCGACCGGAGTCGATGGAATTGGATGTTTACTGCCGAGGATTCGTCAATAGTTGGGGATTCCAGTTTGACGCCTGGGGTCAGTCGTTTGCGACCGATGGGGCCTACGGCGAGGGGATCAACTATGCCTTTCCGGGTGCGGTGTTTTTTTCGGCGGTTGACTCCAAGCGGATCCTGGCGGGACTCAATCCCGGCAGCCCGAAACATTGCGGTTTGGAAATTGTGAGTGGACGGCACATGCCGGCCGACTGGTCCGGCAGCATGATCACCAACGATTTTCGCGCGCACCGCGTCTGCCGCTTCGTGGTCACCGAGGACGGCTCCGGATTTGCTTCGCGTCAGGAGGTCGAGGTGATCAAGTCGAGGCATCCCGCCTTTCGACCGGTCGACGTCAAGATGGGACCGGATGGCGCGATTTACGTCGCGGATTGGTACAACCCGATCATCCAGCATGGCGAAGTGGACTTCCGCGATCCGCGGCGCGATCATACGCACGGCCGGATCTGGCGGGTATCGGTCAAAGGCGCTCCGGCGCTGCGCGTTCCCGATTTCCACCAGCAGTCGATCGGCGAGTTACTGGAGTTGCTGCGAGCGCCGGAAGACTGGACGCGACTGCACGCCAAACTGACGCTCAAACAAC